>Ga0102588_1001346_pt1 | contig 18730 bp, 20 predicted proteins | sample AraplaMF_Col_mMS_FD_76854 | JGI IMG/M metagenome (GOLD analysis project Ga0102588, IMG submission 76854) | Arabidopsis root microbial communities from the University of North Carolina, USA - plate scrape MF_Col_mMS (SPADES assembly) (version 2) | ecosystem: Host-associated > Plants > Roots >...
CGACCCTGATAGGCCCGGCCGCCGGTCGCCTGCACACAGCCCGCTCCCGCAACGACCAGGTCGCGCTCGATTTCCGCCTCTGGGTCAAGGAAGAGCTGCAGAAGACCGAGCAACTGCTGACCAACCTGATCGCAGCCTTCCTCGACCGCGCCGAAGAGCACGCCGAGACCGTCATGCCGGGCTTCACGCATCTGCAGACCGCCCAGCCCGTCACCTTCGGCCATCACTGCATGGCCTATGTCGAAATGTTCGGCCGCGACCGTTCGCGCGTGCGCCATGCGATCGAACATCTGGATGAGAGCCCGATCGGTGCGGCAGCGCTTGCTGGCACCGGTTATCCGATCGACCGCCACATGACGGCAAAGGCGCTGGGCTTCCGCGAGCCCACCCGCAACTCGATCGACACCGTTTCGGACCGCGACTTCGCCATCGAGTTCCTGTCGATCGCCGCCATCGCAGGCATGCACCTTTCGCGCCTGGCGGAGGAAATCGTCATCTGGTCGACGCCGCAATTCGGCTTCGTGCGCCTGTCGGATGCCTTCTCCACCGGCTCGTCGATCATGCCGCAGAAGAAGAACCCTGACGCAGCCGAGCTGGTGCGCGCCAAGACCGGCCGGATCAACGGTTCGCTGATCGCACTTCTGACGATCATGAAGGGCCTGCCGCTCGCCTATTCCAAGGACATGCAGGAAGACAAGGAACAGGTCTTCGACGCTGCCGAAAGCCTGGAGCTGGCGATATCAGCGATGACCGGCATGGTCCGCGACATGACTGTTAACAGCGTGCGCATGAAGGCTGCGGCCGGTTCCGGCTATTCGACCGCGACCGACCTTGCCGACTGGCTGGTGCGCGAAGCCGGCCTGCCGTTCCGTGACGCGCATCACGTGACCGGCCGTGCGGTGGCGCTGGCCGAGAGCAAGGGCTGCGACTTGGCCGAGCTGTCGCTTGCCGATCTGCAGGCGATCAATGCCGGTATCACCGACAAGGTTTACGACGTGCTGACGGTCGAGGCATCGGTTGCAAGCCGCAAGAGCTTCGGCGGCACGGCGCCGTCGGAAGTGCGCAAGCAGATCGCCTATTGGCGAGCCCGCAACTGACCTCAACAATCAGGGTGCACAAGCTGGATAAACTTCGCTATGAAGGTGTCCACCAGTGCCGCTTCCCAAGAGGAATTCCATGCAGAAGAGCTTGCCGCAGATCGTCCGCCTGACGGTTGTTTTCGCCGTGATCGGCCTTGCCGTCGCCGGGTGCGGGCGAAAGGGCGATCTCGACCCGCCGAGCGCGAACGCAACGAAGACCGGTGACTCGTCCAAGCCGACGCCGCAGCCGGGCAGGGTCGACAGGCCCTTCATCCTCGATCCGCTTCTCTAAGGCACGCGGCGATCTTTCGGATTCGCCAGCAGCGCTTTAGCCTTTGTATTTATGCATGTCCTGATCCCGAAACCGGTTCCCACGTCGGGAGACATGCTTTGAGAGGCCACTGACGTGAACCATTTCGACTACCGCGACGGCGTTCTCTACGCCGAAAACGTTCCCGTTCCCGAGATCGCCAAGGCCGTCGGCACGCCTTTTTATGTCTATTCCACGGCCACTCTCGAGCGCCACTACCGCGTCTTCTCGGAAGCCTTCAGCGATGTCGACGCGATGGTCTGCTACGCCATGAAGGCGAATTCCAATCAGGCCGTGCTAAAGACGCTGGGCAATCTCGGCGCCGGCATCGACGTCGTATCCGAGGGAGAGCTGCGTCGCGCACTGGCCGCCGGCATCCCGGCATCGCGCATCATGTTCTCCGGCGTCGGCAAGACAGCGCGGGAGATGGACCTGGCCCTCGAGGCCGGCATCTATTGCTTCAACGTCGAGTCCGAGCCGGAACTCGAGATCCTCAACCAGCGCGCCGTCAGGGCAGGCAAGAAGGCCCCTGTCTCCTTCCGCATCAATCCCGATGTCGACGCCAGGACGCATGCGAAGATCTCGACTGGCAAGAAGGAAAACAAGTTCGGCATTTCCTGGGAGCGCGCCCGCGCCGTCTATGCGCGCGCAGCAAGCCTGCCCGGCATCGAAGTGACCGGCATCGACATGCATATCGGCAGCCAGATCACCGACCTGCAGCCATTCGAAGACGCCTTCAAGCTGCTGCGCGAACTGGTCGGCACGCTACGCGCAGAGGGCCACGATATCCATCACGTTGATGTGGGCGGCGGCCTTGGCATCCCCTACCGGGACGACAACAACCCGCCCCCATCGCCGGAAGCCTATGCTGCGATCGTAACGAACACTCTGCGCGACCTCAACTGCAAGATCGTCACTGAGCCCGGCCGCCTGATCGTCGGCAATGCCGGCATCCTGGTCACCGAAGTGATCTACGTGAAGGACGGCGGCGAGAAAACCTTCGTGATCGTCGATGGCGCGATGAACGACCTCATCCGTCCGACTCTCTATGAGGCCCATCACGAGATCCGCCCCGTAGTGATCTCGGCAGCGAACGCGCCGCGCATCAAGGCGGATATCGTCGGCCCCGTATGCGAAACCGGCGACTATCTGGCGCTCGACCGCGAAATGGCGATGCCGAAGTCCGGCGATCTCTTCGCCATCAGCACCGCCGGCGCCTATGGCGCGGTTCAGGCCGGCACCTATAACAGCCGCCTTCTGGTTCCTGAAGTGATCGTCAAGGGCAACGATTTCCACGTGATTCGCCCGCGCGGCACCTACGAAGAGCTCATCGCCCTCGATTCCATCCCGGCCTGGCTGGACTGATCACCGCCTGGCGGGGCATCAATTTTTGGCGAAGAACCGTGAAAAACTGGCATTGGCTGGGGCTTGCCCTCGCCTTCGCCACAAAGAATGCTATCCTTGATCGAGAGCGAATTGCCCCGGCAATCGCCGGAAGCGCCCTCCTGTTTTGAACGCCAGCGCGCGGAGAACGGATTGAACAAGAGCTCCAGCAAGGAGAAAACCGGAGCATTTGCCCTGAGGCCTTCCTTGGCGCGCCTGGTCGCGGCCAAGCGCTTTCTGGCGCGCCTGGTCCTGCTGTTCGAACAGATCCTACCTCTCCTGCTGCCGATTCTCTCGGTTGTGGCGCTCTACCTCACAGCGTCTTGGTTCGGTGTCTTCCGCTACGCGCCCGAATGGATTCGCGTGGCGCTACTGATCATTTTTGCGGTTGCCACCCTCGTCACCCTCCTTCCGCTGCGCCGGCTTCATTGGCCCGATTTGGCTGCTGCCGATCGGTTGCTCGAGCAGCGCAACGGCCTGCAGCATCAGCCTGTCGCCGTTCAGGAAGACGAACCCGCCACCGACACGCCTTTCGCCCGCGCCCTTTGGCGCGAACATCAGACGCGGATGGCGGAGAAGATCGCGGCGCTCGATACCGGCTTCCCACGCCCCGACATCGCCTCCCACGACCGGCTGGCCTTGCGTGCCATCCCGGCATTGCTTGTGGTAATGGCTTTCGCCTATTCGCTATCGACGAGCGGCGGTTCGATCTCGGATGCGCTGCAGCCGCGGCCCGCGCCGCAGGCAGTTGATCCTGCCGTGCGTATCGACGCCTGGGTCACGCCCCCCTCCTACACCGGTCGCGCGCCGATCTATCTGACGGCAAACGGTACCGAGCAGACGGCGATCCGCGTCCCCGAACTCTCGAGCCTGACGGTCCGCGTCAGCGGCGGAAAGACGGCGGAGAAGGTTGTCTTCCGGCACGAGAATGGCGAGGCCGAGGACATCACGCCTCAGGAAGCCGCCAAGCCCCCTGTTACGCCAGTGGCCACTCAGCAGACCGACGGCACGGCTCCCATCAATCCCGCGCTGTCCGCCACGACGCATCTGATGAAGCTCGAGGAAAACGGCAGGCTCGAGGTCAACGGTCGCGCGTGGAGCTTCGACGTTATTCCTGACAAGGCGCCCGAGATCGCCTTCAATGGAATACCGAAGCCGACCGTCAACGGCGCTCTCGAAATCGGCTTCACGGTCAAGGACGATTACGGCGTGCAGGAAGCGCGCGCGGAGATCGTTCCTGTCGACTCCGACCCGGCCGCAACGCCGCTTTATCCGCTGCCGGACTTCCGCCTGGAGATCCCCCGCCGCAATTCGCGTGACTCCAAGGGATTGACCAGCAAGAACCTGACCGAGCATCCGCTGTCGGGCAAGCGGGTCCGCATCACCCTTATTGCCAAGGACGCCGCCGGCCAGACGGGTCGCAGCTCGCCCTACGAGATGACGATGCCGGCCCGCCCGTTCCACGAGCCGCTGGCCGCCGCCGTCGCCGAAGAGCGGCAGGTCTTTTCGCTCGACACGCGCAAGATGCTGGAAGCGATCACGCTGAACGAGGCGCTGACGCTGCGCCCGGAAGAGACGATCCCGAAGCTGACCAACTACCTGCTGCTGCAATCCGCTCTGACGCGGATGAAGCTCGCCAAGGGCGAGGAGGCGCTGAAGGATACCGCCGACCACCTCTGGGATATTGCTGTAGGCATGGAGGATGGCGATTTGTCGCAGGCAGAACGCAATCTGCGCAACGCCCAGCAGAACCTGGCCGACGCTCTCCAGCGCAACGCCCCTGATGCCGAGATCAAGAAGCTCATGGACGAGCTGCGCAAGGCGATGCAGGACTACATGAAGGAGCTTGCGCAGCGCATGCAGAATGCGCCGATGCAGCCGAACCAGAACGCTCAGAACATCCTTCGCCAGCAGGATCTGGAGCGGATGATGGACCAGATCGAGAATCTGGCGCGCTCCGGCAACCGCGACGCTGCCCAGCAGATGCTCTCCGAGCTGCAGCGAATGATGAACAACCTGCAGGCCGGCAGGCCACAGCAGGGGCAGCAGGGTCAGGACAATAGCCGGATGCGCCAGCAGATGGACAAGCTTGGCCAGATCCTGCGTGACCAGCAGAAGCTGATGGAAGAGACCTTCAAGCTGGACCAGCAGTTGAAGGATCGCATGCAGCGCGGCGATCCGAACATGGGGATGAACGATCCGCTGCTGGACGAGATGCCGATGGACAATGACGGCATGCAGCAGGATCAACAACAGGGACAGCAAGACCAGAGTCAGGACCCGAACCAGAACCAACAGCAGAGCCAGAACCAGCAGGGCCAGTCGCCTTCCGACCAGATGACGGCTGAGCAGCTGCGCGAAGCCTTGAAGCAGCTGCGTTCGCGCCAGGACGAACTTGGCAACCAGCTTGGCGAGCTGCAGAAGGGTCTCGGCGACATGGGCATCAAGCCCGGTCCGGGCTTCGGCCAGGCCCAGCGCGAAATGGAAGGCGCCGGACGCGAACTCGGTCAGGGTCACGGCGAACCGGCCATCCAGGGCCAGGGACGCGCCCTCGAGGCGCTCCGTCAGGGCGCGCGCGACATGATGAACCAGATGATGCAGGCCATGCAGGGCCAACAGGGACAAGGCCAGCAGGGCCAGGTCGGGCAAGGCAATCAGAACGGCCGCGACCCGCTTGGACGTCCGCGCCGCGCCGAAGGCCCCGATTTCGGCGATCAGGTGAAGGTCCCGGACGAGATCGACGTGCAGCGCGCCCGCGAAATCCTGGATGCCATTCGCGAGAAGCTCGGCAACAACCCGCCGCAGGAAATCGAACGGCGCTACCTGGAACGGCTTCTGGACATTCAATAGCTCGGCTGTGCCAATTCAGGTCACAATAGCGTGAGATTCGCCACCTCCACGCCAGCACTCCCTATGTCTATCTCGACGCAGGTCGCGCGTCGTTTGGGCACGAGTTGAGGGTATTTCCATGAAAACGGAATGGAAGCTGATCGCAGCTGTCGCTCTTGGATTCGGCATGGCTGCAAGCTCGGCAAGCGCAATGGATATTGGTGGTTTCGCAACGACCAACAGCGGCGGCAGGAACCTTGCTGCCGACGGCTACGAATCGAGCCGAAGCTGGGGCGGATCGAACAGCTACCGACCGGCTCCCTACAGCATGGAGACGACGGGGAGCATTTCGTCCAGCCGCTCCAGGGCACGGCAACCCGTCAACTGTCCGCCGAGGCCGATTCCCGGCACGCTGCAGACGCAGGGCGGAAACAGCGGAACGACCATAAATCCTGCCTGCCCCGACTATTGAGAAGCTACGGGTTGGATCTTGCCAACGAGGCCATCGTCTCCATGTGGCGCGGCGAAGGCATGATCTGTGCGTGACTGGATGACAAACTTCAAATTCCGCCACCGAGGCGAGTCCCGCCTGGCGAAAGCTTCGTCTTGTCACGCTGCAGCTGAATAACTATAGCGATTCGATGGCAATTCTTTTTAAGACCGTAATCGGTGAAAACGCGGCATTCGAGTTGATCGAGAATGCGCTCTCCCGTACCGGCGAATACGATGGCTACCTAAACGTCGTGGCTGACGAAGGCGAGAAGACTCTCCCTTGGTCACCCGGCATGCATGCCGAGCAGTTCCAGGCGGAAATCACGGAAACTCTCCGTTCGACCTGGGATATCTGCCGCTTCTGGGTGATCTACGAGCGGCGCGACGACCGGCAGGACGCCGAAGCCAACGCCATCCGCAACGCGGCGTTTAGGCTGACGCGCGGCTATGCCGGCGTCATCGTCGTGACGCTCAGCCTGCTCCACAAGCGCGACAGCCTGGCCGATATCGAACTGATCTTTGTATGTTTCCAGCAGGACTTCCAGCGACGCAATTTTCGCGTCCGCTATGAAGGCAAATTCATCCCCGATGAGGGCTGAATAGTCGAGATCATGCCGTTAGCCGCCTCAGGCGGCCAACGCACGCGCGACAGCCTTGCGGATATCGGGCAAGGCAAAGGGCTTCGAGACGACATCGACGATCTTCTCCGCCAAGTCGTCCGCGCGTTCGCGCTGTTCCGCGTAGCCAGTCATCAGCAGGATCTTCAGTGCCGGGAAGGCGGATTTTGCCTGATGCGCCAGCTCGATGCCGTCCATCACAGGCATGCGGATATCCGAGAGCAGCAGGTCGTAGACGCCGTCTCTGAGTTTTTCCAGTCCCTCCGCACCGTCAGCGGCTTCTTCGGTCTCATGACCGTCAAGACGCAAAGCGCGGGCTACGAAAGAGCGTAGGGAGTCCTCGTCTTCCGTAATCAGAATTTTTGCCATGGTGTGCATCACTCCGTTTCATGCCCCGCAACGGAAATCACACGGGTTTCCTTTGCGATCGGTAAACGGCAGGAAGGGATGGACGGGATGGTTAACAACCCGTCTCATCCTGGCACATTCAGGGTCAGGTCGTGATCCCTAGGCGTCGCCGGTGACGACGCCGACAAATGGGAGTTCGCGGAAGGCGTAGGCGACATCCATGCCGTAGCCAACGACGAAATAGTCGGGGCATTCGAAACCGACATAGTCGGCCTCGAGCTTTTCCTTGCGCTTGACGCTCTTGTCGAGGAGCACGGCGATGGTGACGTTGCGGGCGCCGCGCTCGTAGAGCAGTTCCTTGGCAAACAGCAACGTACGGCCGGATTCCAGAATATCGTCGATCAGAAGAACGTCGCGATCCTTCACGTCGCTGTCGATATCCTTGACGATCCGCACGCCTTGCGAGACCGTGCCGGTGCCGTAGCTCGAGAGAGTGATGAACTCGACCTCGGGCGCGAGGCCGCTGTCATGCAGCGCGCGGATAAGGTCCGCGGCAAAGATGAACGAGCCTTTCAGCACCGCAATAACCAGCAGGTCCTTCGTCGGTCCCGATGCAATCTGCTTCGCCATGGCATGATTGCGTTCGGCAATCTGCTCGGCTGTGAAGAGTGGCTCGATGTTTTTTCCGCGCACGACGGGCATAAGCAGTCTTGCTCCATGAATAGAAGCACAAGCCGTTACCACAAACGGCGCGATGAAACACCCCTTTAGAGCCCTTCAGGGCATGAACGAAAGCCGGACTTCCGGCATTTTTCCACCGGTGTATTGGACTCTCGTAGAAAATCCGCGGCTTTGCCCTGCGTAGATGACATCCACCGGCGGGTTGATGACGATGCTCGCGGTCAACTGTTCGCCGGCAAAAAAGTTGGCGCGGATGGGGCGAACGATCTGCGTCGTGCCGCTCTGGTTGTCGATGATGCCGTTGATCAGCAACACCTGCATCCCGTTTGCCTCGCGGGGCGTGATCGTGACATGCGAGAAATGCAGCGGTGCCTCTGCCGGTGCAGCGTCGCTTTCAGAGAGGCCGGAGAAGCCACCGACGAGACCAAACACCAGCACCGAAAGCGCGACCACCAGGGCGGCGAAAGTCTTGACCGATGCCTGCTGCAGCCAGGCTTCGCCCGCTCGGACGAATGATTCCATCGAAGCTCGCGGGGACGTCGGCCGGAGCATCGAAGGCGCCGGAGGGCGTCGGCGATTGCCAGTGAAGCTCCGGGCATCAAAGGCCTGGGAGCGGTTGTTGATCACTACGAATTCGGCATCGGCCACATCCGCTGGGCGGGCTCGGCGGGCCTCGCGCTTGATCGGCTCGGGCGGCAGAAAATCATAGCTGCGGCCGGGCGCCTGGCGTCTGAACGAGGAGGAGGTCATGATGACGGCCTTTCCGGTGTCCACATGGTTTCGAGCCGGACGGAAATCCGGCATTGAAACGAATCCTCCTCAGTCGTAAATTTTAATGGTTAATGCTTCGCAAAGATCGCCATCAAAGCGGCGTCTTTCCGATAAATTTACTGGTTGTTAATGCTGTTGGTTAACAAGTCGTGCGGTGAACAAACAAAAGACTGATCTATCGTTGATCCACTTCGAAAATGTCGGTTTGCGCTATGGGATGGGCCCGGAAATTCTCCGGGACCTGACGTTCGACATTCCGAAGAAATCGTTTCAGTTCCTGACAGGCCCCTCGGGCGCCGGCAAGACCACGCTGCTCCGGCTCCTGTTCCTGTCGCTGCAGCCGACCCGCGGGCTAATCCGCATGTTCGGACGCGACATTTCCGATATTCCGCGGCCCGAATTACCTTTGCTGCGGCGGCGCGTCGGCATCATCTTCCAGGAATTCCGGCTGCTGGACCACTTGACCACCTATGAGAACGTGGCCCTGCCGCTGCGCGTGCGTGGCAAGGACGAGAGCTCCTACAAGACCGACGTGCTAGAACTTCTGAAGTGGGTCGGTCTCGGCGAGCGCATCAACGTTCTGCCGCCGGTGCTTTCGGGCGGCGAAAAGCAGCGCGCCGCGATCGCGCGGGCCTTGATCGACCGTCCCGAGATCCTGCTTGCAGACGAGCCGACCGCCAACGTCGATCCGCCAATGGCTCGCCGTCTGCTCAATCTCTTCCTCGAACTCAATCGTCTCGGCACGGCAGTTGTGATCGCGACTCACGATCTGGCACTGATGGACCAAGTGGAAGCCCGCCGCATGATACTCTCGGAAGGGCACCTTGATATCCATGACTAAAGCTGCGCCCAAACCGCCGGCGGAGGCCGCCCCGAAAGGCCAGAAGCGGCCGGAGATGAAGGTGCGGCCGACGGCGCCGATCCTGCCGTCTGCCAACATTCAGGGCAATGCGCTAATGGTGGTGATCGCCATCATGGCCTTTCTCGCCTGCCTGACGCTCGGCGGCGTCAGCATGGTGCGTTCCACAGCGGCGAGCTGGGAGAGCCAGATTTCCCGCGAGATCACCATCCAGATCAGGCCCGATGAGGGCTTGGACATGGAAAAGACGCTGGCGCAGGCGCGCGATCTCGCTCTGACATTCGTCGGCACCAAGGACGGTCAGATCGTCGACGAAGCGGCAACCGCCCGCCTACTCGAACCCTGGCTCGGCACAGGGCTCGACATCAAGGAACTTCCGGTCCCGCGGCTTGTCATTATCACCATCGACGAAAGCAACCCGCCTGATTTCGAGGCAATGCGCTCGCTGCTCAAGGGGAGCATTCCGCAGGCCTCGCTCGACGATCACCGCACCTGGGTCGACCGTCTGGTGTCGATGGCCCACACGACGGTCATGATCGGCACCGGCATCCTGCTGCTTGTCTTCTCGGCCATGGTACTGACAGTCGTTTTCGCAACCCGAGGAGCTCTCTCTGGCAACCGCCATATCGTCGAGGTGCTGCATTTCGTTGGCGCCGAAAGCTCCTTCGTCGCCAACGAGTTTCAGAAGCACTTCCTGAAGATCAGCCTGAAGGGATCGGCGGTTGGGAGCGCCCTTGCAGCGCTGTTCTTCCTCACCGCCGGCGTCTTGCAGAGCCGGACCTTGGCGACGCCGCAGACGGACCAGGCCACCGCGCTCTTTGGCACGTTCTCGGTCGGCGCTCTTGGCTATCTCGGCATCTTTGCGACCATGATCATCATCGCCCTGCTGACGACCTTCACGGCACGGCTGACGGTGATGCGGACGATTTACGAGATCGATACGTTGCGTTCCGACCCGACACGGGCGGATGGGCTCGTGAATTAAGCTTGTCATGCCTTTTTTGCCATGAAAGCGTCTGTTCGCCGCCGCAATCTGCATATATTTTTCCGATTCATGAGCATAGGACACATTCCGCGCACCCCGATTCGCCCTGGAGCGGAGTTTCTTCGCTCCGACGGGCGACCTGTTCGCGGCCCAGTGCGACGCATGCTGCGCTGGGGCGGCATGGCCTCCATCCTTGCCATCGCCCTGATTTTTGGTGGGTTCCTGCGCTTTGCCGATTCCGTCACGACCCTGAAACCTCCGCTTGACCCACGGGCAGACGCAATCGTCGTCCTGACGGGTGGCTACCAGCGAATCGACCAGGCCGTCGAACTGCTGCAGAAAGGCGCCGGAAAACGCCTGCTGATTTCGGGCGTGCATCCGACAACCACGCCGAAGCAGATCCGCAGGATGACCCAGGCCTCGCCGGAACTTTTCACATGCTGCGTCGACGTCGGCTACGACGCACTCGACACGATCGGCAATGCCCAGGAAGCATCGAACTGGATCCACCAGCGCGGCTACAAGAGCGTCCTCGTCGTCACCAACAACTACCACATGCCGCGCAGCCTGGCGGAACTCGCTTATGTCGACGCCGAAACGCAGTTCATTCCCTACCCCGTTGTGAACACGGACCTGAAGACCAGCGACTGGTTCACCGATCCCAACGCCGTGCGGGTCATGCTCGCCGAATATGCGAAAGTGCTCTTCGCCGGCGCGCGCAATCTGACGGGACTTGGCCGGCACCCTGGGCTCCGCTCGGCAGGCGTCTCCGGCTAAAGCCGAGGGAAACCTTTTTCTGAACGCCAATATCGTGTAGGAGGGCGCAACCGCCTCTTGCGGACATTGGCCTCGGGAAAATTTATGATCGCCCTGCGTTCCGTTCTCTTCAACACGATCTTCTACGCCAACCTCATCGTTCGCATGATCGTGCTCTCCCCCTATTATTTCGTCGCGCCACGCAAGGACGCCTACCGCATACCGAAGAACTGGGCACTGTCGAGCCACTGGCTGATGGAGAAGATCGTCGGCACGACCTTCGAGATCGAGGGCATGGAGAATCTGCCCGATGGCGGCTATATCCTGGCGCCGAAGCATCAGTCGTTCTGGGATACCTATGCCCTGCTGCCGTGGCTCAAGGATCCGGTCTACATTCTGAAGCGAGAGCTGATGTGGATCCCGCTCTTCGGTTGGTATGCCAAGAAGCAGCGGATGATCCCGGTCAACCGCGGCGCCCGCGGCAAGGTGATGGTCGAGGCGTTGAGGCGAACCAAGGAAGAGCTGGCAACCGGCCGCCAGCTGATCATTTACCCGGAAGGCACACGCCGCCCGCCCGGTGCCGAACCGCTCTACAAATACGGTATCGCCCGCATGTACCGCGACCTGCAGCTACCGGTCGTGCCGGTCGCCATGCACCCCGGCCTGTTCTGGCCGCGCCGCAGCACGTTGCGCTACCCCGGTCACTTCAAGGTGCGGATCCTGCCGCCAATCCAACCCGGCATGGACCCCGATGCCTTTTTCGCGCATCTGATCGAGGTGACCGAGAAAGCGAGCGATGAACTGCTGATCGACACGGTCAAGCGCAACCCGAACCTGCCGCTCCCGCCGACCGCTGCTCATCGGCTCGCGGAATTGCAGAAAGCGAAGGCAACGACGGCCTGAACTCAGAGCCTGAACTCAGGCCGCGTTTCTTAGTCGTTCCACTTCGCCGACCACCTGCTCCAGCCAGTGGTCGCGAATGCCCATTTCCCGCAGGTGTGCCAGCGTATTGAAGACATAGGCGTCGTTCGGCCCTGATCGGCCCTCCGCACCGTGGACAACGTGCGCCGCCGCGATCGCGTCGAGCCCACCGGCATATTGCGTATGCGCTCGATCGACGACGTAGGCGACCGCCTTGCTGCTCCTGCCGTCCGCCAGCTGGAGGGGCAGGCAACGCTCAAGATAGACGTTGGTTACGAGCTCGCGCTCCCTCAGATAGTCGATTGTCTCGCCCCACTGATCCGGCGCGATCCGAAAGGCCATTCCACGGCAGGAACCACCACGATCAAGGCCGAGCACGAGGCCCGGTTTCTGCTGCGTGCCGCGATGCACCCAGGAATGCACGCACAGCGACCGCCTGTAGCCATAGACAAGCGCCTGAGAACGCTCCAAAAATTCGAAGCCCGGATTCCACATCAGTGATCCGTAGCCAAACACCCAAAATTCGTCCATATCGCACGCCAGACCCACATTCCCACTCGCGCGTCACCTTTGGAGAACATCATGGCAGCGTCAAGCCCATCCCGCAGCGGCAGAAAATTCTGGTGGCTCGGCTGCATCATCCTCCTGGTGATCGCGCTTTATACGACTGGCTGGTTCTATGCCGCCTCGCAGCTGAAAACGACGGTGCTGAAGGCGATCGCGCCCGGCAACACCGCAGGCGTCAGCGCCGAATGCGCCGATATCGACTTCCGCGGCTATCCGTTCCGGATCGGCCTGTTCTGCTCGAAGGTCGATGTCGATGACAACGTCAACGGCGTGTCGGCGAGTTTTGGCGAGCTGCGCTCCGCAGCCCAGGTCTATGCTCCGGGGCATATCGTTTGGGAGCTCGACTCGCCCGCCGAGATCCGCACCGCCCACGGCCTGACGCTCAATGCCGAATGGGCGAACCTGCAATCCAGCCTGATCACCAAGCTAAAGGGCATCGACCGCTCCTCCACCGTCATCGACGGGCTCAAGGGGACGGCGGTTTCCCAGACCGGCCAGACGATCAATTTCGACGCTGCTCACACGGAGATCCACCTTCGCCAGAACAACGGCGACCTGGATGGCGCGATCTCGCTGACGGATTCCAATACCGCCATCAAGGACTGGCCGGCATTCCCGAAGCTCTCGGCGAGCGCCGACGTGACGGTGGCCGGCAAGGCCGGCATGATCGACGGCAGCGACCAAAAGGGCCTCTACGGCGCCAGCGGCGAGCTGCGCAAGGTCGTGGCCGACATCGGCCACGGCAAGGTCATGACCCTGAGCGGCCCCTTCTCCTTCGACGAGGAGGGCTATCTGTCGGGCAAATTCAAGCTGGAGATCGAACAGCTCGGCCCCTGGCGCGACAGCGTCAAGCAGACCTTCCCTGAAATCGCCAAGACGGTCGACACCGCCGCCAAGCTGCTGAAAGCTTTGGCCGGCGGCGGCGACAAGGTTTCCGTCGATCTCGTTGTAGCACGTGGCAATGCCACGGTCGGCGGTTTCATTCCGTTGGGATCGATCCCGCCGATCTGAAATAGAGCCTTCAGGCTTTCTTTTCGAGCGGATGCGGACGGCCGAAGTCCGGCGCATCGACGTCCTGGCCGGCCTGGATGATCGAACGGCGGATGGCACGCGTGCGGGTGAACAGATCGAAGATCTTGTCGCCCTCGCCCCAGCGAATGGCCCGCTGCAGATAAGCGAGGTCCTCGGAGAAGCGCGCCAGCATTTCGAGGATCGCATCCTTGTTGTGCAGGCATACGTCGCGCCACATCGTCGGATCGGAAGCCGCCAGACGCGTGAAGTCGCGGAAGCCGGACGCGGAATACTTGATCACTTCCGATTCCGTCACCGCCTCGAGATCATCCGCCGTGCCGACAATGTTGTAGGCGATGATGTGGGGCAGGTGCGAGACGATGGCGAGCACCTTGTCGTGGTGCTCGGGATCCATCTCGTCGACCTTGGAGCCGAGCGTTTCCCAGAACTGCCGCAACTTTTTCAATGCCGCTTGGTCGGTTCCGGCGATCGGGGTGAAGATGCACCAGCGCCCTTCGAAGAGCCCGGGAAATCCGGCGTCTGGGCCGGACTTCTCCGTGCCGGCAAGAGGATGGCCGGGAATGAAATGCACGTGCGGCGGCATATGCGGCTGCATTTGGGCAATGACGGATGCCTTGGTCGAACCGACATCGGTGACGATGGCACCGGGCTTCAGGCTGCCGGCGATTTCTTTCGCCACGCTCTCCGACGCGCCGACGGGAACCGACACGATCACCAGGTCCGCATCCTTGACGGCCTCTGCCGACGAGGTCGTATAGCGATCGCCCAGGCTCAACTCCTCCGCTCGCTTCAGCGTTTCGGCGCTGCGCGTCGAGATGACGATCTCACCTGAGAGACCGAGCCGCCTGATATCATAGGCCAGCGAAGAGCCGATCAGGCCGATCCCGATCAGCGCAATGCGATCGAACTGCACCGTCATGACTTGCGTCCCATGAACTCGCCGAGCGCTTCGATGACGCCACGGTTCGCCTCTTCCGGACCGATGCTCATGCGCAGCGCGTTCGGGAAGCCGTAGCCCTTCACGGCGCGCAGGATGTAGCCGCGGCTGGTCAGGAACTCATCGGCTTCGGGCGCGCGCTTGCCATCAACATCCGGGAAGTGGATGAGCACGAAGTTGGCGACCGACGGTGTCACCTTGAGGCCGAGAGCCTCGAGCGCACCCGTCAGCTTCTCGATCCACATCTGGTTGAAGGAGGCGGCCTCCTGCGTGAATGCCTGGTCGCGAATGGCCGCGGCACCCGCTGCAATGGCCGGCGCGTTCATGTTGAACGGGCCGCGGACGCGATTGACCGCGTCGATGATGTCTGCCGGCGCATACATCCAGCCAACGCGAAGCGCGGCCAGGCCATAGACCTTGGAGAAGGTACGGGTCATGACGACGTTGGCATTCGACGAAACGATCTCGATGCCGGCCTCGTAGTCGTTGCGGCGGACATATTCCGCGTAGGCGGCATCGAGCACCAGAACGACCTGCTTCGGCAGGGATGCCTGAAGACGGCGGATTTCGCTGACCGCAACATAGGTACCCGTCGGATTGCCGGGATTGGCGATGAAGACGATCTTGGTCTTCGGCGTAACGGCCGCCAGAATGGCATCGACGTCGACCGTCTGATCCTTCTCCTTGACGACGACAGACGTCGCACCCGCGCCCATGATCTGGATCTTGTAAACGAGAAAGCCGTGCTCGGTGATGATGCCTTCGTCGCCAGGCCCGAGATAGACATGGCAAAGCAGGCCGAGCAACTCGTCCGAGCCATTGCCGCACATGATGTTGGCGGGGTTCAGACCATGCACAGCCGCGATCGCCTCACGAAGTTCCGTCGCCTGGCCATCAGGATAGCGCTCGAGACTGCCGGCAGCATTGCGGAAAGCTTCGATCGCCTTCGGGCTCGCGCCAAGGGGTGTTTCATTGGAAGAGAGCTTGTAGACGCGGGCAACGCCCGGCGCATGTTCCTTGCCCGGCACATAGGCTGCGATATCCAGAATACCGGGACGCGGAACGGGCTTGCTCTTCTCTTCGCTCATGGGATCGACCTTGGAAATACCGGGAAAATTCGGCTGAAATTGCCCCGTGGCAATAGAACGGAACGGCGCCCTTGTCGAGTGCCACGGCTTTAGGCTCTAACGACTGCGCGTCGTTGGAACGCCGTGCGGCGCCAGAACCGGTACGAAGACGCGCCGCGAGGCGCGGGCGGCAACCGGCAGGCCCTGATAGAGCCGCTTCTGCGCCTCGACGATAATAACGCCCGAGAATGCCGGCCATAAGGCGCGTCCCACGCGGTCGAAGACACTGCGCAGGCTCATCATCGTGCGCAGCTTCGAGGGTGGAAAGAACAATGCTTCCGCCGTCGCGCCGGGCGTGAAATTGGTCTCGCGCAGAAGGCTCGTCAGCTGCCCTCGCGAATAGGGGCGTCCAGAGCCGAACGGCGTGTGTTCCATGCGCGCCCAAACACCGCGGCGGTTCGGGACGACGATGACCAGCCGTCCGCCTGGCGCCAATACGCGCCACAGCTCCTTCAGGGTTTCCCGCGGGCTTTCGGCGAATTCCAGGGAATGGACCATCAGCACCCGGTCAATCGAGGAATCCGGCAGTGGCAATTCCTCGTCGAAGATCAGGGCGGTCGAGGAAAGAGCGCCTACCGGCCAGTTCACCGCCCCCTGCCCGGCCGGCATGAAGGCAAAGGTTCGCTCCGTGTCGGGTTGAAAGCGATCGAGGAAGGGAACCACGTAGCCGAGGCCAACGAGACGCTCCTGCGGTAGCCGCACCCAAAGCGACGAGACGGCCATAGCGATCGAGTGCTCGGCAATGCGCCCGAGGTCGGAATGATAGAACTGGCGTAGGTCGACAATATCAGCGTGCATCAAGGCAAATGTTATCAGTGCACGGTTGGACTTCAAGGCGCGACCCTCTACATTCCCGATATACCCGCGATAAAGAGGCTGCCTGAAACTATGAAACCTTTGGATTTAGACGTTTTTCTCTGCCGTTCCGACAATTTCGGTGTGTTGGTGCACGATCCTGAAACCGGCCTGACGGCATCGATCGACGCTCCGGATGCAGGCGCAGTGGAGAAGGCTGCGTCCCGCCGCGGCTGGACGATCTCGCATATCTTCACAACCCATCACCATACGGACCACGTCGAAGGCAATCTCGCGCTCAAGGAACAATATGGCTGCGAGATCATCGGCCCGATCAACGAGGCGGTGGCAATCCCCGGCCTCGACAAGACCATGGCCGATGGCGATACATTCCTGTTCGGCGATCACACGGTACAGGTCATCGAGACTCCCGGACATACGGCCGGGCATATCTGCTACCACTTCGTCGACGACAAGCTGCTTTTTGCCGCCGATACGCTATTTGCGCTCGGCTGCGGGCGTCTTTTTGAGCGCCCGGCTGCCGATATGTGGCACTCGCTTCAGAAGCTTGCCGTGCTGCCTGACGAAACCGCGATCTACTTCGGCCACGAATATACACTGTCGAACGCACGTTTTGCGGTCACCATCGATCCGGACAACCAACGACTGGTAGTCCGTGCGGCCGAAATCGAAGCTCTGCGGGCCGAGAACAAGTTCACCATCCCGACCACGCTGGCGCTTGAAAAAGAGACCAACCCGTTCCTGCGCGCCGCCGATCCGGCCATCCGTCGCAACCTGCTGATGGAGAACAAGAGCAACGAGGAAGTCTTCGCGGAGATCCGCCGGCGCAAGGACAATTTCTGATGTCGCCGGACGATATTATCCGCGAGCTTGGAATGCAGCCGCATCCCGAAGGCGGTTGGTACGTGCAGACGTTCCGAGACCTCAAGGGGGGATCGCGCGGCCACTCGACGGCGATCTACTATCTCCTGACGGCGGGGCGGCGTTCTCACTGGCACCGCGTCCGTGATGCGGCGGAAGTCTGGCACCACTATGCCGGGGCTCCGCTTGCGCTTCACTGCTCTGAGGATGGCACCAGCAGCGAGACGCTGATCCTTGGGACTGACATCCCCAAGGGCGAGCGTCCGCAGGCGATCATTCCCGCCAACTGGTGGCAGTCAGCCGAAACAACGGGCGATTACACGCTAGTCGGATGCACGGTTGCGCCCGGCTTCGAATTCGCATCCTTCGAAATGGCACCGCCGGACTGGAAGCCGGCGGATTAGAGCCTTTCAGCGTCTAGGCTATTCCGCCTTGCCCAACCATCGTGGCCTTGCGGCGAAACATCTCGTTTGCCGCAAGCACGGCACCGCCTGTCACGAGCACGCAGGCGAGCGCGATCCGCCAGCTCGGCTCGGCAAAGCCGAACAGCGTGAGGTTGAGCGTCGAGAGAAGCGGCGCGGCATAGCTTGCGGCACCCAGGATCTGGATATCGCCGTTCTTGACACCGTAGTCCCACGCATAAAAAGCCGCTCCCACAGGAAAGAGCCCGAGGCCAACCACCGCGATCCACTGCAACGCCGTTTCCGGCCAGACGGTTGTCTCGAGCCCGAGATGGCAAATGAGCGACAGGATCGAGGTCGCGATGCAGAAGCCGGTGACGACGTCGGTCGAGACCGCATCGAACCGCCGTGTCAGCAACGAATAGCCCGACCATGTGAAGGCGCAGAGGAAAGCCGCTCCATAGCCGACGGCATAGGCGCCATCGAAATTGATGCCGTTGCGTCCGACGATCAGGAAGGTGCCGCAGAGACCGGCCAACGCCCCAGCCACATGATACCAGCGCAGTCGTTCGCCCGGCAGCAGCGCCGATCCGACGACGATCAAGAGCGGCCAGAGATAGGCAATCAGCCCGGCTTCGACGGCCGGGGCGTTTCTGATGGCCGTGAAATAGAGGAAATGATACCCGAACAGGCCGGCGATCCCTGTCACCCAGACCTTGGCCGGCTGCTTGAGCAGCGCCAGGCGCGAAGGATTGAGGAGCAGCACGACGATGCCGGGAATGCTGCCGATGGCAAAGCAGATAGCCGATAGCTGGAACGGCGGCATGGTGCCTGATGCAGCTGTTAACAGCGCCAGGATCGACCACATGAGAATGGCCGTAAAGCCGATTAGCGTTGCCCGAAGCTTCACCTGTCCCCCTTCACGGAGGCCCCTGCTCCGTCAGCTGCTCACACGCCG
>Ga0102588_1001349_pt1 | contig 18714 bp, 15 predicted proteins | sample AraplaMF_Col_mMS_FD_76854 | JGI IMG/M metagenome (GOLD analysis project Ga0102588, IMG submission 76854) | Arabidopsis root microbial communities from the University of North Carolina, USA - plate scrape MF_Col_mMS (SPADES assembly) (version 2) | ecosystem: Host-associated > Plants > Roots >...
GCCACGGTTTCAAATCCAGCCACATCGAAGATCGCGGTTGATCCAATACAGAGCGTCACCGACTTCGATTGCTTGACGTGGTCAATCGGACAGCCCTCGAGGTAGCGGGCACCGTGGCGCCGCGCATGGTCGATCGCACCGGCAAGCAGTTGATGGCTGAGCCCCTGCCCCCGCAAATGCGATGTCAGGAAGAAACAACTCACCGCCCAGAACGACGGATCGTGCGCATCACCCTCTTCCATCGGTCGGGACACCGTCCGCGACGAGTTGAATTGCGGTACGTCGTGCCTTGGCCCGACCTGAACCCAGGCGACCGGTTCCTCATCGGCATAGGCAAGAATACCTGGCGGCGGCCCGACAGCGATCCTGCCAAGCATGTGCGATTTTCGCTCGTCCGACCTCATCTTCGTCCGCACGGCATGAGGCAAGCGAAGCGCGACACACCAGCAATCATAAAACGCCCCGCGGGGACCGAAGAGCCGTTCGAAGTCACCCCACCGGTCTGCTGTCACCGGCTCGAAACGGAGATCGATATCCAATGCAAACCTCCCAGCCTCTTGAGACTCGAAAGTTTAGAGGCTAATGTTGCGATGTTCAATCTTTGTTCTCATCATGACACTTGCCTACGCCAAGACACCCGGCTTCTGTCGCGACTGCCTTGCCGAGCAGAAGGCCGAAACGCGCCGTTGTGTGGCGTGCGGAAGCCCTCGCCTTGTGCGGCACAAGGAGCTATACGAGCTGACGCTGGCGCATATCGATTGCGACGCCTTCTATGCAGCGATCGAGAAGCGTGACATTCCCGAGCTTGCCGACAAGCCCGTCATCATCGGCGGCGGCAAGCGCGGGGTGGTCTCGACCGCCTGCTATATTGCGCGGATCCACGGCGTTCGTTCTGCAATGCCGATGTTCAAGGCTCTGGAGGCCTGCCCCCAGGCAGTTGTCATCCGGCCCGACATGGAAAAATACGTGAAGGTCGGACGCGAGGTCCGCACCTTGATGCAGGAACTGACCCCGCTCGTTCAGCCGCTTTCGATCGATGAGGCGTTTCTGGAACTCGGCGGCACCGAGCGGCTGCATCACGATCCGCCGGCGCGCACGCTTGCCAAGTTCGTCCAGCGCATCGAGAAGGAGATCGGCATAACCATCTCCGTTGGCCTCTCCTACTGCAAGTTTCTCGCCAAAGTCGCGTCCGACCTTCAGAAACCTCGCGGCTTCTCGGTCATTGGCCGCGAGGAAGCGGTTTCGTTCCTGGCGCCGCGGCCGGTGACAACGATCTGGGGCGTCGGCAAGGCGTTTGCAGCCACGCTGGAGGCCGATGGCATCCGGACGATTGGCCAGTTGCAGACGATGGAGGAAAATGACCTGATGCGCCGATATGGCAGCATGGGGCAGCGGCTCGCGCGTCTTTCTCGCGGCATCGACGACCGCGAAGTGCATCTGAACGACGCGGCGAAGAGCGTCTCGTCCGAAACGACCTTCTTCGACGATATATCCCGCCATGACGAGCTCGTTCCGATCCTCCGCAGTCTTTCGGAAAAGGTCTCCTGGCGGCTGAAGAAAGATGATATCGCCGGCCAGACCGTGGTTCTCAAAATGAAGACGGCGGACTTCAAGCTGCGCACCCGCAATCGCAAGCTCGAAGACCCGACCCAGCTTGCCGACCGCATCTTCCGTACCGGGCTGGACCTGCTGGGGAAGGAAACGGACGGCACGAAGTTTCGCCTCATCGGGATCGGCGTCACCGACCTTTGCGACCCCGCGCGGGCAGATCCGCCCGACCTTATCGATGAGCAATCGGGTCGTAGGGCCGCAGCCGAAGCGGCAATGGACAAGTTGCGCGACAAGTTCGGCAAAGGCACCGTCCAGACCGGATATACGTTTGGCGGCAAGCGCGATCACTAATATGTGAGGCTGCCTCAGGCTTCCTTATATCAAGTTTTCCTTAAGCTTCACCGACTAGACTTCGGCTTCAAGTATTGCGTATCGGTTGAGTCATATGTTGTCGCGTCTCGTTTTTGGCCTCGGCTTGCTGTCGGCCACCACGCTCGTGCATCCCGCTCTCGCGGCGGATGCACGCACGCTGCAGATCTTCGTATCGAAGGATGCGCAGTCGCTCACGCTCTACGACGGCACAGAGGTCGTGGCTACCTCGAAGGTTTCGACGGGGAAGCCGGGCCATACGACGCCGAGCGGCATCTTTTCCGTCATCGAGAAGCAGAGATATCACGAATCCAACATCTATTCGGCTGCGCCGATGCCGTTCATGCAGCGGCTGACCTGGTCTGGCATCGCGCTTCACGAGTCGAATTCCGTGCCGCGCCACCCAGCATCGCATGGCTGCGTCCGAATGCCGGCAGCCTTCGCCAAGCAGCTCTACAAGATGACGGCGATGGGCGTTCCGGTTGTCATTACCGACGCGGAAGTAACGCCGGAACCGATCGATCACCCAACGCTCTTCCGGCCGGATATGCCGGAGCCGCCAGCACTGCTTTCCGACGCTTCGCTGAGGCCGACGATCGGGCAGGCTCCGGTTCAGGTCGCCATGAACGACGTCGCGCCACCGTCTGCACAAATGCCGGCGACGGCTCCCGCGAACGACACACCGATCCGTATTCTCGTTACGCGCCGCAGTCTGCGCGAGGAGATCATCGACCTTCAGACATATCTCAACGAGCTCGGATTTGCCGCGGGTGAACCGGATGGCCTCCTCGGGTCGGCAACGCTTCAGGCAATCAGTGATTTCAAGTTGCAGCATCCAGTCGAGCCGACCAACGACAAGTCACCGGCAAGTGACGCGCTCATTAAGGCGGTCTATGCCGCGGCGGGCAAGGGAGCGCCGCCGAACGGCGTCATCATGGTTCGCCAAGGCTTCCAGCCGGTTCTTGAAGCGCCGATCTCGATCGAGAACCCGGGTCTTGCCCTCGGCACTCATTTCCTCTCTGTCCACAATGTCGATTTCGAAACCGGCTCGGCGGACTGGATGGGGGCGACGCTTCCCAACACACTCGCCCGCGCGACCATGAACCGGCTCGGCATTAGCAGCCTGGAAAGCTCGATCATATCAGGCACGCCGATCGCCAATGCTCTGAGCCGTATCGATATTCCTGAGGAGGCCCGGCGGAAGATCGACGCCATGCTGACCACCGGCTCGACGTTGACAATCTCAGACACCGGCCTCGGTCCCGAGACCGGCGAAGGAACCGACTTCATCACCCTTACAAGGGGCTGACGTCAGACGAGCTCGACGTCGATGACGCCGGGCGCCGCACGCAGTGCGGCAGCAATCTCCGGCGTGATGCGATATTTCTGCGGAAGCTCGACTTCCACCTCGCGCTTGCCTTCCTCCTTGATTACGATGAAGGAGACCAGGCCATCGCCCTTGGCATTGAGGTGTGCCGCGACGGCACGAAGCGGCCCGGAATCGCGCACGTAGACGCGCAGGGCCTTCTGCATCTGCAGCGATTTCTCTTCCAGCGATTGAATGGTCTGCAGGCGAAGGCCGATGCCTTCCGGCCGCTCTTCCCCTGTCGCCGTAATGACGAAGGACTTTCCGGACTCCAGCACGTCGCGATACTGGTTCAACATCTCGGAGAACAGAACGGCTTCGAACTGACCCGAGGAGTCCGAGAACACGATGATACCCATCTTGTTGCCGGTCCTGGTCTTGCGCTCCTGCTTGGAAATGACGGTGCCCGCAAGGCGGCCGTTGCTCGCGCCCTGCTTCACGGCCGCCGAAAACTCGGCAAAGGTCTGAACGCGCATCTTCTTCAGAATGCTCTGGTAGCTATCGAGCGGATGCGCCGTCAGATAGAAGCCAAGGACCTGAAACTCCTTGAGCAGCTTCTCCGAGGCCAGCCACGGCGAAAACGGCGGCAGCGAGATTTTCTCAGGCTCTGACGAAAGGGCGCTGCCGAAGATATCCGATTGGCCGCTCAGCTTGTTTTCCTGCGCACGCTGGGCGTAGCCCATGATGCGGTCGAGGCCGCCCGCCAGTTGCGCGCGGTCGAGCCCGAAGCAATCGAAAGCACCGGCGAAAATCAGGCTTTCCAGCACGCGGCGATTCACCTGTCGCGGATCAATGCGCAGGCAGAAATCCTCAAGGCTCGCGAATGGGGTGCCACCGCGGACCTCCACGATATGATCGACAGCCGATTCGCCGACCCCCTTCAGCGCCGCCAGCGCGTAGTAGATCCTGTTGTCGCCGGTCTCGAAATGGCGGAACGAGGTCTGTACCGAAGGAGGGATTACCTCGATGTCGAGACGCTTGGCGTCCTGCCGGAAGTCGTTGACCTTTTCGGTGTTCGACATATCGAGCGTCATCGACGCGGCGAGGAACTCGACCGGATAATGCGCCTTCATATAGGCGGTCTGGTAGGAAACGATCGCGTAAGCGGCGGCGTGAGACTTGTTGAAACCGTAGTTGGCGAACTTGGCGAGCAGGTCGAAGATCACATCGGCTTGCGGCTTCTTCACGCCGTTCTTGACGGCGCCATCGACGAAGCGCTCGCGCTGCTGGTCCATCTCCGCCTTGATCTTCTTACCCATGGCGCGACGCAGAAGGTCGGCTTCACCGAGCGAGTAGCCCGACAGGACCTGGGCGATCTGCATCACCTGCTCCTGGTAGACGATAACCCCCTGCGTTTCCTTCAGCAGGTAGTCGATCGTCGGATGAATCGACTCGATCTCTTCCTCGCCGTGCTTGCGGGCATTGTAGACCGGGATGTTTTCCATCGGGCCCGGGCGATAAAGCGCCACGAGTGCGATGATGTCCTCGATGCAGTCCGGCTTCATGCCGATCAGCGCCTTGCGCATGCCCGCACTTTCAACCTGGAACACGCCAACGGTTTCGCCGCGCGACAGCATCTCGTAGGTCAGCTTATCGTCGAGCGGGATCGAGGCAAGATCGACCTTGATGCCACGCTTGGCGACGAAATCGACGGCGACCTTCAACGTGGTCAGCGTCTTCAGCCCGAGGAAGTCGAACTTGACGAGGCCGGCCTGCTCGACCCACTTCATGTTGAACTGGGTGACAGGCATGTCGGAACGCGGATCGCGGTACATCGGCACCAGCTTCGACAGCGGGCGGTCGCCGATGACGATACCGGCAGCGTGGGTCGATGCGTGGCGGTAGAGACCTTCAATCTTCTGGGCGATATCGAGCAGGCGGGCGACGACCGGCTCCTTGTCGGCCTCCTCCTGCAGCTTCGGCTCTTCCTCGATCGCCTTCGACAGCGGCGTCGGGTTGGCCGGATTGTTCGGCACCAGCTTACAGATCTTGTCGACCTGACCGTAGGGCATCTCCAGCACACGGCCGACGTCGCGCAGCGCCGCGCGGGCCTGTAGCGAACCGAAGGTGATGATCTGGGCGACCTGTTCGCGGCCGTACTTGCGCTGCACATAACGGATCACCTCTTCGCGGCGGTCCTGGCAGAAGTCGATATCGAAGTCCGGCATCGAGACGCGTTCCGGGTTGAGGAAGCGTTCGAAGAGCAGCGAGAAGCGCAAGGGATCAACGTCAGTGATGGTCAGCGCGTAGGCAACCAGAGAGCCTGCACCGGAGCCGCGGCCCGGGCCGACGGGGATGTCATGCTGCTTTGCCCATTTGATAAAGTCCGAAACGATGAGGAAGTAACCCGGGAATTTCATGCGCTCGATGACGCTGAGTTCGAATTCCAGGCGCTCGCGGTAATCCTTCTCCTCATAGCCAGACGACATGCCGAGCGTGGCAAGGCGCTTATCCAGCCCCTCCTCCGCCTGCCGGCGCAGTTCGAGTGCCTCTTCGCGTTCCGCCTCCTCGGGATCGGCGGTGGCGCCGGTGAAACGCGGCAGGATCGGCTTGCGCGTTTTCAGGATGAACGAGCAACGCCGCGCGATCTCGATGGTGTTTTCCAGCGCCTCCGGAAGATCCGCAAACAGCTTGGCCATTTCGGCGCGGCTTTTCAGATAGTGATCGGGTGTCAGGCGGAACCGGGTATCATCTGAGACGATGGCGTTGTGCGCGACGGCCATCAGGGCGTCATGCGCATCATAGTCGTCACGGGTCGGGAAAAAGGCTTCGTTGGTGGCGACCAACGGCAGGTCGTGCTCATAGGCAAGGCCAATGAGTTTCTGCTCATGGCGCTTGTCATAAGTGCCGTGCCGCTGCAGTTCCACATAGAGCCGGTCACCGAAATGACGCTTCAGCAGCAGGAGGCGTGCTTCCGCCTGAGCCGTATGCCCGTCCTTCAGTGCCATGTCGATCGGCCCGGTCAAGGCGCCGGTCAAAGCAATCAAGCCGTCCGTTGCGATCTCGTGGAGCCAAGAGGCACGAATGTGGATCGACTGACCGTTGCCCTCGCCGCCGAGATAGGCGCGGCTGACAAGGTCAACCAGCCGCTCGTAGCCAGCATCACTGGCCGCCAGGAGCACCAGCGACGGCAGCTTGACGAGCGCCTGCTGGCCGCCGCGCCGTTCCGTCTCGAGTCCATCCTCCATGTCGATCGAGACCTGGCAGCCAATGATCGGCTGAAGGCCCTCGTCCATCGCCTTCTGTGAGAATTCGAGGGCGACGAACAGGTTGTTGGTGTCGGTGATCGCGATGGCCGGCTGGCTGTCGCCCGACGCCTTGTAAAGGATCTTCTTAAGTGGCAGCGCGCCTTCAAGGAGCGAATAGGCCGAGTGGACCCGAAGGTGAACGAAGCCCGGCGTACCACCGATGAAACCGCCTTCCGCGTCTTTCTCCGCACCCGCCATGACATGCCTTCCGATCACCTGAATCAATCAGGTCTATTCTCAGCATTGAGGGGGGTGATGTCCAGACAAGGGCTGCGCTCGGACCGCATGGCAGCCATGCGGTCCCCGGAATTCTTACATTGCCATGCAGATAAGCGAGAAGCTGGCAACGAACATTGCGATGGAGGTGAATGCTGCGATATCACGGATCAAGTCAGTCATTTGGCTCTCCTGTTCTCTTATGTTTTCAATTTGTTCCGCTATTGTTCTATTGTCAACAGGATTCTTTTCCGTTTTGCTGACCGCATGGCGATGGGAGAAAAGCATGTTTAAGTTTGTATTAATTGCTGGATTGGCTCTACCGGCGGCGTTTACCACTCGAGCCGAGCAAATCGATCCCACGCGGATCGTCGACGCGGCGACGGGGGATTGGGATGGCGATGGGCGTGCGGACCTCGCGCTGCTGGTTGCTCCCGAGGAGGGCGCCAACGATGATCAAATCGGCATCTACCTCTATCTTCGTGACAGCGCCCACGAGGTTCTGCGGCTTTCGCTGGCCGCACCAAACAAGATCTGGGGCAGCACCAATGCTGACGGCGTCTTCGGACAGGAGCCGTCGTTGAAGGCCGTCGGCAAATCCTCCATCGCCGTACACTCACAGAACAGCGCGATCGGGCGCGATCGCTGGGACCAGACGCTGACGGTGGCCTATCGGAACAAGCAGTTCGTCGTTGCCGGCTATACCTACAACCACTACGACACGCTCGACCCCAATGCCGCCGGCTCCTGCGACTACAATGCACTGACCGGCAAGCTGCAGAAGGACGGCAAGGACGTCAAAGCCGAGCCACGTGTCCTCCCGATCGCTGAGTGGAACGACGACACTGGACAAACGATCTGCGGACAGTGATGTTTGTTCTTATTTTGTTCTTTACATTTGATACCGTTGTTGAGACGCTGTCGAGCGGAGGAACGCCATGGATATTTTCGCATTGAACAGTTTCGTCGTGGAGGCCAAGGCCAATACCTATGTCGGTGGCGGAAGCCCTGCACCCGCCTGCCGGACGGGATCGCGGGACATCGGTTATCAGCGCGGCGCCTGGCGCTATCTCGACAGTTACTTCGGCGGCGCTGATTTCGCCGGGCAAGAGGTGGTCTGGCTGGAGAGCGAACCGGTCTGGGCGCTGAACTACTTCGGACGCATCATCGAGCATTCGCTGATCGACGGAGAACGGGCGGGAACGGTGATCAAGGCTGCACTGTCAAAAATGTATGCCGAATATCGACGCTTCCTCGGCGGCATGGAATTCGAGCACGACTTCGGTTTCTATGCCGATCAAAGCATAGGCGACTGCAGCCATTTCAGCGGTCGTGAAGTGATCGTCGTGAACGAGCGCAGAGCCTACGAATTGGACTACCGTGGCGGCCTCATCCACCCCTGATCAGAAATCCACGACCTTGCCGTCGGCGATCGTCACGCGGCGGTCCATGCGCCCGGCGAGTTCGTGATTGTGGGTCGCGATCAGCGCCGCCAGGCCTGACTGGCGCACCAGCGCTTCAAGCGCGTCAAAGACATAGCTTGCCGTTTCAGGATCAAGGTTGCCAGTCGGCTCGTCCGCCAGCAGGAGGCTTGGTGCATTCGCGACGGCACGGGCAATCGCCACACGCTGCTGTTCGCCACCGGAAAGCTCTCCGGGGCGATGCGCGCCGCGGTGGCCGATGCGCATATAGTCGAGCAGCTGACCCGCCCGCTCCTTCGCTTCCTTGCGCGGGAGACCGGCGATCATCTGCGGCATCATGATATTCTCGATCGCAGAGAATTCCGGCAGCAGGTGGTGGAATTGATAGACGAAGCCGATTTCGCTGCGGCGGATCGCGGTGCGCTTGTCGTCCGGCAAGTTGTCGCAGGCATTTCCATTTATGATAACCTCGCCGCCGTCAGGGTGCTCGAGCAAACCGGCAATGTGCAGAAGGGTCGATTTGCCTGTGCCTGATGGCGCGACGAGGGCTACGATTTCGCCGCTGTTCAGAGTGAAGTCCGCACCCTTGAGGATCGAGAGCAGCGTCTCGCCCTGGCCGTAGTGGCGCTCGACACCGGAAAGCTTGAGAACGGTATTCCGCTTCATGAAGAGAGCATTCCTTATTCGTAGCGCAGGGCCTGCACGGGATCGAGCTTGGAGGCTCGCCATGCCGGGAAGATGGTGGCGAGGAAGGACAGGGTCAGCGCCATGATCACAACGGAAAGCGTCTCTCGCATGCTCATTTCCGCAGGCAGCTGGCTGAGGAAGTAGAGTTGCGGGTCGAACAGCACCGTGCCGGAAACCCACGAAAAGAACTCGCGGATTTTCTCGATATTTATACAGACAACGACACCAAGCAGGACACCGGCTATCGTCCCGACGACACCGATCGCCGCACCCGTCATGAAGAAGATGCGCATGATCGCACCAGAGCTCGCGCCCATCGTTCGCAGGATCGCGATATCGCTGCCCTTGTCCTTCACCAGCATGATGAGGCCGGAAATGATGTTCAGCGCCGCAACGAGGACGATGAGCGTCAGGATCATGAACATCACGTTCCGCTCAACCTCGAGCGCCGAGAAGAAGGTCTGGTTGCGTTGGCGCCAGTCGGTAATCGCAATCTGGCGGCCGGCTGCGGCCTCGACCTTCGGTCGCATATTGTCAATGTCGTCAGGATTGTCGACGAAAAGCTCGATGGATTGAACCAGGCCCTCGGCATTGAAATAGAGCTGCGCTTCCTCAAGCGGCATGTAGATGATCGTCGCGTCGTATTCCGACATGCCGATCTCGAAAATGCCGGAGACCTTGTAGGACTTCACCCGCGGATTGACGCCCATCGGTGTGACGTCACCTTCCGGTGATATCAGCGTAATGTTGTCGCCTGCCTGGAGGCCGAGTTGGGCAGCCATGCCCGAACCGATCAACACGCCCTGCCCGGCGGCAAAACCGACCAGATCACCGGACTTGATATTACCGGAGACGGTCTTCACCTTTTCCAGGTCTTCAGGTCGGATGCCGCGTACCAGCGCGCCCGTGCCCGCACCGCCCTGACCTGAGGCCAATGTCTGGCCCTCGACCAGCGGCAGCGCAAGCTTAATGCCCGGCACGCCGGCAAGCTTGTCGGTCAACGCCGGATAGTCCGTGAACGGAGTATCGACGGGCTGAACGATCATGTGACCGTTGATGCCGAGAATGCGGGAGATCAACTCCGTGCGGAAGCCGTTCATGACAGCCATGACGATGATCAGCGTCGCAACGCCAAGCATGATGCCGATGAAGGAGAAACCGGCGATCACCGAAATGAACGCCTCCTTGCGGCGGGCGCGCAGATAGCGCCACGCCACAAGGCGTTCGAAGGCGGAAAATGGCCGGCTGGCCGGCGGCGAGCCGGAGTTAGAACCCTGCTGGCTCACCGCTACATCTGCCATCCTGCCTCCCGCCTTCTTAGCCCAAGAGCTTGTTGATCGCCGCGTCGATGGTTATCGTTTCGCGGGCGCCCGTTTTGCGGTCCTTCACTTCGACTTCGCCGCTCGCGACCGCACGCGGGCCGGCAATGATCTGCAGCGGAACACCGATCAGGTCGGCGGTCGCAAATTTCGTTCCGGCGCGATCGTCCGTATCATCGTAAAGGACGTCCTTGCCGGCATTCGAGAGCGCCGCATAGATCTTCTCGCAGGCTGCATCGCACGCCGCATCACCGGCCTTCATGTTGATCACGACCGCATCAAACGGCGCTACCGACGCCGGCCAGATGATTCCGTTCTCATCATGCGATGCTTCGATGATGGCGGGAACAAGGCGGGTCGGGCCAATCCCGTAGGAACCCATGTGGACCGTATGTTCCTTGCCATCAGGCCCTTGCACTTTCGCGCCCATCGGCTCGGAATACTTCGTGCCGAAGTAGAAGATATGACCCACTTCAATGCCGCGCGCAGAGAGACGCTCGCCTTCCGGAACGGCGTTGAACGCCGCTTCGTCGTGCATCTCCGATGTGGCGGCATAAAGCGACGTCCACTTGTCGAAAACAGCCTTCAGGCCCTCGACGCTGTCGAAGTCGGTGCCTTCAGCCGGGATATCGAAGTTCACGAAGTCCTTGTGGCAGAACACTTCGGATTCGCCGGTGTCGGCCAGGATGATGAATTCGTGGCTGAGATTGCCACCGATCGGACCAGTGTCTGCACGCATCGGGATCGCACGCAGGCCGAGGCGATCGAACGTCCGCAGATAGGCGGTGAACATCTTGTTGTAGGAATGCTCCGCACCTTCGCGCGTCAGATCGAAGGAATAGGCGTCCTTCATCATGAATTCACGCGAGCGCATGGTACCGAAGCGCGGGCGGATCTCGTCGCGGAACTTCAGCTGGATGTGATACAGGTTGAGCGGCAGGCTCTTGTAGGACTTCACGTAGGACCGGAAGATATCCGTCACCATTTCCTCGTTCGTCGGGCCGTACAGCATCGGGCGATCCTGGCGGTCCGTGATGCGCAGCATCTCCTTGCCATAGGCGTCGTAGCGACCGCTTTCCTGCCAGAGCTCGGCAGACTGCAGCGTCGGCATCGACAGTTCGATCGCGCCGGCGCGATTCTGCTCCTCGCGGATGATGTTGTTGACCTTGTCGAGAACGCGCTTGCCGAGGGGCAGCCAGGAATAGATGCCCTGCGACTGCTGCCGGATCATGCCGGCGCGCAGCATCAGCCGATGAGAGACGATTTCCGCCTCCTTGGGATTTTCCTTCAGGATGGGCATGAAATAGCGAGACAGGCGCATGGCGAATTCCAGAACTGTTGAGACACCGCATGTCGCGGAATCGAAGGCGGATCACAAATATTGGCAGCGTTCATAGCTGCTTCGCGAAAGGAAAGAAACCCGCCACGGGCTGAAGCGGTCTGCCGTTGAAGCAAGTTCACACCCACGAAGCAGACAAAGTAAGAAAAAGGCGAAATTATAATGGTTTGTACGATATTCTTATGAACAGAAAAAATTTGCTGGAGTGTAGCAAAAATGCAAAAAAACCTGATGACAAAGCCCCTTCTTTGAGCTAGCTTTAGCCCACAAAACAGGCAGGGAGCTAAATTCCTGCCGATTTCGCGGTCAAGTCTTGGGAGGATCAGATCTTAGGCGCGCTCGTCGCAGCCCCGGCAACGGATAAGGATCACGCGATACTTAAAACAAGGCTTTCAGCCTTGTTTTTTTTTGGCTTTTCTCAACCACGTTCTGCCATCCGAGCCCCTCGCTGCCGTTGCGTGAGGCTTCGCCTGCCGTTACGGCAACTCCGTGCCGCTAACTTCATGACATGTGTGTGACAGCGAATATCTGTATTCGCCCAAAAACTGGGCAAACGCCCTAAACGTTTGAGAACGATGGGCCAATCTGCGGCAGGGCGTCGAAACCCCAACCGAAGTAATTCGAAGCGATATACCAGAGCCCGTAGATGACAGCCGAGATGATCGTCGTCATCGAAAAGACGAATACCGGCCGAAACCGGCTCGGGGCGCTGTGTACGGTCCCCAACACGATATCGTTATCTTCCGCTTGCGTGCGCAGGCCAATCGGGAGGACGGCAAAGAGCGTGATCCACCAGACGATAAAGTAGACGGCAAAGCCCTGTAGAAATATCTGCAGCATCGAATTGTCCCGCTAGGCTCTCTGCGACTGCGGTGCTTATAAGCCGAAATGTCCGTTAACTCAAAGCCGGTTCGGACCCCAATGACGGTTTTTGCCGCGACTCGGTCACTCTGCCGCAGCCCGCTCAGACCTGCTCCAGCTCGATCAGGGTGCCGAAAAAATCCTTCGGATGCAGAAAGAGCACCGGCTTTCCATGGGCGCCGATCTTCGGCTCACCATTGCCGAGCACTCTTGCACCACCTTGCACCAGTTGGTCGCGAGCGGCGAGGATGTCGGCAACCTCGTAGCAGATATGGTGCATTCCTCCAGATGGGTTCTTCTCCAGGAAAGCAGCGATCGGCGAGTCCGCTCCCAGCGGCTCCAGCAGTTCGACCTTGGTATTCGGCAGCTCCACGAAGACGACTGTGACGCCGTGCTCCGGCAGAGCCTGCGGGGCAGAGACAGTTGCGCCGAGCGTGCCCCGGTAGGCGGCCGTTGCGGCCGCAAGGTCCGGAACGGCGATGGCGACATGGTTGACCCGGCCGAGCATGGGTCAGACCTTCGTAACAAAGACCGTGACCACAGGCTTTTTGCCCCAGGTCTGGTTTGCGGTTGCGCGGATCGCACGGCGGACCGACTCCTGCAGCAGGTCGAGATCCTTCCGGCGTGCCCGCGGTATGCTCTCGATGGCGCCGACAGCAGCGTCGTAAAGCGTATCTTCCATATCGTCGCCCTCGTCGTCGTAGACAGGCAGACCGATCGCAACGAGGTCCGGATCGCCGACGATATCGTAGCGGCTGTCGATCACGACGTTGACGGCAACGTGGCCGACATAGGAGAGTTTCTTGCGCTCGCCAATGCCCATCTCGTCGAAATCCCCGATGAGCGAGCCGTCCTTATAGATACGGCCGTGCGGCGCCTCGTCGATAACCTCGACTGGTCCTGGTGCCAGACGAAGAATGTCGCCGTTGCGCACGCGCGGCACGATCGAGATGCCGGATTGCTCCGCCAGTTCCTTGTGCGCCGTCAGGTGCGTCGCCTCGCCGTGCACCGGCACGACGATCTTCGGCCGCGTCAGCTCATACATCTTCTGCAGCTCGTTGCGGCGCGGATGTCCGGAAACGTGAACAAGGGCTTCGTTGTCGGTGATGACATGGACACCCTGCTCGATGAGGCCGTTCTTGATGTCCTGGATCGCCTTCTCGTTGCCCGGGATGGCGCGGGAGGAAAATACGACGATATCGCCTGCTGCAAGCGCCACGTTGCGCATCTCGTCACGCGACAGCTTCGCAAGGGCCGCGCGTGGCTCACCCTGGCTACCGGTCAGAATGACGACAACCTTGTCGCGTGGGACGTAACCGTATTCCTCCTCGGAAATGAACGGCTTGATGCCCTCCATCAGGCCGATATCGCGGGAAACGTCGACCACGCGCTTGAGCGAACTGCCAAGCAGTAGTACCTCGCGGCCCTCAGCCTCGGCCGCTTCGGCGACCGTTCGGATACGGCCGACGTTCGATGAGAACGTCGTCACCGCAACGCGGCCCTCGGCGTTTTCGATGATCTTGCGCAGGCTCTCGGAGACGTCCTTCTCGGATGGCGATACACCATCCCGCACGGCATTCGTGGAATCGCACATCAACGCCAGAACGCCTTCATCGCCAAGCTGGCGAAAACGGGTCTCGTCCGTCAGCGGACCGAGCGACGGCTCATGGTCGATCTTCCAGTCGCCGGTATGGATCACATTGCCGAGTGGCGTGCGGATCACCAGCGACATCGGCTCGGGAATGGAGTGGTTGACCGCCACGCCTTCGACGCTGAAGGGGCCGGCATTGACGGTGTCGCCCGCCGTAAACAATGTCACCGGGATCTCCCCGATGGCCGACTTTTCAAAGTTGCGCTTCGCCTCGAGCAGGCCAGCCGTAAAGGCAGAGGCATAGACCGGCACATTGAGACCGGGCCAAAGATCGGCGAGCGCGCCGTAGTGGTCCTCATGCGCGTGTGTGATGAAGATCGCCTTCAGACTCTTGCGCTCGGTGGCGAGATAACGAATGTCCGGCAGCACAAGATCGACACCTGGCAGATCGGGCCCCGGGAAGGTGACGCCGCAGTCAACCATGATCCACTGGCGGTGGGTCGGTGGGCCGTAGCCGTAGAGGGCGAGATTCATTCCGATCTCGCCAACGCCACCCAACGGCAGAAATACCAATTCGTCCTGCTTCGCCATATTATTCTTTTTTCCAATCAACCAAAGAAGACGTCGCCGGCGGCAATCGTCATCATCCTGCCTGCGCCAATATCGAGCATCAACAGGCCATTATCATCAATTCCGGCGAAGTGGCCGGAAATCGACCGGTCCGGCAGGTTCACCGTTATCTTTTCGCCAATGCCGCAGGCGACCTGGCGCCAGCGTTCCGTGATTTCGCGCACGCCGCGGCCCCGATCCCATGCTTCCAGGACTTCGGCCATCGATGCAAAAAGATGGGCGAAAACCTCTTCGGGGGAAGCAGAGCTCCCTTGCTCACGCAGGCAGGTCACCGGATAGAGCGGGTTATCAGGCATGAATGCGACGTTGATACCGATGCCTATGACGAGCGCATGGCGTCCCTCCGACAGGGCTTCGCCTTCCACGAGAATGCCACAAGTCTTCTTGCGTCCGATCAGGATATCGTTCGGCCACTTCACTTCCAGCGGCTCGGCCGTATGCGGGAGCACACGGCGAACGGCCCGATGCACGGCGACGGCAATTGCCAACGGCAGCGAGCCGAGGCGCTCCACGGGCGCCGGATCAATGAGAAGAAGCGAGGCGTAGAGATTGCCCCGTTCTGAAACCCAGGGGCGTCCCCGGCGGCCACGGCCGCCGGTCTGTTTTTCCGCCGTGATCCAGAGGTGACCGCGGTCCCCTGCCCGCGCACGGGCAAGGCATTCACTGTTCGTGGACGATGTCTCCGGCAGAGCCTCGTGCCTGAAATCGTCGAGCGATATCCGGCGCCGTGCCTCAGAGTTCATCAAAAGAGTGTCGCAGCTGCAAGCTCGGCCGCACCGCCAATCGGACCGCCGATGATGACATAGGCGAGAACGAAGAGGCCGGAGAGACCAAAGACAAGACGGAGCGAACCCGAAACGCGAGCGAACTCGCCCGTGGCTTCATCGAACCACATCAGCTTGATGACGCGCAGGTAGTAGTAAGCGCCGACAACCGATGCAAGAACGCCGATGATCGCAAGAGCGTAGAGCTTCGCCTCGATCGCAGCGACAAACACGAAGTACTTCGCGAAGAAGCCTGCGAGCGGAGGAATGCCTGCCAGCGAGAACATCAGGATGGTCAGTACCGTCGCCATGAACGGATTGGTGGTCGACAGGCCAGCCAAGTCGTTGACTTCCTCGACAACCGTGCCGTCCTTGCGGCGCATCGACATGATGATCGCAAAGCTGCCGAGCGTCATGACCATGTAGATGACCATGTACAGCATGACGCCCGAGACGCCGGTCTGATTGCCTGCAGCAAGGCCAACCAATGCGTAACCCATGTGACCGATCGACGAATAGGCCATCAGTCGCTTGATGTTCCGCTGGCCGATTGCGGCGAAGGAGCCGAGCAGCATGGAAGCTATCGAAATGAAGACCACGACCTGCTGCCAGTCAGCCACGACCGGCTGGAAGGCAGTGATTACAATGCGGGTCAACATCGCCATTGCCGCGACCTTGGGAGCGCTGGCAAGGAAAGCGGTGACCGGGGTCGGAGCGCCTTCGTAAACGTCCGGCGTCCACATATGGAATGGAACAGCGGAGATCTTGAAGGCGATACCGGCCAGGATGAACACGAGGCCGAAGACGAGGCCAAGCGAACGAGCACCTTCGACAGTCAGGGCCTGAGCGATTGCAGCGAATTGCGTGTGACCGGTGAAGCCGTAGACCAGCGACATGCCGTAGAGCAGCATGCCCGAGGACAGCGCGCCGAGCACGAAGTACTTCAGGCCGGCTTCAGTGGACTTGACGCTGTCGCGGTTGATCGCAGCGACGACATAGATTGCCAGCGACTGCAGTTCGAGGCCGAGATAAAGCGAGATGAGATCGTTGGCCGAAATCATCAGCAGAATGCCCAGTGTGCAGAGCACGAGCAGCACCGGAAACTCGAACTTGTCGAGCTGATTTTCCTTGGCAAGCCCCAGCGACATGAAGAGCGCCGTAATCGATCCGACCAGCGCGGTGATCTTCATGAAGCGGCCGAAGCCATCCGACAGGAAGACGCCGCCATAGGCAACGCCTTCGCTCGGAAGGAAGATCAGCCAGAGCGCAGCAGCGGCCAGCACGATTATCGCGAGAACGCTGACCATACGGCCGGAGCGCTCTCCCGAGAAGACGCCGATCATCAGCAACGCCAAGGCGCCGACCGCGAGGATCAGCTCCGGTATGGAAAGATGCAGGCTTGCGAGAATAGTTTCAGAGGTCATGTCCCAAAAGTCCCGTCATCATTTCATCGACAGCGCAACGTCCTGCGCTGCCTGGACTGCGGCCGTGTAGCTATGGATCAGCTGGTCAACCGATGCAGCGGTCACATCGAAGACCGGAGCCGGATAGACGCCGAAGAAGATGGTCAGTGCGATCAGCGGATAGAGGACCAGCTGTTCACGCCGAGAGAGATCGAGCAGCGCCTTGAGCTTTTCCTTCTCCAGCGCGCCGAAGATGACCCGGCGATAGAGCCAGAGCGCATAGGCGGCGGAGAGGATAACGCCCGTCGCGGCGAAGAGTGCGACCCAGGTGTTGACGCGGAAGACGCCGATCAGGGTCAGGAATTCGCCGACGAAGCCCGAGGTGCCCGGCAGGCCGACGTTCGCCATCGTGAAGACCATCATCGCAACAGCGTATTTCGGCATGTTGTTGACCAGGCCGCCATAGGCCGCAATCTCGCGGGTATGGGTTCGGTCGTAAATCACACCGACGCAAAGGAAGAGAGCGCCGGAGACGATGCCGTGCGACAGCATCTGGAAGATCGAGCCCTGCAAACCCTGCGCGTTGGCCGCAAAGATACCCATTGTCACGTAACCCATGTGGGCGACCGACGAATAGGCAATCAGCTTCTTCATGTCGTCCTGCATCAGCGCCACCAGCGAGGTGTAGATGATGGCAATGACCGACAAAGCGAAGACGAGCGGTGCGAAGAACTCGGAGGCAACCGGGAACATCCCGAGCGAGAACCGGATCAGGCCGTAGCCACCGAGCTTCAGAAGCACGCCTGCCAGAATGACCGAGCCTGCAGTCGGCGCCTGAACGTGCGCGTCGGGAAGCCAGGTGTGAACCGGCCACATCGGCATCTTCACCGCGAAAGACGCGAAGAAGGCAAGCCAGAGCCAGGTCTGCATCTGCGGCGGGAACTTATAGGCGAGCAGCGCCGGAATATCCGTCGTGCCGGCCTGCCAGTACATCGCCATGATGGCGAGCAGCATCAGAACGGAGCCGAGCAGCGTGTAGAGGAAGAACTTGTAGCTGGCGTAGACGCGATCCTTGCCACCCCAAACGCCAATGATGAGGAACATCGGGATGAGGCCGGCTTCGAAGAACACGTAGAAGAGAACGATATCCAGCGAAACGAAGACGCCGACCATCATCACTTCCAGGATCAGGAAGGCGATCATGTAGTCCTTGAGGCGCTTCTCGATCGACAGCCAGCTCGCCAGCACGCAGAAAGGCATGAGGAAGGTCGTCAGGATCACGAAAAGCATCGAGATCCCGTCAACGCCGAGATGATAGCTGATGCCGGTGCCGAGCCAGTTGTGCTTCTCGACCATCTGGAAACCGGGGTTCGCATTGTCGAAGCCGATCCAGATGAGGAGTGAAAGGACAAAAGTCACGACCGTCGTGATCAGCGAAATGTTGAGCACGTTGCGGCGGCCACTCGGACCGTTTTCATTCATCAGCAGCAGGAGCACCACGCCGACGAGCGGCAGGAAGGTGACCGTTGAAAGAATAGGCCAATCGGTCATCAGAAGGAACTCCCGAGCATCATCCAGGTAACGAGCGCTGCGACACCGATCAGCATGGCGAACGCATAGTGATAGAGGTAGCCCGTCTGCAGACGGACGACGCGGTTGGTGACATCGACGACGCGCGCGGCGACGCCATCCGGGCCGTAGGCGTCGATGACGCCGACATCACCCTTCTTCCACAGGAAGCGGCCAAGGGCCTTGGCGCTGCGGACGAAGAGGAAGTCGTAGAGTTCGTCGAAGTACCACTTGTTCAAGAGGAACTGGTAAAGGACGCGATGCTGCTGAGCGAGAACGCGCGGCGTCGATGGCGACTTGATGTACATGTACCAGGCGGTGACGAAGCCAACGAGCATGGCGATGAACGGGCTGAGGCCAACCCAGGCCGGAACGTGATG
>Ga0102588_1001357_pt1 | contig 18538 bp, 18 predicted proteins | sample AraplaMF_Col_mMS_FD_76854 | JGI IMG/M metagenome (GOLD analysis project Ga0102588, IMG submission 76854) | Arabidopsis root microbial communities from the University of North Carolina, USA - plate scrape MF_Col_mMS (SPADES assembly) (version 2) | ecosystem: Host-associated > Plants > Roots >...
CAGGCGTCGGGGAACGCACCGGCGATGCGTTCCAGCACCCGGGCTTCGGTGCTCGCGTCGAGCGCGCTGGTCGGCTCGTCGAGCAGCAGCAGCGAGCTGCCCTGCGCAGCGAGCACGCCGCGCGCGAGGCACAGCCGCTGGCGCTGGCCGCCCGAGAGATTGAAGCCGCGTTCCGACACGGCCGTGCCGAGGTCGCCGTGGGTGGCCCGCAGCACTTCGTCGAAAGTGCTGACGTGCAGGGCGGCTTCGAGCAGCGCGTCGTCGCTCGGCTGGCCGAAGGCGAGGTTCTCGCGCACGCTGGCCTCGAAGAGCTCGGTTTCCTGCGGGATCAGCGTGGCGAAGCGGCGCAGCCGGGGCCAATCGGCGGGCTGGCCGTCGAGCAGCAGCGTGCCGCTGTCCGGCGGATAGAGCCCGGCCAGCACGCGCAGCAGCGTGCTCTTGCCGCCGCCGCTCGGGCCGACGAGGGCGATGCGCTCGCCGCGGCGCAGCGTGAGCGCCACGTCGTGCAGGCCGCTGCGTGGCGGGCCGGTGGCTTCGACTTCCGCCGGAGCATTGCGCGGCGCATAGCGCCATTGCAGCGCCTGTATTTCCAGCTGCCGCCATGGCGCATCGGCCTCGATGCGCTCCGTGCCGGGCACCTGCTCGGGCGGCGTGTCCAGCGCCTCCTTGCTCGAAGGCGCCCGCCAGATCGGCTCCGCGCTGCCGTAGTCGGTGTGCATGCGCGCGAAGAAACTGAAGTTGGCCGCGACCGAGCTGACGACGCCGGCCGCCTGCTGCGCGTATTGGTGGATCATGAACACCGCGCCCAGCATCACGGCCTGCCCGGGCGTGCGCGATTGCCACACGTAAAGCACCACCAGCCCCCATGTCAGCGCCAGCCCCATCAGGTCGACCGCGAACCACTTGCCTTCGTTCAGCACCACGGTGCGCTTCAGCGGCAGCGAAATGGCGGCCATGCGCCGGCGCAGCAGCAGCCGCGAGGCGCCCTGCAGGCGCAGGCCGATCACGGTCGAGGCGTTGCCCAGGAAGTCGAGCAGCGCTGCCACGTAGCGCCGGTCGGCGTCGTTCTCGGCGCGCGCCAGTTTCATGAGCGCGCGGTCGATGCGCACGATGACGAGACCGATCAGCACGTAGCCCGCGAGCGCCGTCATGCCGCTGGTGCGCGACAGCAGCGCCAGCGCCACGAGCGGCCCGACGAAGTTGACGGCGTTGGTCAGCCAGATGAACTGGTTCTGCGCGAAATCCGACAGCGCCCGGCTCGCCTGGTGCACGCGGTGCTGCAGTTCGCCGGAGTGGTGCCCGTCGTGCCACGCCAGCGGCGCGGCGGCGATGCGCGCATAGAGCTGGTCGGCCAGCGTCTCGCGCACCTTCAGGCCCACGTTGCGTTCCAGGATGCGGCCCGGCCCGTGCAGCATCCACGCGCCCAGGTACACGCCGGCCAGTCCGCCGATCCAGCGCCCGGCGGTGCCAAGCTCGCCGCGCTGCAGCGCGTTGATGGCCTGGCCCGCGAGGTAGGGCGCCGTGAGCCGTATCAGCTGCGAGCCCGCGAGCAGGGCGGTGGCCGCCAGCAGCTGCGCCCGCGCGCCGGCCGCGAAGTGCCACAGCGCGGCGTACAGCTCGCGCATCGCGCCCACGGGGCTGGTCTTGCGTGCCTTCCTTGTTTCTTCGCTCGCCTGCATGCGCTCAGCCCGCCTTGCGGAAGGTGAGGTTGATGCGGATGGCGCCGAGCAGCGGATGCGGCTCGTCCTTCAGCGGCAGCACGCCGTGGTAGCGCAGCCGGTCCTCGCCGCCCCAGACCACCACGTCGCCGTGCGCGAGCGGCACCCGCGCCGCCTTGTCGCCGCGCGCATGGCCGCCGAAGAGGAACACGGCCGGCATGCCCAGCGACACCGAGACGATGGGCGCGCCGTAGTCGCGCTCGTCCTTGTCCTGGTGCAGCGACAGGCGCGCGCCGGGCGCGTAGCGGTTGACGAGGCAGGCGTCGGGCGCGAAGCCGTCGAAACCGGCCGCCGATGCGGCCTCGCGCGCCAGCCGGGCGAGGGGCCCGGGCATGGCGGGCCAGGGCCTGCCGCTGTCGGGATCGGTCGCGCTGTAGCGGTAGCCGCGCCGGTCGCTGGTCCAGCCCAGCGCGCCGCAGTTGGTCAGCGCCACCGACATGGTGAAGCCGCCGGGCGTGACGAGGCGGCGGAAGGGCGCGTCCGCCTCCACGGTGCGGATCGCGGGCAGCAGTTCGTCGACGAAGGGCAGGGCGAAGCCGGGCAGCACGAAGGCGCCGGTGCCCAGCGCCTCGCGCGCCGGCCGGGGCGGATCGTCGAAGAGGGCGAGGGTGGCCGCGCTGGCGGCCCTGGATTTCATCGTCGTCATCGGATTCATGCTCCCCGATCTTTGCCCAAAAGCCGCCGGCGCCTCCCATGTTCAGGCGATGCCGTTTACAGCCGCAGCCGGTAGCCTCGGCTCCCCCGCACTCGGAGGTAGTGCTTAGGGTTTAAATTCATGGAAGTACGTTAATAAATGGGTTATGGTGAATCCATCATGGACGGCGCTCGGCTTGCTCTCAGCGTACCGGACGGCTGGACGGGCTGGCTCGAACTCATGCGTACGCCCAGCGGTACCTACGCGGGTATCGCCGAACTGAGCTTCAGCGGAGTTCCCCGCTGCGCGCTCGTCATCACCCAGCAGCTCTCGTGGGACGCGGCTGTCGAAAGGGCCACGCTGCGGGCCGAGCATTTCGTCAGGCAGTGGGGGCCTGCGCGCAGCTCCTGAGCGGGACCCCTTGAAACTGTTGCGGCGGTGCGGCACATGAGCCGGGCTCGTGGTAGAAACCGCGAGCTTTTTCGGGCCTTGCCCCGATCCCGATTCACGCTCCAACCCACGCGCCGCCATCCATGCCGAAACTCCACCGCCGGACTGCCGATCAACCGCACGTCCGATGGCTGGCCTGGCTGCTGCTGGGCATCGCGGCGCTTTTCATGGCGGGCTGCGCCGGCCTGCCGTCGGAGGTGCAGCGCAAGCCCTCCACGGCCATCTCCGATGGGGCGGACACCAGGCTCGGCCGCCTCGTGAAGGCCTCGGCGCCGCCGGGCGAACCGCTCAGCGGCTTCCGCCTGCTGCCGATGCCGCAGTTCTCGCTGCATGCGCGCATCGAGCTCGCGCGCCGCGCGCAGCGCTCCATCGACGTGCAGTACTACCTCGTGCAGAACGACGAGACCGGCCGCTACCTGCTGCGCGCCCTGCGCGATGCGGCCGACCGGGGCGTGCGGGTGCGGCTGCTGGTGGACGACCTCTACACGGCGGGCGCCGACCCGCTCTTCTCGAGCTTCGCCTCGCATCCGAACGTGGAGGTGCGCTTCTTCAACCCCTTTCCCGCCGGGCGCGAGCGCTTCGGCACGCGCTGGGCATGGTCGATCCTCGACTTCGACCGCGTGCACCGCCGCATGCACAACAAGCTCTACGTGGTGGACAACACCATCGGCGTGATGGGCGGTCGCAACATGGCCAACGAGTACTTCCTGCGCGACGGGGGCTCGAACTTCATCGACATCGACACGCTGGTGGCCGGCGAAGTGGTGCCCAGGCTGTCGTCGCTGTTCGACATGTACTGGAACAGCCCCTACGTCTACCCCATCGAGTCGCTGGTGCCGGCCACCGGCGAGACGCGGCAGCAGCTGCGCGAGCGCTTCGACCGCCTCACGACCGGGCCCGAGGAGCTGCACCCCGAGGTGCCCGGCTCCACCGACCTGCTGGGCAACAACCCGCTGGCCAAGGACCTGGACGCGGGCGAGCTGAAGCTGGTCTGGGCCCGCGCCGAGGCTTATGCCGATCCGCCCGCCAAGGCGCTGGGCCAGACCGACGAGGCGCGCGGCCTGCCGGCCGACGAGTCGAAGGACAGCGTGCTCTACAACGTGCGGCGCTACCTGCGCGGCGCCGAGAACGAGATCATGCAGACCACGCCCTACCTGATCCCGGGGCGCGGCGGCATGGAAACCATCCGTCTCGTGCGCGGCAACGGCGTGAGCTACACCATCGTCACCAATTCGCTGGCGGCCACCGACGAGTCGCTGGTGCACATCGGCTACCGCCGCTACCGCGCCGAGATGCTGCGCCTGGGCGTGGAGCTTTACGAGCTGAGCCCCAAGCGGGTGGAGCAGACCAGGCGCTTCGGCATGTACGGCTCGGCCAGCGGCCGGCTGCACGGCAAGTCGGCGGTGGTCGACCGCAAGATCGTCTTCATCGGCTCGATGAACTTCGACCCGCGCTCGATGCTGCACAACACCGAGGTCGGCATCTTCATCTTCAGCCCGCAGATCGCCCAGCAGCTCACCAGCCTGATCGGCTTCATACGGCTGGACGGCGCATACCAGCTGCAACTGGGGCCGAAGGGTGCCATCGAGTGGGTGAGCCCGGCCTCTGGCGACGCGGCCGACACCATCCTGCACCAGGAGCCGGAGACGGACTTCTGGTCGCGCTGGAAGCTGGAACTGCTGGCGCCGCTGGTACCCGAGAGCCTGCTTTAGGCACGCCCGGCCCGCATCCTCAAAACAGAGGATGGTCTACGGAAGGGGCCTCCAGAAGAATCGCATCGCTCGTGTTACGAGTTGATTCTTTTGTTTGCCCTTCACCTGACAAGACCATCCATGAAAACAAACTTCGCGACCCCCGCGGCCTCCGGCCAGTCCTTCTTCAAGACGACGCGCTGCGCATGCGCAGTGGCGCTGCTGATCTCGCTCGGTGCCTGCGGCGGAGGCGGGGGTGGCGGAGGCGGCGGCTTCGTCGGCTTCCCGGCTGCGGGTGGCAGCAGCAATCCGCCGGCCAGCGAGCCGCCGGCGAGCTCGGCGCCTGTTACGTTCTCGGGCACGGCGGCCTCCGGTCTGCCGCTGGTGGGTACCGTCACCGTCAAGGATGCCAAGGGCGCGAGCAAGACCGTGCCGCTGGTCGATGGCAAGTACACCATCGACGTGAGCGGCATGACCGCGCCCTTCGTCTTCCGTGCGGAGGGCACGGTGGCCGGCGAGCGCACGGTGATCCACTCGGCCGCCACCGCGGCCGACGTCAACGGCAACATCAACATCACGCCGCTGACCGACCTGGTGGTGTCCAACATCGCCGGCCGTCTGGCCTCGCAGTACTTCGACGGCGGCGAGTTCGCCTCGCTCTCCGCCGACGAGCTCAAGGCCGAGAGCGACGCGCTGAAGGCCAAGCTGCTGCCGGTGCTGCAGGCCATGGGCGTGGACGCCAGCATCGACCTGCTGCGCACGGCCTTCACGCCGCTTTCGAGCGCGCTCGACAAGGCGCTGGACGTGCTGCGCGTGAGCGTCGATCCGGCCACCAACGTGGCGACCATCACCAACATCGTCACCCAGCAGCAGATCGCCGACGACCTGGCGGTGAAGGCGGCGGCCGAGCCCGCCACCACGCCGATGAGCGGCTCCGGCATGGACACCGCGGCCGACGACATCGTGGCGATCCGCAAGGTGCTCTCGGACTTCGTGGGCAAGTTCGCCACCGGGCTGCCCGCGCCCTCGCAGCTGCTGTCGCTGATGACCGATGGCACCAATCCCGTCACCGGCACCTACGGCTTCAGGTTCTCCGACCTCTCGGCCATGCAGTTCGCCAACGAGACGGCGACCGACACCAGCCTCATCGGCGCCAGCTTCACCGACGTGGTGATCCAGCGCATCAACTACACCATCGACGCGAACAACACGAGCCCGCGTGCCTTCGTCGAATTCACCCACAAGGACAAGGACGGCATCGCCTTCAGCAACACGCAGGGCATGCAGATCGTGAAGGGCACGGACGGCGCCTGGCGCCTGCGCGGCGACGGGCGCGTGCTGGACATCAATCCGCACATGCATGCCACCAAGGAGAAGTCGACCGGTTGCGTGAGCAGCTCGCTGCAGTTCGAGATCCAGGACACGAACACCAGCAACAGCGGCACCGTCGCCTCGGTGGTCGTCACCGGTCCGGGCCTGCCCCCCGGCGGCCTGCGCCACGTGCGTCCTTCGGGCGGCGGCGCATGGCCGATCGACGGCGGCTCGAGCTTCAACTACTACTACCTGACCTCGAACTGCAGCGGCCGCCCGACCGCCGGCCTGAGCGACAGCGCGATCGCCGCGCTTCCCGCCACGCCCGAGTACACCTTCACCGCCTACGAGAGCGACGGCACGACGGTGGCCAAGTTCAACGGCTTCGACATCATCTACAGGCACCGCTTCCACGGCCGTCCGCTGACGCTGGCCGAAACCGCCGCCGTGAGCTACCCGGCCTTCTCGACCACGCCGGCCCTGTCGTCCTACCTGGGCGGCAGCGACTTCGCCGTCAGCGCCACCGGCCTGAACCCGGCCTTCGCCGCGCAGTTCTTCCTGAACCTGATCGCGGGCCCCTCGGCCGGCGCGGAAGACCGGGCCGACGTCGCGCCCTCGGCCACCGGCGCGGCATCGAAGACCTTCAACCTGCCGGCGCAGGGCTCGGTGTCCTTCCGCAACATGTTCGTCAGCACCTACGACAGCAGCTGGCGCGAGATCGTGCTGCGCGATACCACCACGTCCGAGTGACGCGACTGGACAGGGAGAGGGCGCCCGTCCTTTCGGGTGCCCGTAAAAACGAAAAAGCCCCCGAAAGGGGGCTTTTTCCTGGTGAGCGCCGCGGCGCTTACTGCATCAGCCGGCCGCTGAGATACGGCTCGGGATCGACCGGGTTGCCGTTCTTGCGGATCTCGAAGCGCAGCTTCACGCGGTCGGCGTTGCTGCGGCCCATCTCGGCGATCTTGTCGCCCTGGCGGACAACGGCGTTTTCCTTCACCAGGATGGTCTGCACGTGCGCATAGGCGGTGAGGAAGGTCTCGTTGTGCTTCACGATGACCATGTTGCCGTAGGCCGGCAGTTCGCCGCCCACGTACACCACGCGGCCGTCGGCCGAGGCGACGACCGGGTCGCCGAGGTTGCCGGCGATGTCGATGCCCTTGACGCGGTCGCCGTCGAAGCGGGCGATGGTCGGGCCGTTCGCCGGCCTGATGAACAGGGCCGCCGGGCGCTGCTGCACCGGCGGCTTGGCCGCCGGGGGCGCCGGCCAGGGCGTGTTGAGGTCGACCGTGGAGCAGGCTGCGAGGCCTGCGGCGAGCAGCGCCATGGCGCCGGCGCGTAAAACGAAAGTCTGAAGGTGCATGGGCTCTGTTCGAACGGGTTCGTTGCGGAGGGTTCCTGCAAACCGGCGCGCCGTGGGGGCGCGCCACGCGGGCGATGCTAGCAAACCGCCGCGCCGGCGCCGCGCGAAAGAGCAACCGGCTGTGAAGAGGACATAGTCCGCCGGCTATTTGAGCGGGATCGGCGTGCCCCGGTCGATGGGCACCGCCGTCACGCTGTTCTTGGGCGAGCCGTCGATCAGCAGGTCGGAGTAGGTCAGGTAGACCAGCGTGTTGCGCCTGGCGTCGACCATCCGAACCACGCGCAGGCGCTTGAAGAGCACCGACAGCCGCTCGCTATAGACCTCCTCGCGCTTGGGCAGCGGCTGCGTGATGCTCACCGGGCCGACCTGGCGGCAGGCGATGGAGGCTTCGGCCTTGTCCTCGGCCACGCCGAAGGCGCCGGCCAGCCCGCCGGTCTTGGCGCGCGAGACGTAGCAGGTCACGCCGTTGACCTTGGGGTCGTCGTAGGCCTCGATCACGATCTTGTGGTCGGGGCCGATGAGCTTGAAGGCGGTGTCGACGTCGCCCACGGTTTCCGCCCTGGCCGCCGCTGCCGCCAGCGCGAAGCCGAGGCTGGCGCCGCAGAAGAGGGTAGTGCGCAGTGTCTTGTTCATGGATCTGGTCAGACGATGCTGAGTTCGTGCACGCGGTCGAAGCTGCCGCGCTTGCGGTCCGCGAAGTAGTGCTCGAGCGTCTCGCGCACCGTACGGAAGGCGATCTCGTCCCAGGGAATCTCTTCCTCGGTGAACAGGCGCGCCTCGATGGTCTCGTGGCCCGGGTCGAACTTGTCGTCGAGCAGGCGGGCGCGGTAGAACAGGTGCACCTGGCCCACGCGCACCACGCTGATCACCGAGAACAGGCCCTCGAGTTCGAAGTTCGCGCCGGCCTCCTCGTCGGTCTCGCGCGCGGCGCCCTGGGCGGTGGTCTCTTCGAGTTCCATGAAGCCGGCCGGCAGCGTCCACTTGCCCCAGCGCGGCTCGATGTTGCGCTTGCACAGCAGCACCTTGTCGCCCAGCACGGGGATGGTGCCGACCACGTTCAGCGGGTTCTCGTAGTGGATGGTGTGGCAGGCCGGGCAGACGGCGCGCTGCTTGGTGTCGCCGTCGTCCGGCACGCGGTAGACCACCGCGGTGCCGCAGTTCTTGCAATGCTTGATGGGTACGCGCAGGAGCATGAACCGACCGCCGTCTTCAGACGACCTTGACGGTCAGCTTGGGCAGGCCCGCGACCTCGCCCACGAGCGTGTCGCCGGCCACCACGGCTGCCACGCCTTCGGGCGTGCCGGTGTAGATCAGGTCGCCGGGCTGCAGCTCCCAGGCCGCCGACAGGTGTTCGATGGTCTCGGCCACGTTCCAGATCAGCTTGCTCACGTTGCTGCGCTGGCGGTCGCTGCCGTTGACCTGCAGCGAGATCTCGGCCTTCTCTGCGTCGCCGGCCTGCGCCACGGGCACGATGGGGCCGATGGGCGCGCTCTGCTCGAAGCCCTTGCCGATGTCCCAGGGGCGGCCCTGCTTCTTCATGTCGTTCTGCAGGTCGCGGCGCGTCATGTCGAGGCCGACCGCGTAGCCGTAGATGTGCTTGTGGGCGTCGGCCGCGGCGATGTTCCTGCCGCCGGTGCCGATGGCGACCACGAGCTCGATCTCGTGGTGCAGGTTCTTGGTGAGGGAGGGGTAGGCCATGGTGCCGGTCTGGCCCGCATCGACCACCACCAGCGCATCGGCGGGCTTCATGAAGAAGAAGGGCGGCTCGCGGCCGGTGAAGCCCATTTCCTTGGCGTGATCTTCGTAGTTGCGGCCCACGCAGTAGATGCGGTGCACCGGAAAGCGGGCTGACTGGCCGGCCACCGGCACCGAAACGGCGGCGGGCGGGGCGAAGACGAACTCGGAAGCCATTGCGACGTGTCCTTTTTTCAGGGAAGCCAAGCGGGAAACCGGCAGTGTGCCAGAGGCGGCAGGCTCACAATAGGCGGCCCGCCCGGCGTATTCCCTCTCCATTCCCCTCGAATCCCACCATGCCCATCCGAATCGGCAAGGCCGGCAAGGCCAACGCGCTCAACGAACTAGGCCGCCGGCTCGACGAGGAGGGCGATCAGGACGGCGCGCTGCAAGCCTATGCGCAGGCCGGCGCCGTGCTGCCGAACTGGTCGGCCCCCTGGTACAACATCGGCCTCATCCACAAGTACCGCGGCGACTGGGCCGCCTCGCTGCAGGCCAACGCCCGCGCGGTGCGGTGCGACCCGCGCAACGAGGGCGCGATCTGGAATCTCGGCATCGCGGCCACCGCCCTGGGCGACTGGACCACGGCCCGCAGTGCATGGCGGCAGTACGGCATCGAGGTGCCCGAGGGGGAGGGGCCGGTCGATCTCTTCATCGGGCTCACACCCATCCGCGTGCATGGCTTCGAGGCCAGCGAGGTGGTGTGGGCCGACCGCATCGACCCGGCGCGCGCCATCCTGCGCAACGTGCCCACGCCCGACTGCGGCCACCGCTACGGCGACCTCGTGCTGCACGACGGCGCGGCCAACGGCTACCGCCTGCATGGCGAGCGCGAGGTGCCGGTGTTCGATGCCCTGGAGCTGATCGCACCTTCGGACTATTCGACGTACGAAGTCACCATCGAGGAGGCGACCAGGCAAGACATCGACGCGCTGGTCAAGCGCTTCGAGGCCGCCGACGCCAGCGCCGAGAACTGGACCACCAGCATGCAGATGCTCTGCCGCGCCTGTTCCGAGGGCCGCCCCTACGGCGAGGGCCAGCACAACCACGGCGAGGGCGAAGAGCCTGGTGCGCTGGGGCCCTGGCGCATCGGAATCGCCGCGCGGGAGGAGGAGGCCGCGCGCCGCATCCTCGGCGAATGGCGCGAAGGGATCGCAGCCACCTCGCCGAAGGCGGCTCTGCAGGACTTCCGCTGCGTGCTGGCCGCCATGCCCCGTTCCTGAACTTGCTCCCTGGGGAGCGCTATCCTTGCGAAACCATGAAGCTGCATAACTACTTCCGCTCCTCCGCCTCGTTTCGCGTGCGCATCGCCCTCAACCTGAAGGGCCTCGACTTCGACTACGTTCCCGTGCACATCGCGCGCGGCGACCACCGCACCGGCCCCTTCGCATCCATCTCCGCCGACCGACTGGTGCCGCTGCTCGAAGACGAGGGCGAGCGCTTCTCGCAATCGATGGCCATCATCGAGTACCTCGACGAAACCCACCCCGAGCCCGCGCTGCTGCCGCGCGACCCGGCGGGCCGTGCCCATGTGCGCGCGCTGGCCCAGTCCATCGCCTGCGAGATCCATCCGCTGAACAACCTGCGCGTGCTCAAGTACCTCGTGAAGGACCTCAAGCTCGACGAGGACGCCAAGAACGCCTGGTACCGCCACTGGGTGCGCGACGGCCTGATGGCCTTCGAGCGCCAGCTCGCGCAGTACCCCGCCGGCACCTACTGCTGGGGCGACACGCCCACCCTGGCCGACTGCTGCCTGGTGCCGCAGATCTTCAACGGCCGCCGCTTCGACTGCGACTTCAGCGGCCTGCCGCGCACCATGGCCGCCTTCGAGGCCTGCATGGAGCTCGACGCCTTCCAGCGTGCCCAGCCTTCGCAGGCCCCCGACGCGGAAGCCTGAAGCCGATGGATGCGAGCTGGCTCGTGCCCGACTGGCCCGCGCCGCCGAACGTGCGGGCCGTGTGCACCACGCGCGAGGGTGGCGTCTCGCTGGGGCGCTACGAGAGCCTGAACCTCGGCGACCACGTGGGCGACGAGCCGGTGCACGTGGCACAGAACCGCAACCGTTTGCGCGCTGCCGTCGGGGCTCGTCCGGTCTTTCTCCAGCAGGTGCACGGCACGGGCGTCGTCGAGCTCGATGCCGCCGCTGGTGCGGTGAACGACGGCACGGCCGCTGACGGCTGTACCGCCACCGAGGCCGGTCTGGCCTGCACGATCATGGTGGCCGATTGCCTGCCGGTGCTCTTCACCGACGAAACCGGTCACCGCGTGGCCGCCGCACATGCCGGCTGGCGCGGTCTGGCAGGCGGCGTGCTGGAGCAGACGGCGAAGTCTTTCGATGGCGCTGCGAAGGTCATCGCCTGGCTGGGGCCGTGCATCGGCCCCAAGGCCTTCGAGGTGGGACCGGAGGTCAAGGCCGCGTTCGAGGCGCATGCGCCAGCGGCGGCGTCCTGCTTCCGGCCTGCGCCTGCTGCAGGCAAATGGCTTGCCGACCTGCCCGGGCTGGCGCGCCAGCGGTTGCGCGCGGCGGGCATCGAGTCGATCCATGGCAACGACGGCAGCGACCCCTGGTGCACCGTCGGCAACGCTTCAAGGTTCTTTTCGCACCGGCGCGACGGCATCAGCGGCCGTTTCGCCGCCCTGGTCTGGAAGGCCTGAGCCTGCAGCAGCCTCGGCAGCCGCTCGCCGGGCGGCTTCCTGAGCCTCGAGTTCGCGCTGCCTGATCGCGCGTCGCCTCGCGGGAGTGCCCATCAGGTAAACCACCAGTGCGACCGGCGCCAAACCGTACAAAAGAAATGTGAAGATGGCGCCCAGCACCGTTCCGGTGGTGTTGGTGGCTTCGGCCACGGCCATCATCAAGGCGACATACAACCAACCGATGACGATCAGATGGACAAACACGGAAAGTTTCAGTTGGTAAGTGGTGGAGGTAGCGTTGTGAGCGCTCTTTGAATGCAGCATACTCAAAAGACGCAAGCCATCCGTACCGTTTCAGGCGAGGACCAGGAGAGATGATGAAGCAACAAGCAACGGGTGCCGATGCGTTCGCGCCCTTCCAGCAGGCTATTTCAGAGGGATGGAGCAAGGCGCTGGAATCGTTCCAGCAGTCCGCCGCGCAAGGGGCTTCGGCCTTCAACGTCGGCGGCACGCCGCTATGGGAGCTGCCGCAGGGCATGAAGATGCCCGAGCTGCCGCGTTTCTCCATCGATCCCGAAAAACTCCAGTCCATCCAGCAGCAATACCTCGCCGAGGCCACCGAACTCTGGCGCCAGGGCTTCGGTGCCAAGCCCGAGGGCGACAAGCGCTTCGCGGGCGACGCCTGGGGCCGCAATCCGCTGTCGGCTTTTTCGGCGGCCGTGTACCTGCTCAACGGCCGCACCATGCTGAGCATGGCCGAGGCCATCGATGCCGACCAGAAGACCAAGGCGCGGCTGCGCTTCGCGGTCGAGCAATGGATGGCCGCCTCGGCGCCCAGCAATTCGCTCGCCTTCAACGCCGAGGCGCAGAAGAAGGCCATCGATACCCAGGGCGAGAGCATCGCCAAGGGCATCCAGAACCTGCTGCATGACGTCAGGCAGGGCCACCTCAGCATGACCGACGAGAGCGCCTTCGAAGTGGGGCGCAACGTGGCCACCACCGAGGGTGCCGTGGTGTTCGAGAACGAGTTCTTCCAGCTGCTCGAATACAAGCCCCTCACGCCCAAGGTGTACGAGCGGCCCTTCCTGCTGGTGCCGCCTTGCATCAACAAGTTCTACATCCTCGACCTGCAGCCCGAGAACTCGCTGATCCGCTATGCGAACGAGCAGGGCCACCGCGTGTTCGTGGTGAGCTGGCGCAACCCCGACGAGTCGATGGGCAAGGCCACCTGGGACGACTACATCGAGAACGCCGCCATCAAGGCGATCCACACGGTGCAGGAGATCAGCGGGAGCAAGCAGATCAATGCGCTGGGGTTCTGCGTGGGCGGCACCATCCTGAGCACCGCGCTGGCCGTGCTCGCGGCGCGCGGCGAGAAGCCGGCCGCCTCGGTCACGCTTCTCACTACCTTCCTCGACTTCAGCGACACAGGCATCCTCGACATCTTCGTGGACGAGCAGATGGTGCAGTACCGCGAGATGCAGCTGGGCAACGGCGGCCTGCTGCCCGGTGGCGACCTGGCCTCGACCTTCAGCTTCCTGCGGCCCAACGACCTTGTGTGGAACTACGTGGTCGGCAACTACCTCAAGGGCGAGACCCCGCCGCCTTTCGACCTGCTGTACTGGAACAGCGACGCCACCAATCTGCCGGGCCCGTTCTACGCCTGGTACCTGCGCAACACGTACCACGAGAACAAGCTGGCCAAGCCCAACGCGCTCACGGTGTGCGGCGAGAAGATCGACCTGGGCCGCATCGACATCCCGGCCTACATCTACGGCTCGCGCGAGGACCACATCGTGCCGATCGGCGGTGCGTATGCATCCACGCAGCTGCTGCCCGGCAAGAAGCGCTTCGTGATGGGCGCCTCGGGCCACATCGCCGGGGTGATCAACCCGCCCGCCAAGAAGAAGCGCAGCCACTGGATCCGCGAGGACGGCAAGTTTCCCAAGACCCAGGCCGAATGGCTGGCCGGCGCGCAGGAGCACCCGGGCAGCTGGTGGACCGACTGGGCACAATGGCTCAAGGGGCATGCGGGCAAACAGGTTCCCGCGCCCAAGGCGTACGGCAACGGCAAGGCCTACAAGGCCATCGAGCCGGCACCCGGACGCTACGTCAAGGCCAAGGCCTGACGGAGTTCGGCACGGCAAGGCCGTAGCAGCAGAGTTTCAAATCACTTCAACGGAGAACCTCATGGAAGACATCGTCATCGTTTCGGCAGCCCGCACGGCAGTCGGCAAGTTCGGCGGCTCGCTCGCCGGCATTCCGGCCACCGAGCTCGGCGCAGCCGTCATCAAGGAAGTGATTGCGCGCGCCAACCTCACGGCCGACCAGATCGGCGAGGCCATCATGGGCCAGGTGCTGGCGGCCGGCGCGGGCCAGAACCCCGCGCGCCAGGCGTGGCTGAAGAGCGGCGGCGCCAAGGAAACGCCGGCGCTCACCATCAACGCCGTGTGCGGCTCGGGCCTGAAGGCCGTGATGCTGGCGGCCCAGGCCGTGGCCACGGGCGACAGCGAGATCGTCATCGCCGGCGGCCAGGAGAACATGAGCGCCGCGCCGCACGTGCTGCCCAACTCGCGCAACGGCCAGCGCATGGGCGACTGGAAGATGGTCGACACCATGATCGTCGACGGCCTGTGGGACGTCTACAACCAGTACCACATGGGCATCACCGCCGAGAACGTGGCCAAGAAGTACGGCATCGACCGCTCCGCTCAAGATGAGCTGGCGCTGGGCAGCCAGACCAAGGCCGCCGCCGCGCAGGACGCCGGCAAGTTCAAGGACGAGATCGTCGGCGTGAGCATTCCGCAGAAGAAGGGCGACCCGGTCGTCTTCGACACCGACGAGTTCATCAACCGCAAGACCAGCGCCGAAGGCCTGGCCGGCCTGCGTCCTGCCTTCGACAAGGCCGGCGGCGTGACGGCGGGCAACGCCTCGGGCCTGAACGACGGCGCCGCGGCCGTGATGGTCATGACGGCGAAGAAGGCCGCTGCCCTCGGCCTGAAGCCGCTGGGCCGCATCGCCAGCTATGCCACCGCCGGCCTCGACCCGGCCATCATGGGCATGGGCCCCGTGCCCGCGTCGACCAAGGCGCTGCAGCGCGCCGGCTGGAAGGCCGCCGACCTCGACCTGCTCGAGATCAACGAAGCCTTCGCTGCCCAGGCCTGTGCCGTGAACAAGGAAATGGGCTGGGACATCAACAAGGTGAACGTCAACGGCGGCGCCATCGCCATCGGCCACCCCATCGGCGCATCGGGCTGCCGCATCCTGGTGACGCTGCTGCACGAAATGCAGCGCCGCAACGCCAAGAAGGGCATCGCCTCGCTGTGCATCGGAGGGGGCATGGGCGTGGCGCTGACCATCGAACGCTGATCGGCGTGCAGGGGACGTGCTTGCCGAAAGGTGGGCGCGTCCCATTCGATCTTTCATCGTAACCACTCATGTGGGTCGGCCTTTCCAGGGAGCCAACGCGCGAGGTCATTGGGCAGGCGCTTGCACGTCATGCACCTGGTGCACGAGTGTGGTGGGGCGATCTTGCCGATCCCACGTTCGATGCCGAGATTGCACTCAGCATCGACCCGAATCCCAGCGAGTTCCCTTTTGTCATCAACGGATGGGTTGTTGGCGGTCAGGAGTCGCAGCAGTACGAGTTGGGGCTTCGGTTGGCAGGGGAGCTTTGCGTGAAGCTCGACTGTTCAACCATCTGCGATGGAAGTCATCACGGCCCGACCAAGAGCCCGTACTGGAGCATCATCTGGCAGCGCGGCGTCCCGTTCCTGGCCGATGATTGCGGCACGCTCTTTGCCGACTACTCGGAGGATCTATCGCTCGAGGAGCGGCGGCAGCCTGGTCCGGTCAAGATATTGCACCCCATCCAGATAGACCCTTGGCCCTTCGACTTCAGCGCGCCATCGCCATCGACGGCCGCTGTGCCATAGCCGCACGCCAGCGCAGCAGCTCGGGGTGCTGCTCCCCGGGTTTGACCCGCACCACGCGGGCGAAGTCCACCGCCACCACGGCGGTGATGTCGGCAATGCTGAAGCGGTCGGTGGCGATGAAATCGCGGCCGGCCAGCCGTTCGTTCAGCGTGTCGAAGAAATGCTGGACGCGTGCGAGCCCGCGTTGGGCGAGTTCGGGAATCTGCGCGTAGTTGACCGGGCCGGGCAGTGCGCGGTCGGCCATCGCGGGCGAACTGTTGCGCAGCGTCTCGGCGATGGCGAGCAGGCCTTCGAATTCGATGCGCCAATTCCAGCTGGCGATCTCGGCTTTTTCCCGTGGGGTGATGCCCATCAGCGGCGGCTGCGGGTATCGGGCTTCCAACCAGGCCGCAATGGCGGCGTTGTCGGTCAGCAGCAGGCCGTCTTCGTCGTCGGTGCGCAGCGCCGGCACGGTGCACTGCGGATTGATGGCCCGATAGGCCTCGCCCATCTGCTCACCACGGACCAGATCGACCTGCACGGTCTCGTGCGCAATGCCCTTCTCGGCAAGCAGGATGCGCGCGCGCCGCGGGCTGGGGGCGGTGGCGCAGTCGTAGAGAATGATCATCGTCGGTTCAACTCCAGGAACTCATCGCATGAATGGCACGACAGCCTACACGCCGCCCACCGTCTGGTCATGGAACAAGGAAAGCGGCGGCCGCTTCGCGAACATCAATCGCCCCATTGCGGGCGCGACGCACGAGAAGGAGCTGCCCGTCGGCAAGCATCCGCTGCAACTCTATTCGCTTGCCACGCCCAACGGCGTGAAAGTGACGGTGATGCTCGAGGAACTGCTGGCGCTGGGCCATGCGGGCGCCGAGTACGACGCCTGGCTGATCCGCATCAACGACGGCGACCAGTTCGGCAGCGGCTTCGTGGCGGTGAACCCGAATTCGAAGATTCCCGCGCTCATGGACCGCAGCGGTGACAAGCCGATCCGCGTGTTCGAGTCGGGCGCGATCCTGCAGTACCTGGCCGAGAAGTTCGGCAACGCCTTCCTTCCGACCGAGCGGGCGGCGCGGGCCGAGTGCCTGTCGTGGCTGTTCTGGCAGATGGGCAGCGCGCCGTACCTGGGTGGCGGCTTCGGGCATTTCTTTGCCTACGCGCCCACGAAGATCGAATACGCCATCGACCGCTTCGCGATGGAGACCAAGCGCCAGCTCGACGTGCTCGACCGCCGCCTGGCCGAAAGCCGCTATCTCGCGGGCGACGAATACACCATCGCCGACATGGCCGTCTGGCCCTGGTACGGCACGCTGGCCAAGGGGCAGCTCTACGAGGCGGGCGAGTTCCTGCAGGTGAGCGGATACAAAAATGTGCTGCGCTGGACCGACGAGATCGCCCAGCGACCGGCGGTGCAGCGCGGCCGCATGGTCAACCGCACCTGGGGCCAGCCGACGAGCCAGCTGCACGAGCGGCACGACGCCACCGACTTCGACACCCGCACGCAGGACAAGCTGCAGGCGCCTACCTGAGCGAGGAGCACAGACGATGAGCGACAAGATCCTGGTGTTCTACGGCTCCTACCGCTCCGACCGCATGGGCGTGCGCCTGGCCGACTTCATCGTCGCCGGCCTGCGCGAACGTGGAGATGACGCCGAGTTGGTGGACGCGAAGGCGGTCGACCTGCCCATGCTCGACCGCATGTACAAGGAATATCCGAAGGGCAGCGCTCCCGCCGCGATGGAGGCGCTGGCCGGGAAGATCCGCACGGCCGACGCCTTCGTCTTCGTCACCGGCGAATACAACTGGGGTCCGCAGCCCGGCCTGAAGAACCTCACCGACCATTTCCTCGAAGAGTGGTTCTGGCGCCCCGCGGCCATCGCGAGCTATTCGGCGGGGCGCTTCTCCGGCGTGCGCTCGGGCACGGTGTGGCATTCGATCCTCTCGGAGATGGGCATGGTCGTGGTGTCGAGCACGCTCGCCGTCGGGCCGATCTCGCAGACGCTGGACGCCGCCGGCAAGCCGACGGGGCCCGGGGGCGAGTCGCTGCAGCGCTCGTTCGGCCGGTTTGCGGACGACCTCGCGTGGTGGACCGAGGCGGCACGCGCGCAGCGGGCGCGCAAGGCGCCGCCTTACTGATCGCCGGCAGGGCTCGTGGCGAGTCCCCGAAGGACATCTTGTTCACCGCCCAAATTTTGGGCAGATTAACTAATCCCTTTGTAAAACAACAACTTACGTTGATTTTACAACGCTCCTCATCAGTTATCCCCAAAGTTGTGCACTGAAAGTGGGGAAGAAGCCGGCTTTTCCACATTCCGGCTGCAAGTGGCTGATCCGATAGCGTTTTTCGTTCACGGAAAACCGTGAAAAACAGGAGTCGGAGGTGCTTCGAGGGCTTGGCGACGCGGTTTTGGCGACCAGGGTTGTTCACCGCCCAAAATTTGAGCAAACTAAGGAATACCCTTGTAAAACAACGACTTGCATTCGTTTTACAAGGCTCCTCATGAGTTACCCCCAAAGTTGCCCACAGAAAATGGGGACGGGAGCGAGTTGTTCAGCAATCGCGCGCAAGTTGCTGTTTTTTCGATGCCGTCGTCAGCTTTCAGGCGCTGCCTGCTGTTCCGCGTAATGCCGGCATAGCGTGTCGACCAGCGCCTGCGCGTAGATCGGCAGCGCCGCGCGGTCGCGTACCAGCAGGTAGCGCTCCCGCACGCACCAGGCGTCGTCGAGGTCGATCAGCGCGAGTTGCATGCTTTCCTGGTTGCGCCGGGCGGCCGACTCGGGCACGACGCCGATGCCCACGCCGTTTCCGATCATCCGGCACATGGCGTCGAAGCTGCCGAGCTGGATGCGCAGCTTCTGCCGCTTGCCCAGGTTGTCGGTGATCTGCGAGAGGAAGGTCTGCAGCGTGCTGCCTTGCTGCATGCCGATGGCGTCTTCGTCGAGCGTCTCGGCGAAGGAAATCTTCTTGCGCCTGGCGAAGCGGTGCTTGCGCGAGGTGGCGAGCACCAGCCGGTCGGTGCTGAAGTGGATGGCTTCCAGCCCCAGCGTGTCGACGCGGCCCGCGACGATGCCGATGTCGGCGCGGC
>Ga0102588_1001363_pt1 | contig 18500 bp, 13 predicted proteins | sample AraplaMF_Col_mMS_FD_76854 | JGI IMG/M metagenome (GOLD analysis project Ga0102588, IMG submission 76854) | Arabidopsis root microbial communities from the University of North Carolina, USA - plate scrape MF_Col_mMS (SPADES assembly) (version 2) | ecosystem: Host-associated > Plants > Roots >...
GCCCCCCCCCCCGCCAGTAGCCGCGACCGCGCGGGCGGGCCCGCGGGCGGGGGTTCCCCGATCCGATCGGCTCCCCCCCCGCCAGTAGCCGCGATCGCGCAGGCTGGCCCGCTGGCGCGGGTTCGCCGATGCGATCGGCTCCCACCCCTTCGGTAGTTGGTCGATAGTCGGGTCCTATCGGTGCGATTCAGACCATGCGTTGGACTTGCGCGACGCCGTCCCCATAATGAGATTCATTCCCATTGGAGTGGCTCGCTATGGCCCGCAAGATCAAGTACGCCGCGACGCACTTCAGCATCGCGTTTTCGATGAGCTACGCCGTGAACCAGAATGTCGCGATCAGCACGATCGTCGGCATCGCGGAACCGATCGCCTTCGCGCTGGGCCGTGACATGGCCCGTGGAGAAAACCGCGGCCTTCCCCTATCGACCGCCGCCTGACGCGGTTTGCCCGCCGCCTGTGCGGGCGTTGGTGTCGGTCACGGCGCGCGTGAAACCCTCGAACGGGACGTCGGTGATGCCGACGAGCCCGATGTGCGCGTTCTCCCCGTCGAGCACGCGGCCCGTTACCGGTTGATCCACGTACTGGAACCAGTGCGTGCCCACGATGATCCCCGATGAGGCCGCCGCATCGACGAAGCGCGCGTAGGCCTTGCCGCGCTCCTCTTCGTTCGCCACCGCGGCGACGCCGTTGCCGAAGGGCCCGCGGTCCGACGACCCGAAGTGGAATTCCGTGATCATCACGGGCTTGTCGAGCTTGCGGAAGGCAGCGATGTCGAAACCGTGCTCAGGAAGGTCGGTGTAGGTGTTGATGCTGGTGACGTCGGCGTAGCGCGCGCTGGCTTCTTCCACTTCGGGCGTGCGCACGGCGAGGCGGCCGCCGAGGAAGAGATGATGCGGGTCGGCCTTCTTCAGCGACTTCGCCACGGTTTCGAAGTACCGGCCCGCGTAGAGCTTCAGGAACGCGATGTAGTCGGCGGCGATGGCGGGATGGGCCTCGTTCGGGTCCGGTGCCTTGAAGCCTTTCGCCTCGACCTGTGTCCACGCCGTTGCCGGTACGCCCCATGCCTTCGCGAACGCGGTGGCATCACCGTGCGTTTTCTTCAGGTACGCGAGGAACGCCTGCTTCGCCGGGCTTTCGGGGCCCTGCACGAGCGTTCCCGTCGCGAGTGCCCATCGGCCTTGCGGCCCCTCCCCTGCCCATGCGAGTTCGTTGTCGGCGAAGTAGCCGAGCAGCCACGGATCGTCGCGCACGCCTTTCGTGGCTTTCGCCACGGCGGCGTCGGTGGCGGCGATGAACTTCGGATCGAACGGATCCGGCATGCGGCCCCAGTAGTCGAAGCCGGTGCCGACGGTGTTGTAGTTACCGGTGATGAGGATGGGCACGGTGTAGGCGATGCGGTGATCGCTGGCGAACGCGGGATCGCTCCAGTTGCCGAGCGTGTTGAAGCGCCAGCTTTTCAGGCGATCCACGGTGCGTTTGCGCCACGCGACTTCCGGTTTATCGCCGAGCGTGCGCGCGACGTTGTTCGCGTAGATATCCCACCAGCGGCCGTGATTCATGCCGTTGTCGCGTTGCGAGCCCTGGTCGCTGCGGCTGTCGGCGATGCCCGTGTACGGCGCGTTCGCGGCAGGCGGGTTGGTGAACATGAACTCGCGACCCTGCACGTAGGTGCGTCCGTCGGTGAGGTTCACGGCGTTCACGCCGAGCGAGAAGAACGCATTGCCTTCCGGTGTGACGAGCCACCAGCGATCGCCCTGCTTCTGCGTGTGGAACCAGCCGGTGGCCTGTAACGCGGGGAGATCGGTGCGGCCGCCGTAGCGGTCGAGGTTTTTCGCTGGTGTGGTTGCCGGTGTCGTATTCGCTTTCGCTTTCAGTGTGGCGTCGTCGGCGATTTTCTCGGGCCATGTCGCGCGCGTGTACTGGCCGTAGCGGTCGACGATGGCGGTGTACGCGCGACGGAGGTCGTCGTCGCCAACGCCATCGAGTGTGCCGAAGAGCAGGGTCTGCGGCGCACCCGGCTGAGGCATCGACAGAGAGACCGACGTGACCGCCTGCGCGTCGATCGCGCCATCGACCTGCGTGGCGACCAGACGCTTCGTCGCGCCGTCGTCGAAGGGCATCGGCGGACCGACGTGCATGCCGAAGGCGCGCGGCGATGTCGCCTGTAGTGGAACAGAGAGCGTCTGCGGTGGGCCGGGTGGGACGCCTACGGTGGTCGTGAGATGTTTGTCGCTCGATGCCACGTCGACGACGAGCGTCACGGGCCACGGCATGCCGTTCTGCACGCGCAGGCGCAGCGTGCCATTCGGCCAGTGCCATGGGCCGTCCGACGGAGTCACGACGAGCGAGGGTTTCGGCGCCGGTGCGAAGGTGACGGCGACGAGCGGTTCGCCCGTGGCGGTCTTGCGAGTCGTGGGGTCGAGGGTGGCGGCGTTGGTGGTGATGCGCCATGCCTTTGCCGGTTGGGCGATATCCACGGATGCCGCTCTCGCCGGGGTGACAGGAATCGAGATCAGGCTGAGAACAAGGATTGCGGAGAGTTTTCGCATTCCCAGACTCTGCCACGTCCGGCGTGAACGCGCCCTTGTAGGAGCGCGCCTTGCGCGCGACAGCTTTTGGAGCCGGGAGCAGCAGGGCCTGAGTTCTTCCGCGAGAAGCTGTCGCGCGCAAGGCGCGCTCCTACGACAGCGCGGTGTATCCCGGCGTCAACGAGCCGACCGGCGGCGCGGTGTATCCCGGCGTCAATGAGTCGACCGGCAGCGCGGTTTATCCCGGCGTCAATGAGCCGACCGACGGCGCGGTGTATCCCGGCGTCAATGAGTCGACCGGCAGCGCCACAGGTAGTACACCGGCACGCCGATGGCGATGATGACGAGGCTCATGCCGGCGTCGCCGGGGGCCGCGATGGCCGTGGCGGCGATGACGCAGAGCACCGTGGTGGTGAAGATCAGCGGCAGCCACGGGTAGCCCGGCACCAGGTAAGGCGACGGTTCGGACTTCAGTTTCCTGCGATACCAGAAGATCGTCGCGATGCCGAACGCGTGCGACAGCCACTCGCCGACGGTCGTGTAGTTGAGCAGCGCGTTGAAGCTGCCCGAGAGGATCAGCACGATGGCCCAACCGCCCAGCGCCACGAGCGCGAACTGCGGCGCGCCGGTGCGCGGCTCGATCTTCGCGATGGGGCGGAAGAACATGCCGTCCGCGCTCATCACCTGCAGCACGCGCGCGCCACCGGCGATGGCGATGCTGCAGTAGCCGAAGGTGGAGCACGCGATGCCGACGGCGATGATCGTGGCGCCGGATTCGCCGAACACGCGACGCATGAGGTCCGCGGCGGGCGCGGTGCTGGCGGCGAGCCCGGCGTGGCCGAGCCCTGCCATGTAGGCGATGTTCACCAGCACGTAGCAGATCACGACGCTGGCCATGCCGAGGCCGAGCGCGCGCGGCAACGTGCGTTGCGGATCGCGGACTTCGCCGGCGAGATCGTTGAGGTAGTGGAAGCCGCCGTAGGCGAAGAGCGCCGGAAGCAGCGCGCCGATCACGGTGCTGGCGGGCACGTCGTTCGTGGGGTCGGCGACGAACGCGGCGCCGAGATGACCGCGTGCGAGGTAGAGGCCGACGATGATGAGCAGTGCCACCGCGCCGAGCTTCAGCACGGTGAAGGTGTTCTGCACCCAGGCGCCGGCGCGGATGCCGAAGAGGTTCACGGCCACGATGAAGGCGATGGCGCCGACGGCGAGCGGCTTCACCCATTCGTGCGGAAGGCCGATGGCGCGGCAGGCGTAGTCGGCGAAGGTGGTGGCGACCGCCGCGACGCTGCCGGGGTAGTTGATCAGCGCCATGGTCCAGCCGAAGAGGAACGCCGGCAGCTGGCCGAAGGCTTCGCGCAGGTAGACGTAGGTGCCGCCGGCCTGCGGGCGGCGTGCGCCGAGTTCGGCGTAACAGAGCACGCCGGCAAGGGTCAGCAGACCGCCGAGGGTCCAGAGCACGATCACTTCCGTGCCGGAACTGGTCAGCTGCGCGACGGTGGACGGCGTGCGGAAGATACCCGCGCCGATGACACCGCCGATGACGATCATCGCGGCATCCCAGATGCCAAGACGACGGAGGTAGTGGGCTGGCTGAGGTGCTGACATCGGGGGACGATGCCATAAGCGGGGCGTTGGTGCGAGGTACGGTCGGTGTGCCCCCGGGTACCGACCCCCGTTGTAGGAGCGCGCCTTGCGCGCGACAGCCTTTGAGGCCGATGGCTGCAGGGCCTGCTGCGCCCGGCGAAGAGCTGTCGCGCGCAAGGCGCGCTCCTACAACAGCGGGTCGCATCAGCCTATGGATGGGTCGGGTAAGATGATCGCACGCTATTGCGATGCCCATCAGACCCGGACACTCAGCGCTCCGCATCGGCCGTCACTCGGAGCCGGGTAGCATCTACCTCGTCACCACGTGCACCTGGAACCGCGCACCCATTTTTCGCGATTACGAGGCCGCCCGTCTTGCCTGCCAGGTCATCCACTCACCACGCACATGGCTTGGAAGCACATGCCTTGCATGGGTGCTGATGCCAGATCATTGGCACGGCCTGGTGCGTATCGACGATGGCGATCTGGCGAAAGCCGTCGCAAAGATGAAGTCGCACGTGAGGCGGCGCCTGCGGGATGAAGGCCGCGTGTCGCCTGTCTGGCAGCGCGCCTTTCATGATCGGGCGATCAGGCAGGATGAGGATCTTCGCGCGGTTGCGAGGTACGTCGTGGCGAATCCGCTGCGTGCGGGCCTGGTCGCGGCCGTAGGTGATTACCCTTATTGGCACGCGGTCTGGCTCTAGCTCGATTGCGACGGCCGGTGCGGATTGAAGAGCCGGACTTGTTGTTCACGGCCTCAAAAGATGTCGCGCGCAGGGCGCGCTCCTACGAAGCGCCGAGGGCGTGTTGCTCCGGGCCTCAAAAGATGTCGCGCGCAGAGCGCGCTCCTACGAAGCGCCGAGGACGTGTTGCTCCGGGCCTCAAAAGATGTCGCGCGCAAGGCGCGCTCCTACGAAGCGCCGGGGGCCTGCTGCTCCGGGTCTCAAACGATGTCGCGCGCAAGGCGCGCTCCTACCGGGAGCGCGACTTGCGGCGGGTCTTATTTCTTCTTCGGAATATACAGATCGGTGATCGTGCCTTCGTACACTTCCGCCGCCATGCCGACGGATTCGCCGAGCGTGGGGTGGGGGTGGACGGTGCGGCCGATGTCGCCTGCTTCCGCGCCCATCTCGATGGCGAGGGCCAGTTCGGAGATGAGGTCGCCGGCGTGCGGGCCGACGATGCCGGCGCCGACGATGCGGTGGGTTTCTTCGTCGAAGATGAGCTTGGTGAAGCCTTCGGTGCGGTCGATGCCGATGGCGCGGCCCGACGCCGCCCACGGGAACTTGCCCACGCCGACCTTCAGGCCCTTCTCCTTCGCCTCACGCTCGGTGACGCCGACCCAGGCGATTTCCGGATCGGTGTACGCCACCGACGGGATCACGCGCGCGTCGAAGAAGCTCTTCTGGCCTGCCGCCGCTTCCGCCGCGACCTTGGCTTCGTGCGTCGCCTTGTGCGCCAGCATCGGCTGGCCCACGAGGTCGCCGATGGCGAAGATGTGGCTCACGTTGGTACGCATCTGGCGGTCGACGGGGATGAACCCGCGATCCGTGACTTCGACGCCCGCCTTGTCCGCACCCACCTTGCCACCATTCGGCGAACGGCCGACGGAGACGAGCACGCGGTCGTAGAGCTTCGTTTCCGGAATGCTCTCGCCGTCGAAGGTGACTTCGATGCCCTTCTTGGTGGCCTTCGCCTCGACGACCTTCGTCTTGAGGTGGATGCCCTTGTAACGCTTGGCGATGCGCTGCTGCAGCGGCTTGATGAGATCGGCGTCGGCACCCGGGATCAGCTGGTCGGCGAGTTCGACCACCGTGACGTCGGAACCGAGGCCCGCATACACCGTGGCCATTTCCAGACCGATGATGCCGCCGCCGACGACGAGCAGCGTCTTCGGCACGTCGCGCAGTTCGAGCGCGCCGGTGGAATCGATGATGCGCTCGTCGTCCCACGGGAACGACGGCAGCTTCACCGACTGCGAACCGGCGGCGATGATGGCGTTACGGAAGCGGATGAGCTTCGGGCCTTCGGCCGTCTGGACTTCCAGTTCGTTCGGCGACACGAACATGCCCACGCCGGTGACGGTGCGGACCTTGCGGGCCTTCGCCATCTGCGCGAGACCGCCCGTGAGCTTGCCGACGACCTTGTCCTTGAACGAGCGCAGCTTGTCGAGGTCGATGGTCGGCTTGCCGAACGTGATGCCGTGCTGGTCCATGTGCGCGGCTTCGTCGATGACGGCGGCCGCGTGCAGCAGCGCCTTCGACGGGATGCAGCCCACGTTGAGGCACACGCCGCCGAGCGACGCGTAGCGCTCGACCAGAACGGTGTCGAGACCGATGTCGGCGCCGCGGAACGCCGCGGTGTAGCCGCCCGGGCCGGAGCCCAGCACGACGAGTTCGCATTCGATGTCGGCCTTGCGACCGCTATCGCCTGCCGCCTGCGGCGCGGCGATCGGCGTGGCGGACTTCGGCGGTGCCGGCGCGGGCGACGGGGCGGCGGGTGCCGGTGCGTCCTTCCCGGCCGACTGGCCGACGGCCTTCGCCGGTGCGTCGGCGCCTTCGGCTTCGATGATGGCGATGACGCTGCCGTCGTTGAGCTCGTCGCCGACCTTGACCTTCAGTTCCTTGATGACGCCGCCCTGCGAGGCAGGGACGTCCATCGTGGCCTTGTCGGATTCCAGCGTGATGAGGCTCTGGTCCTTGGCGACGGTGTCGCCGACCTTCACCAGGATCTCGATGACGGGAACATCGTGCGAGCCGCCGAGATCGGGGACCTTCAGTTCGATCGTGTTAGCCATGCGCGCGCCTCCGTCAGAGCAACAGGCGACGGATGTCGCCGAGCTGCTGGGCCAGGTACACGGCGAAGCGTGCGGCGAGCGCGCCGTCGATGACGCGGTGGTCGTACGACAGCGACAGCGGGAGCATCAAGCGCGGCGCGAATTCCTTGCCGTTCCAGACGGGCTTCATCGCCGCCTTGGACACGCCGAGGATCGCGACTTCCGGCGCGTTGATGATCGGCGTGAACGCCGTGCCACCGATGCCGCCGAGCGACGAGATCGAGAAGCAGCCGCCCGACATGTCGGCGGCGGTGAGCTTCTTGTCGCGCGCCTTCTTCGAGATTTCGCCGAGTTCGGCGGCGAGTTCGAGCAGGCCCTTCTTGTCGGCGTCGCGGATCACCGGCACGACGAGGCCGTCCGGCGTATCGACGGCGATGCCGATGTGGAAGTACTTCTTCAGCGTGATGGTTTCGCCGGCGGCGTCGATGGACGCGTTGAACGTCGGGAACTTCTTCAGCGCCGCGACCACCGCCTTGATCTGGAACACCAGCGGGGTGACCTTCAGATCCTTGTTCTCTTCGCCGAGCTTCTTGCGGAAGGCTTCGAGCTCGGTGATGTCGGCGTCTTCGAACTGCGTGACGTGCGGAATCACCGCCCAGTTGCGCGAGAGGTTCGCCGCCGAAATTTTCGGAATGCGGCCCAGCGGCTTCTCTTCGATCTCGCCGAACTTCGAGAAGTCGACCTTCGGCCACGGCAGCAGCGTGAGGCCGTTGCCGCCGGCGACGGCACCGCCCTTCGACGGCGACGCGCCGGAGGTCATCACCTGCTTCACGTAGCCGGAGATGTCCTCGCGCTGGATGCGGCCGCCACGACCCGAGCCCTTGACCTGGGCGACGTCGACGCCGAGCTCGCGCGCGAAGGCGCGCACGGCCGGGCTGGCGTACGGGGCGTTGTCCGGCATGATCACGCTGGCGTCGAACGACACCGGCGGCGTGCGCGGGGCGCCGCCTGCCGGGGCATCGGCGGTTTTCGCCGGCGCCGGTGCGGCGGCGGCCACGCGCTGCGGCGCTTCGGCCGGGGCTTCGGAGATACCGGGCTTGTCGGTGGCGGGCGCGGGCTGCGCGTCGTCGGCGCTACCGCCCTCGCCTTCCAGGATGGCGATGACGTCGTTGTCGTTGACCTCGTCGCCGACCTTGACCTTCAGCTCCTTGATGACACCGGCGGCGGGCGCCGGAATGTCCATCGTGGCCTTGTCGGACTCGAGCGTCATGAGGCTCTGGTCTTTCTCGACGCGGTCGCCGGCCTTGACCATGATCTCGATGATGGGCACCGGCTTGCCGCCGATATCGGGGACCTTGACGTCGACCGGGCCGGAAGCCTTCGAGGCCGACGGGGCCTTGGCGGCGGCGGGCGCCGGTGCAGGCGCTGGCGCGGCGGCCTTCGGTGCTTCGGCCTTCGGCGCCTCGGCGGGCGGCGCGGCGGCGGCCGGGGCGTCGCCCTCGGCTTCGACCAGCGCGATGACCGCGCCCTCGTCGACTTCGTCGCCGACCTTCACCTTCACTTCCTTGACCACGCCGGCGAACGGCGCGGGGACTTCCATGGTGGCCTTGTCGGATTCGAGCGTGATCAGGCTCTGGTCCTTTTCGACGCGATCGCCGACCTTGACCATGATTTCGATGACGGGGACCGGCTTTCCACCGATATCGGGGACGCGGGCTTCTTTGACGTCGGCCATGGAACCTCCAGAAAAACAGGCGCTTGCGGGCGGACGAACCCGCTGGCGGGGGAATGACGAGCGCCATGCTGCGGCGCAACCGGTCGATTGTAATCCCACAGGAGGCCAGGGGGGGCCGGTTTTGCCTCGATTCAAACGGTTGTTTGGGTGCTGGAGAGTCGCGGGACCACTGCGTAGGAGCGCGCCTCGCGCGCGACATCTTTTCGCGGAAGAGCTACAGGACGTGTTGCCCACGGCCTCAAAGGCTGTCGCGCGCGAGGCGCGCTCCTACCGGCCACGCCCTGTCAGCGGGGCTGGAGGGGATTTTGCTGGGCTTCCGGCGTGGCGCCGACCACGCGGATCTCGCTCTGCGGGTACGGGATGGTGATGCCGTACTCGTCGAAGCGTTCCTTGATGCCGCGCAGCAACGTCGTCTGGGTTTCCCACATGTCGGCCGTGGTGGTCCAGCCGCGGATGACGAGGTTGACGCTGGAGTCACCAAGGGCCTCGGTCCATACGCCCGGCGCGGGGTCTTTCAGAATGCGCGGGTCGGCGGCGAACAGGTCGCGCACCACCTGCATGGCCTTGCCGATGTCGTCGCCGTAGCCGATGCCGACCTTCAGCTCGAATCGGCGCGTGCCGCGCACGTTGTAGTTGATGATCGCGTCGCCGCCGACCTTCGCGTTCGGCACCACGGCCTGGCGGTTGTCGGGCGTGATCAGGTAGGTGTGCATCAGGTTGACGCTTTCCACCGTGCCGTCGACGCCGCCCACGGTGACGTAGTCGCCGACGCGGAACGGGCGGAAGAGGATCAGCAGCACGCCCCACGCGAGGTTGGACAGCGAGCTGTTGAGCGCGAGGCCGATGGCGAGGCCGGCGGCACCGATGGCGGCGATGAACGACGCGGTGGGCACGCCCGCCATGCCGAGCACCTGGATGAGCAGGAGCGCGATGAGGATGCCGTAGATGATGTTGCGCAGGAATCCGGCGAGCGTCACGTCAACGCGGGCGCGTTCGAGGGCACGGCGGCCGAAGTTGGCGAGGCGTGCGGCGATCCAGAAGCCGACCAGGAGCAACAGCAGCGCGAGGCCGATGCGGATCGAGTAGGTGATGATGAGCACGCGCATGGCGTGATCGATGCCGAGGCGATCGAGGAAGTCGGTCATGTCCGTGGCCTTTGTGCGTTGGGAAAAGCGCGTCGAGGCTAGCAGGCAATCGGTGAACGGGTAGTTTGCGAGCCATTCCACCGTTGGTAGGAGCGCGCCTTGCGCGCGACAGCTTTTGAGGCTGTGAGCAGCAGGGCCTGTTGCTCTTACGCGGGAAGCTGTCGCGCGCGAGGCGCGCTCCTACAGGAGCATCGCGGGAGGTGGTCGCGCAAAAAAGGCGCCTTTCGGCGCCTTTTCGTTACGGGTTGCTGTCCGGCGCCGGTTTTGCCGGCACCTGCGCCGTTTGCGGGGCGTCGATCTTGCGGCCGCCGTACGGGAGCACCGTGGAGGCGATCTTCGGATCCGCCTTGATCATCGCGACTTCGTCGCCAACGATGTGCGCGGCTTCGTCGAGCGGTGTGTCCTTGGCCTTCTTGGCATCGGCTTCCTGCTTGATCTCCGACTTGATGCTGCGCTCGTTCGCGTTCAGGCCGTCGTCGGACGACGCGGTGTCGTCGCCGGTGTCGCCCGGGCTGCCGTCGCCGCCGAAGATCGCCTTGCGACGGTTGCGGAAGTCGGTCTGGATCGCTTCGTACTGCTTGCGCTCGGCCTGACGCGCGGCGAAGTTGAGCGAGATGTCGGTCTTGTCGCGTAGCTTCTGGTATTGCGCCAGCTCGTCGAGCATCAGCTTCCACGCCGGCGAGTTGGCCACGCGCGCCTGGTGCTTCTGGTTGAGCGGGCCCACGATGGATTTCAGATCGGCCACCGGCTTGTAGTCGGCCGGATCGATGTGACGCCACGGCAGCGCGTTGTCGTAGGTGGACTCGCCGAATTCCTTCGCGTCGCCGTTCTGCGGGAACTGGACGTCGGGCGTGACGCCGCGCAGCTGCGTGCTGTCGCCGTTGATGCGGATGAACTCGGCGATGGTCATCTTGAGTTCGCCGTACTTGGCGTCCTCACCCGTGGTGGCCTTGCCGAAACGGTCGAGGTCGACGAGGTTCTGCACGGTGCCCTTGCCGAACGTGGGCTCGCCAATGATGACGCCGCGGCCGTAATCCTGGATGGCGGCGGCGAAGATCTCCGACGCCGAGGCCGAGCCACGGTTGACCAGCACGGCCATGGGGCCGTCCCACGCCATGCCCGGCGCGTCGTCGCCCTGCGCGTCGATCTGGCCGCGCGCGTCGCGCACCTGCACCACCGGGCCGGTGTCGATGAACAGGCCGGTGAGCTCGGTGGCTTCGTTGAGCGAACCGCCGCCGTTGTTGCGGAGATCCATGATGACGCCTTCGACCTTCTGCGCCTTCAGCTCGGTGAGCAGCTTGGAGACGTCGCGCGTGGCGCTCTTGAAGTTGGCGTCGCCGTTACGGCGCGCGCCGAAGTCCTGGTAGAACGTGGGCAGCTCGATCACGCCGATCTTGCGCGTGACGTCGCCGTCCTTCACGTCGATGACCTTCGACTTGGCGGCCTGCTCTTCCATCGTGACCTTCTTGCGCACGAGCGTCACGATGTCGTGCTTGCCGTCGACGCCGGCGTCGGCCGGAAGGATCTCGATGCGGACGGTGGTGTCCTTCTTGCCGCGAATGAGCTTGACCACGTCGTCCTGGCGCCAGCCCACGACGTCGACCATCGGGCCGGTTTCGCCCTGGCCGATGGCGACGATGCGGTCGCCGGGTTTCATCTTGCCGGACTTGATCGCCGGGCCACCCGGCACGAGTTCGCGGATGGTGGTGTAGTCGTCGCGCGCCTGCAGCACCGCGCCGATGCCTTCCAGCGACAGGCGCATGGCGATGTCGAAGGTGTCGGCGGCGCGGGGGCCGAGGTAGTCGGTGTGCGGATCGGTGGAATTGGCGTACGCGGTCATGAAGGCCTGCGTCGCGTCTTCGTCGTCGAGCTGGCGCACGCGCGAGATGTACGTGGCGTAGCGCTTGTCGAGCGTCTTGCGGATCTCGTCGTCGTTCTTGCCGGCGAGTTTCAGGCGCAGCCAGTCGTTCATCGTGCGCTTGCGCCACACGTCGTCGAGCTCGGCCTGGTTCTTCGGCGCGGCGGCCTTCTTGCGGTCGAAGTTGAAACTTTCGTTGCCGCTGAAATCGAAGCCCTTCGCGAGCAGGCCGCGCGCGTAGTTCATGCGGTCGACGGCGCGCGTGATGTACAGGTTGAACACCGAGAACGGACCGGAAAGATCCTGGTTCCAGATGGCGTCGTCGAACTGCGTCTTCAGCGGTTCGAACTTCGCGAGGTCTTCCTGCGTGAAGAACACCTTCTCGCTGTCGAGCGACTCGAGGTAGGCCTTGTAGATCTTGGCCGACATGGCGTCGTCGAGCGGCTGCGCCTGGTAGTGGAAGCGCGTGAGGAAACGCGCCGACAGCTGCGACGCCTGCGCTTCCGCCGCGGTGGGCTTCAGCGGCAGGCTGGACTCCTTGCGCTGCGGCTCCGGCGACGTCGCGGCCTCGGACGCGTCTTTCGGCTGCGGCGCCGGTGCCGTCTTCGTCGCCGGCTCGGTCGCTCCCGGCTTCTGCATCTGCGCGGGCGCAGCGTTCTGGGCGTGGACGCCCGCGGCCGAGAGGGCCAGCAGGAGAGCGATCGCGGGGCGAAGAGTCATGTAGTCGGAGCCTCGGTGTTCTGTGGGGCGTTTATTCGACGACGCCGGCGGCGTGGGCCATCAGGTCGGCATGGTAGGAGGATCGCACCAACGGGCCGGAAGCGACATGGGAGAAACCCATGGCCTCGCCGGCGATGCGTAGCTCTTCGAACTCGTCCGGCGTCCAGTAGCGCACCACCGGGTGGTGGTGCGCCGTGGGCTGCAGGTACTGGCCGATGGTGATCATGTCGACGTCATGGGCGCGTAGATCGCGCATGGTCTCCAGCACCTGGTCCATCGTTTCGCCGAGGCCGAGCATGATGCCGGACTTGGTCGGCACGGTCGGATGCTGGGCCTTGAAGCGCTTGAGCAGATCGAGCGACCACTGGTAATCGGCACCCGGGCGCACTTCGCGATAGAGGTGCGGCACGGTTTCGAGGTTGTGATTGAAGACGTCCGGCGGGAAGTCCTTCAGGACGTCGAGCGCGCGCTCCATACGGCCCTTGCCGCGGAAATCCGGCGTGAGGATTTCGATGCGGATATCGGGGCTGGCGTGGCGCACCGCGCGGATGCACGAGGCGAAGTGCTCGGCACCGCTGTCGCGCAGGTCGTCGCGGTCGACCGAGGTGATCACCACGTAGCGCAGGCGCATGTCGCGAATGGTTTCGGCCAGACGGGCGGGCTCGAGCGGATCCGGCGCCAGCGGGCGGCCGTGGGCCACATCGCAGAACGAGCAGCGACGGGTGCAGACCTCGCCGAGGATCATGAAGGTGGCGGTGCCCTTCGAGAAGCATTCGTGGATGTTCGGGCAGGAGGCTTCTTCGCACACCGTGACGAGCGAGTTCTCGCGCAGGCGCGCCTTCAGCTGCTGCACGGCGTTGCCCTGCGGCAGGCGCACGCGGATCCAGCCGGGCTTGCGCAGCGCGGGCTGCGTGGTGTCGAAGGCCGCGCGGTTAAGCCCGATCTTGTCATTGCCGAGCATCTTCTCGCCCGGCTTGTCGACCACGGCGATGGGGATGCTACGGAGGGGATTGGCGGAAGTCTGGCTCATAAGTCTGTCAGCCTCAGACCGCAAGGCGCGCGGGGAGTTCGGGGAGAATGGGATCGGCGGGCACGGCGTGGAAGCCGAACTGCTTGCAGAATTCCTGAACCAGGACGTCTTCCACGTCTGCCAATCGCGACGGACCGCCCAAGTCTACCACCTGGGTGACCTCCAAACCCTTGTACCCGCAGGGATTGATGCGGTGATAAGGCTCGAGGTCCATGTCCACGTTGAACGCCAGACCGTGGAAGCTGCAGCCCCTGCGGATGCGCAGGCCGAGGGCCGCGACCTTGGCTTCGGCGACGTACACGCCGGGGGCGCCTTCACGCCGTTCGGCGCCGATATTCCACTCGCCCAGGGTGTCGATGATGGCCTGCTCGATGCGGCAGACCAGCTCGCGCACGCCCACGCCCACGCGGCGCAGGTCGATCATCGGGTAGGCCACGATCTGGCCCGGGCCGTGGTAGGTCACCTGGCCGCCGCGATCGACGCGCACGACCGGGATATCGCCGGCGAACAGCACGTGTTCGTCGAGGCCGGCCTGGCCGAGGGTGAAAACGGGATCGTGTTCCAGCAGCCACAGCTCGTCGACGGTGTCGTCGGTGCGGTTGTCGGTGAAGGCGCTCATGGCCTTCCAGCTGGCTTCGTAGGGGACGCGCCCCAGCCGGCGGACGTTGAGGGGGTGGGTCATGGGGATGCGGTCGTAGGAGATGGGGGGAAGCTGTGGGCTTGGGGCCTACGATACAAGGCGGGGTGACCTGCCGCCGAGGCAGACCGTAGGAGCGCGCCTTGCGCGCGACGGCTTTTCGCGAAGAGCAACAGGGCCCTGTTGCTCACGGCCCCAAAAGCTGTCGCGCGCGGGGCGCGCTCCTACGAGGTTCTGGCGGTCACATCGTGAAACGGATGTCCTTGTCGGCGCGCAGGGCGCTGTGCGCTTCGAGGTACTTCTCACGGGTCGGTGCGACGAAGCTCACGGTGACCGACTGGTAGTTGCCCGCCGGGGTGAGCTTGGTGGTCAGCGTCTCGTGGAGCACCTCGAGGCCGATGCCGTGAAGGAGGAAGGGCACATGCTTGTCGAGACCCGCGTTGGCGTTGCCGATCGCGGTGATTTCGAACTCGCCTGGGAACTGGAATCCCTTGCCGTCCTTCTGTGCTTCGCTGAAGTCGATCTCACGCATGGCCGTACCCTCTTACTTCTTGTCGCCGTCGCTGTGGAACCACAGCATGATCGTGTCCCAGAGGCGTGAGAAGAAGCCGCCTTCCGGCGCATCGGCCAGCGCCACCAGCGGCGCGGTGAACACGGGCTGGTCGTCGAGCATCACGCGCAGCGTGCCGACCTGCTGGCCCTTCTTGAACGGGGCGATCAGGGTGGCGGGGATGTCGAGGTTGGCCTTGAGCTTGTCGTAGTCGCCGCGCTTGACCGAGACCATCGCGTCTTCGGCAACGCCCAGCGGCAGCGTGTTTTCGGCGCCCTTCCACAGCTTCGGCGTGGCGAGCGGCTTGTTGGCTTCGTAGAGCTTGTGCGATTCGTAGAAGCGAAATCCGTAGTTGAGCAGCGCCAGCGCGGCGTCGGCGCGGCCCTTCTCGCTGCTGGCACCCATGATGATGGCGATCATGCGGGCGTCGCCCTGCTTCGCCGAGGCGGCGAGGCAGTAACCGGCGGCGGCGGTGTGGCCGGTCTTGATGCCGTCGACGGTGTTGTCGCGCCACAGCAGCAGGTTACGGTTGTGCTGCTTGATGCCGTTCCACTCGAACTCCTTCACGGCCGAGATCGCGTAGTCCTCGGGGAAGTCGTGGATCAGGGCGCGCGAGAGCACCGCGATGTCGCGCGCGGTGGTGTAGTGGTTGGCCACCGGGTAGCCCGACGCGTTCTGGAACTGCGAGTGCGTCATGCCCAGCTGCTTGGCATACGCGTTCATCAGGTTCGCGAAGGCCGGCTCGGAGCCCGCGGTGTGCTCGGCGAGCGCGATGGCGGCGTCGTTACCCGACTGGATGATCATGCCGTAGAGCAGATCCTTCAGCGGCACCTGGCTGTTGAGCTTGAGGAAGCTGGTGGAACCGTCGGTGCCCGCACCGCCACCACGCCACGCGTTTTCGCTGATCGTGACCGGATCGGTCATGTGGATCTTGCCGTTGCCGATTTCGGCCGACACGACGTAGTCGGTCATCACCTTGGTGATCGAGGCCGGCTCGAGCTGCACGTCCGGATCCTTCGACGCGATGATCTGCCCGGTGTTGTAGTCCATCAGCACCCAGCTCTTGCCTTCGACGTCCGGCGGCGGCGGCACCGGTGCCTCGGGCACCACGGGGCGCGGCACGACAGGACGCGGGGGCGTCTGCTGCGCCACGGTCACACCGGCGACGAGCGCGGCGGCGGCGAAAGCGAACAGGGAGCGGGGCAAGAGCTTCATCGTTTCAGCGGTCCAGTCAAAACAGAAAAAAAGAGGATCAGTCTACCGCGACCGACGGCCTGGGCAGGCCCATGCCGGCGATCTGGTCGGTAACGCGATCGGCGGTGTCCACGTCGGCGAGTGGCCCGACGCGCACGCGACGCACGCTGCGCCCGCCAATGGTGGCCTCCACGACACTGACCGGCCCGAGGCCGGCCTGGTTCAGTTTGTCGGCCACGCGGTTGGCGTTCACGGCGTCGGAAAACGCGCCGACCTGGAGGTAGATGCTGGGTTTGCCGGCCGTCGGCGCGGTGATCGCGCCCGTGGCGGGGGCGGCGGGTCGATTCGCGGCGGCGGCGCCCGTGCCCGCGCCAGCGAGCGGCGGCAGGGCTTCGGTGGGCGAGATACCGGTCATGCCGGGGACGTGGTCGTCGTCCGTGGGGGACTGAGGCGAGCTCGTTTCGCCAGCAGGGCTGGCTCCCACCCGAGCCGTCGGACTCTGAGGTGACCTCGTACCGGCCTCGACCAGAACCGCTCCCGAGGCCGCCGCTGTGCCGACAGGCGCTGCAATGGCCGAAGACGGCGGGCGCGTGACGGCGCGTTCGGGTGTCGATGACGTGCGCGCGCCGGCGGGCGCGGTCGCCACCACGCGGGCGGGCGGCGGCGGTGCGGTGATCGGGGCGGGCTTCGGGGCGGTGTTCACGTAGGGCGCGCCGCGATCGCTGCCCGGCTCCGTGGGATCGATGGCGCGCACTTCCACGAGGCCGGTGCCTTTCGGCCACACACCGATCTTCACGGCGGCGGCGAACGACAGGTCGATGACGCGGTTCTCGTGGAACGGACCGCGATCGTTGATGCGGACGATGACGCTCTTGCCGTTCTCGAGATTGGTGACGCGTGCGTAGCTCGGCAGCGGCAACGTCTTGTGTGCCGCCGAGAACTGGTACATGTCGTATTCCTCGAGGCTCGAAGTCTTGTAGCCGTGGAACTTGTTTCCGTAGAACGAGGCGATGCCACGTTCCACATACCCGCGCGGGCTCGGCAGCACGGTGTAGCTCTGACCCAGTACCGAGTAAGGCGACTTGTTCCCGTAGAGAGCGCGCGGCTCGACCTTCGGCACGGGCTCGGGAAGCTTGCTGACGTCGGGGATATCGGTGGGCACGCTGTCGGCGCTGGAGCGGTAGCGCGAGCCCTGCGATTTGCGGATGTCGTCGTGGCCGCGCGATGAGGGCGGGCTGCTGCCGCCGCGGGACGAGGGGCGGGAATTCTTGCCGCCGCCGCAGGCCGTCATGAGGATGGTGAGCACGACCAGCAGCAACATCGTGGCGATGCGGCGAGCACCCTTCGCCGATGCGATCGGCTCCCACCCCTTCGGTAGCAGGCCCGGGGCAACGACCCGCTTTTCTGTGGGAAGCGCGCTCGCGCGCGAATGGGTGCTTGCGGCGAGCGCCCTTCGCGCGCCAGCGCGCTTCCCACAGAAGTCATTCGTGCTGGCGCGCCCCCCGGCGTGCCGATTCATCGCGAGCCTGGTCCGTTCACGCGGGCACGGATTTCCTGCGCCAGCTGGTCGACGGCCATCGCGTACATCGGGCTGCGGTTGTAGGTGGTGATGACGTAGAAATTCTGGAAGGTGAACCAGTATTCGTCGCCGTTGGGGCCGTCGAGACGGACCAGCTGCGCGTCGCGACCGGGGTTCACGTGCTTCAGCGGCGCGAAGCCGTCGGCGACGAACGCCTCGATCGGCTCCACCGGACGCCAGTCTTTCGGCACCGCGGGGGCCACGGCGCGGCGATCAGGCTGCGCGCGCATGGCGACGGGGCCGCCCTTCTCCCAACCGTGCTCTTTGAAGTAATTGGCGACGCTGGCGAAGATGTCGCCCATCGAGCCCTTCATGTCGATACGGCCGTCGCCGTCGTAATCCACACCCCAGTCGCGGATCGACGAGGGCATGAACTGTCCCCAGCCCTGCGCGCCGGCGTACGAGCCGGTGAGCGTGTCGATCGGGCCGCCGAGATGATTCTGCGGCAGTTCGAGCAGTGCCTTCAGCTGTTCGCGGAAGAACGGCGCGCGCTTCGGATAGTAGAAGGCGAGCGTGGTGAGCGCGTCGATCACCTTCCACTTGCCGGTGTTGCGGCCGTAGAAGGTTTCCACGCCCACGATGGCCACGATGTATTCCGGTGGCACGCCGTACTTGCGGCCGATGCCGTCGAGCAGCTTGCGGTGTTCGCGGTAGAAATCCGCGCCGGCTTCGATGCGCTGCTCGGTGAGGAAGATCGGGCGATAGTCGCGCCACGGTTTGCCCTCGGCCGGGCGACTGATGGCGTCGAGGATCGCCTGCTGCTTCTTCGCGCCGTCGAGCAGCGCGTTCAGCGAGGCCTTGCTCTTGCCGGTGTCTTTCGCCACTTCGCGCACGAGCTGTTCCTGCCCCGGATGGGTCTGCGCGTGCGCAGCAGAGGCAAACAGCAGGGGGAAGGCGATCATCGCGCCAGCGAGGCGCGGGAGGTGTCGTGCGGGTCGTGCGCGGCGCGCGGCGAGAACTTCATCCATGCAAGGAAGCGTATCACGCTGTCGTGGCGTGGCCGGGGCGATCTTCGGGGAATGTTCAGGCTCTGATGATGCTTCGACCGAAGCCGATTTCTGTGGGAAGCCCGCTTGCGGGCGAATGGGTGCTTGCGGCGAGCACCCATTCGCCCGCGAGCGGGCTTCCCACAAAACATCGGCTTCGGTCGAAGCATCA
>Ga0102588_1001369_pt1 | contig 18448 bp, 19 predicted proteins | sample AraplaMF_Col_mMS_FD_76854 | JGI IMG/M metagenome (GOLD analysis project Ga0102588, IMG submission 76854) | Arabidopsis root microbial communities from the University of North Carolina, USA - plate scrape MF_Col_mMS (SPADES assembly) (version 2) | ecosystem: Host-associated > Plants > Roots >...
CGGTCTGTGGTCGCGGATGGGCAGCACTTGGCTCCGCTGGACGCCTTGTCGGGCATATCTATATCCACAACGGAGACGATTCCGGCTTCGTGTGCGAACGCGACTGACTTCTTCAACACCCTGCTAGGCGTCGTGGACGGAGCGGGAAATCCCGTCCGCCGTGGCAACGACACTCGCTGCTCAGTTCCCGGTCTTTTCTTCGCGGGAATGACGCCAGGACTGGTAAGCTATTTCCACAACGCTGATAAAGAAGGACGCGAGATCGCTAGGGTGATCTCCGCGCGTTGACGACATACTGGCAGGCACCTCTGTTGTCCGGTGGCCGGGCGACCATTTCTGGAGATCGCCTCAAACGATTCAGACACTCGTTGCCGAAGCATCGCTGTAACGTCTCGGGTCCGGCATGACGCGCTACCCCTAGATATCAGTTTGAACGGGGGATGGGTTGCCCGATGCGGTCGCCCGAACACCAAGTTTTCACCTTGCATCCCGCCGCGACCGACTTACGTTTATGTAAGACATGAGGAGGTGCCATGTTTTTACGTGACGAAGCTGAGATGTTGCGACGAGTGCCGATCTTTTCCAAGATCGACGCCGCTAAACTGAAGCTGTTGGCATTCGCATCGGATCGTAACATTTACACCGCTGGAACTGCGCTCTGTCATCAAGGTGACCGTGGCGATGCCGCGTTTGTTATCCTCTCGGGCAATGCCGAAGTCTACGTTCATACCCCAGCTGGGGATATGAAAGTTGCGGACGTCCAACCCAACTCCATAGTGGGCGAGATCGCGATACTTTGTGACACCGCCCGAACGGCGACAGTCAGGGCCGCCACGGAGGTGGAGGCGCTCCGGATCAGCAAGGAAACCTTCCTCAAGTTGGTCAGCGATTTTCCAAATATCGGTGTCGGCATGATGCGCGGCCTCGCCAGTCGCTTGGCCCAGACGACCAGTGAGCTGACATCGACGCTGTCGACGGAAGTGTAGCGAAGCGATGTCACGCCGTGACTTAGCGCCTTAGGTAGACGACCTGCAGATGCAGTCGCGGTTGAAGCGAGCACGACCTCGCTGGTCCGCGTCATTTTTCAGCCTCGTTGACCCGGAACGCCACGAGGAAAGCCAAGTCACAAACGAGTTGTGATCACATCGCTGGCGGACCGGGTCCCCGGACCGTGATAGACCGCCTCGATGTTGTTCCCGCTTGGGTCCAGTAGGAAGCAGGCGTAGTAACCTGAATGGTAAGAGCGTTCGCCAGGAGGCCCATTGTCTCGCCCTCCGCTCGCAAGTCCGGCGGTGTGGAATCGCTCAACCGCGGCACGATCCTCAGCTTGGAAGGCGAGATGTATCCGGCTCTCGTAGTCTTCTGATCTGTCCACATAGAGCTCGTCAGAGCAGAAATACCCTTCGCCCTTGCTGGTAATCCGCCGCCCCAGTGCCCCAAGGATGGCTTCGTAGAATGCTTGGGTTTCCGAAAACTTTCTCGTCCTGATGTGGACGTGATCTATCAATCGACCCAGATGCTGTTCCATCACATTGCTCCACTCAATTTGCCCACTGGTTTGTCCATGGACCCGTCTACGCGGGTCTACTGAGATCAATATGCGCGCATAACTCCACGCAGCCTTCGATATCGAATGGGCTCGCGAGAAATTATGTTCTCGGCCATGTCCCAGGGTGTGGAATTACCATACCTTTTACCAATCCAGCTCTGTTTCTCTTTGCAAGGTGCTTTCCATCTATGAGGCCCGGCATGATCACGTCCGCAACAAGGTTTTTTCACCTCGTAGTCTGAACCGAGATCAATGCTTCGGACGCATTCGAACCGTCCGGCGAGGCAAGTGTGGCCTACAAATCGCGTTGTGCGGTCTCGCGAACAAAGGCTTGGGGCGTCGCTTAGCTTTTCAGCAGCCTGGACAAAATGCCGCTTGCGTCTGTCCCGGGAATCCCCAGGTCTCGCACCGAGCTCATGTGATTGCGTCCGCGTATAACTTCGACGAAAACCGGCAGGCCCTGTTCTTGCAAAAGATTTGAAAACGCCTCCATTTGCGAATGAAACGGTCCTGTCTCATCTTCGCCGACTGCCAGGACTATCCGACACCCTGGATCGTGGAGATGGCCAAGCGGCGTAAATCTTTCGATTTCGTCGTCCGTTAAGGCGATCTCAGCTTGGAGGAACGAGGTCTTCAGTGGTCGAAGGTCGTAAATTCCTCCAAGCAGAAGGGCACCTTTGATCGCGGTTCCCGATCGATCGAGGTGTATCAGGTGGCTCGCCAGATGGGCCCCGGCGGAGTGACCGCTAACGGTAACCGATGAGGGGTCACCGCCATGCTCGGCGATATGAGCGAAGACCCAGTCTTTCGCTCTAGTAACCTGATCGACGAGGACTTTCATACGAACATGCGGCATCAGCGAATAGTCGACAATCACCGCGATACCGCCCGCATCCGTGATCGTTTTCGCGATGCAGGAATACTCGCGTTTCGACCACATCCTCCAATATCCGCCATGTATGAACATGTGGACAGGCAGGCCTTTGCGGGGACCGGCAGGAAAGAACAAGTCTACGGTCTCGTTTCGGCCTGTGCCGTAGGCTATGTCCGCGATCATGGGTATGCTTTCGCGCACCTTTGCGCTTGCTTGGACGATCTCAGAGACAATTACATCGAAGTCCGCCACATGATCGCGGATACGGAAAGGATCGGTTCCCACAAAATACCCTCCGGATCAGAAACTCGTTGCGATATATTTCGCTTCCATGAACTCCGCAATGCCGTGGTGTTGTCCGCCCTCACGACCTAGACCGCTTTGCTTTACACCTCCGAAGGGGGCTGCCGGATCGGATACGAGGCCGCGGTTTAGTGCGATCATGCCTGCTTCAATGCCCGACGAGACCCGAAGGCCGCGGGCGAGATCGCGCGTGTACACGTAGGCGGCCAATCCGTACTCGGTGTCGTTCGCTGAGGCGATTCCTTCTTCCTCGGTTTCGAAACGATAGAGTGGTGCGACAGGTCCGAAGATTTCTTCTTGGGCCATTTCGCTGTCCTCGGAAACACTGGCCAAAACAGTTGGCGGATAGAAAAAACCTGCCCCTGACGGCATGTCGCCGCCGCAGAGAACGCGTGCGCCTTTTGCCTTCGCGTCATCGACCAGCCGACCGATCTTCTCGACCGCCTTGCGGGTTATCATCGGGCCGCAGTCCGTGTCGACCTCGACACCCGAGCCGACCTTCAATGCAGACATGCGATCGGCCAGCCCTTGTGCAAAGGCGTCGTAAATGCCGGACTGCACGTAGAACCGGTTTGCTGCTGTGCAGGCTTCACCCGCGTTGCGCATCTTTGCGATCATAGCGCCATCAAGTGCAGCATCGAGGTCCGCGTCGTCGAAAACAACGAAGGGCGCATTTCCGCCAAGCTCCATTGAGCAGGAGATGACATTCTTCGCTGCTTCAGCGAGCAACTGTCGGCCGACGCCCGTCGACCCGGTGAACGAAAGTTTCCTCACGCGCGGGTCCGCAAGAACTTCCGCTGTGATGGGTCCAGGGGTCGTTGTCGTCAGCACGTTGACGACACCTTTGGGCACACCCGCTTCTTCATAGATTGCCGCCAATGCATAAGCCGTGAGCGGGGTTTCGCTCGCGGGCTTGAGAATGACGGTACAGCCAGCCGCCAAAGCCGGAGCGATCTTCCGGGTGGCCATTGCCGCCGGGAAATTCCAAGGCGTGATCAGCAGGCAAATGCCGATCGGCTGATAGTCGACAATGATGCGGTTGGTGCCGGATGGCGCTACACCGAACTCGCCGCTGATGCGGACAGCTTCCTCGGCATTCCAGCGGAAGAACTCCGCCGCATAGGCGACTTCACCGCGGGCGTCTTTTAGTGCTTTGCCATTCTCCACCGAAATCAGCGTCGCCAGCATTTCCGACCGCTCGATCATCAGCTCGAAGCAGCGACGCAGAATTTCGGAACGTCTGCGGGGAGGGGTCGCGCGCCATGATGGCGCTGCAGCGGCGGCCGCGTCTACACTGGCTCTGGCATCCTCGATCGTTGCATCGGGAACGGCTGCCAGAACGGCACCCGTCGATGGATCAACGACGTCGATCTGCCGTCGCGAGTGGGAGGGCCGCCACTGTCCGTCGATATAGAGCCCGCGCGCAGCGGCATCAAAGTCTGGCACGTGGCGGTTTGCCGGGGTGATTTGTTGGGCAATTGTCATGTTTTCCTCGATAGTCAGATGGCGGAAGCGGCGAAATCGCCGTCGTAGGCGGCTTTGACAAGACGCTTCATTGCGTCGAGATCGAACGACCTTGGATTGTTTTTGATGAGCCGGTCTATGTTGAAGGCCTGTTCGGCCGTCCAGTCGAGCTTGTCCCTTGCGAGCCCTAGATCGGCGAGCGTTGCGGTGATGCCGATCGCCGCAAAAAGCCTGCGAATTTCGTCGATCGCGGCCACCGCAAGCTGCCGATCGTCGAGGCCCGATGTCGCCAGACCGAGCGCGGCTCCGATCTCCGACATTTCGGTGACTGAAGTCGAAAGATTGTAGTTCATGACGTAGGGCATCATCGTCGCGACGCCGAGACCATGGGCGGTGTGCGTCAATGCTCCGGCCGGGTACTGAACGGCGTGGGCCGCGGCCGTGCCAGCCGTCCCGAACGCGCAGCCTGCAGCGAGCGCACCCATCATCACGTCGGCCCGAGCAACTTCGTCCGAGCCGTCCTTGCAGGCCTTTTCGAGACTGCGGCCTAGAAGCTTGATAGCCAGCAGGGCGAAGTGGTCTGTCAGCGTGCTCTTGCCGATAAAGACGTGCTTCTGAGCCAGGGAATGGTCAACGCCTCGACGTGCGGCTGTGAAAGCCTCGATCGCATGGGTGAGGGCGTCCGCTCCTGCGACCGCAGTCAAGCCCGGCGGGCACGTCATCGTAAGCTCGGGATCGCAGATCGCTGCTCGTGCAATCAGATAAGGACTGGATATCCCGACCTTCAACGTACGTTCGGAATCGGAAATCACCGCAACAGGGGTAACCTCCGAACCTGTGCCCGCGGTGGTCGGAACGGCGATGACAGGGATTGTGGGCCCCGGCACCTTGTACTCCCCGTAGTAGTCTTTGAGCTCGCCACCATGGGTCAGCAGAAGAGCGGCGCATTTGGCCATATCCAAACAACTTCCGCCGCCGATGCCGATGACCATCTCTGGATCGAACGACCGAGCATCCTCGACGCAAACCGACACGCTACCGGCTGGAACGTCCGGCTGCACCCCGTCGTAGATGAGGACAGCTATGGAGGCCGCTTCAAGCGCGCTGACGAGTTCGGCGAATACTGAGGTCGCTGCGAACCTTTCGTCCGTGCATACCAACGCTCTCTTTCCGAGCCTTGCCGCGACAGTTGCCAGGGCATGGCGCTGTCCTTTGCCGAACAAGATTTCCTGGGGAAGCCGTAGAGCGGCGAAAAGGGTCATTGTCCATGTCCTTTGACAAGCGGTTTGCTGATGTAAGAAAGGGCGTTCAGTTCATTCCAAAGTCGGGCCGAAATCTCTATGCCCGAAGAACGAGACCGCTCGCGTCGGGCCGATGCGCCGTCGCCTGGGACAGTTACGGGGCGGGCCGGATCAGCCGGGAGCGAGTTGCGAACGCCATTGAGATAGGCGCTGAAGCTGACGAGCAACTCGGGCTGCTCGCCGATATCTATGGCGATGAGCACGTCGCCCTTGTTGCATACAGCGTCGGCGTCGAGCGTTCCGCGAACGCTTGGCGCGAGAGCAGATCGGGCGATCGACGCCACCATCAGCTCCAGCGCCATACCCAATGCGTAGCCCTTTGCATCACCGAACGGGGCGATCGATCCCCTTGTGGCCGCCGTAGCGTCGGTCGTCGATCTCCCTTCGGCATCGCGCGCCCAGCCTTGCGGTATCGGGGAGCCGTTGGCGGCGTGGTGGTGTATCTTGCCCATCGACACGATGCCGGTTGCCAGGTCAATCACCATCGGTCGATCCGCGGTGGGTATGGCAATTGCGAGCGGGTTGGTCCCCAAGAGCGCCTGCGTCCCGCCGTAGGGATGAACCAGCGCCTCGCTTGAAGACATGGCAAGCCCGATCAGACCTTTTCCGGCCAGGCGTTCGACATAATAGGCAAGCATCCCGAGATGGTTCGAGTTGCGAATTCCGGCGACTGCGACACCAGCCCGACGAGTTTGCTCTGCCAGACGCTCAAGCGCGGCACAAGCCACGACCGGGCCAAGCCCCTTCATGCCATCAACTTCCAGGAAAGACGACGATCGCCAATGCGAGCGACCTTCGGAAGCCGGGTCAATGAGCGTGCGCTCGATGCGTGTCAGGAGACGGGGAAGGCGCTGTAGGCCGTGCGATGGATGCCCTTTTAATTCGCCTTCGACGAGAACGCATGCCTGTAGGCGCGCGTGCTCGAGAGGGGTGCCTCGCTCCACCAAGAGGCGTGACGCCAAGCTCATAGCAGTGTCTCGATCGACGTTCACGATGGCTCCAATATCAAATCCTATAGGATATGGGATTGCATATCGGCGAGCATCATGTTAGCGGTTGTTCATGTCAAGAGGCAAAAACATGCAACTAAAAATTCCTGCTGCCACATCCGATGCGTTCGACACGAGTGGATTCATCCCGCGTTCCAATAGTCTCGCTGGTAGCGTCTACGAAGCGATTTTCGCTCAGTTGATGACGTTGAAAATTCCGCCTGGCACACGGATCACCGTGGACAACCTGGTTCGCGAACTCAACGTGTCGCAGACGCCGATCCGCGAAGCGCTCGGACGCCTTGAAGGCGAGGGGCTCGTTATTAAGACCCACCTTATCGGCTTTAGCGCGGCACCACAGATTACACGTCGCCGCTTTGACGAGCTCTATCAGCTTCGTCTGCTGCTCGAACCCGACAGCGCCGCCCGAGCGGCGATCGCAATGGATGACGTCAAGCTTTCCGCTTTGCGCGAGGCCGCTGGTTTGATGGGTCGTCGCGAAGGCGGCGATGAACGTCTGCGTTATTCGACTTTCGCTCGACAGGACGCGATGTTCCACGACAAGATTCTGGAGATCGCCGGCAATGAGCTCATTCGCGAGACATTGAACCATCAGCACACGCACTTTCACATATTCAGGCTGATGTTCCATTCACGGGTGACAGAAGAGGCGCTGGACGAGCACGAGGCGCTTCTTGCCGCGCTGGAAGCTGGCGATGGACCGGCTGCGGAGCGTGCAATGCGTCTCCACCTTGAACATTCACGTGACCGGCTCCTGCCGGCTTTCGACTGAGGGTGCAAAATGTCCAACGTCGCGAGCATCGGTAGATCGAGTATGGAAGAGTTGAGCGAGGCTAGCCGGCCAGTTCGTCAGCCGGTACTTCGCGCGACTGGCCTCTCGAAGCAATATGGCTCCGTCACAGTTCTGTCCGATATCACGCTCGATATCCTGCCTGGCGAAATCCACGCCATCATCGGGGAAAACGGTGCTGGTAAATCCACCTTCATGCGGTTGTTGTCAGGCTATGCCGAGCCAACGGCCGGGTCGTTGTTGATGGGGGATGTCGACGTCAAGTTCGGTAAGCCGGAACGCGCCCAGGATGCGGGTATCGTGCTCGTGCACCAGGAGATATTGCTCGCCGAGGCTCTGACTGTCGCCGAGAATGTGTTTCTCGGTCGAGAGTTGATGCGGAATGGTACTGTCGACGACAAAACCATGCGGCGGCTCACACGAGAGAAGCTCGCGGAGCTTGGCTGCGTTGTGCCGTCGAACGCGCTTGTTCGCAACATCTCTCTGGCGGACCGCCAGCTCGTCCAGATCGCGCGCGCCCTCCTGGATGACTATAAGCTTGTTATCTTCGACGAACCCACGGCCGTGCTCACTGGAGATGAAGTCGAGCGGCTCCTCGCGATCATCCTTCGCTTGAAGGCGCAGGGGACCGCGGTCCTCTACATCAGCCATCGGCTCGATGAAGTGCAACGTCTTGCCGACAAGGTGACGGTGCTGCGTGACGGCAAGATGATCGGAACCTATCCCGGACATACGCTCAGTCAGATGGACATGGCGCGGCACATGGTTGGCCGTGACCTTGCCGCACTTTACCCGCCGAAGCGAGCAAATGTTGCGTCCAAGACGACGCTTGCAGTCCGCAGTCTCAGCGTACCAGGCTTCGCGAAAGATGTTTCGTTCGAGGTCCGTCAATCTGAAATCCTCGGCTTCGCCGGGATGATCGGTGCCGGCCGCACGGAACTCTTCGAGGGAATAATGGGGCTTCGTCCTGCGACAGGTACTGTCGAACTGCGGGGCAAGGCGGTCGACATTCATTCGCCTCGGGCTGCCCTCGACGCTGGTATCGGCTATCTGACCGAGGACCGAAAGGGCAAAGGCCTCCTCTTGCAGGAACGGCTTGCTCCAAATCTCACTCTGTCGGCACTCGCACGATTTCATCCCGGACTGCTCATGCGCCGCAAGCGTGAACAGGCGGCACTGACGGAAGCCGTCGATCAATATGACATCCGGCTCAAAAACATGGGAGTGAACGCAGGTCAACTTTCGGGTGGCAATCAGCAGAAGTTGCTGCTCGCCAAGGTACTTCTCACCACGCCATCGGTCGTTGTCATCGACGAGCCGACACGCGGCATCGATATCGCAAACAAGGCGCAGATTTACGCCTTCATCCAGCAACTCGTGTCGGAAGGGAAAACTTGCATCGTTATCTCTTCGGAAATGCAGGAGCTGATCGGCATCTGCGACAGAATACTGGTGATGCGTGAGGGGCGTATCGCAGGAGAAGTCTCGGGAGAATCAATGACGGAACATAACGTCGCTCTCCTGGCGACGAGCGTCGCCGCCGGGAACACTGAGGGAGGAAGGGAATGACGGTAATTACAGGCTCTACGGCGCTCAAGCCGGAACGTGATTGGAACATTGGCTGGGCGGATGTCGGGCCATTTCTCGCTCTTGCCGCGCTTATGGTGATCGGCTTTGCGATCAATCAGGATTTTCTCTCGGCGACCAATCTGGGCAACGTGATTACTCGAAGCGCCTTTATCGCCATCATCGCGGTAGGTGCAACGTTCGTCATTTCATCCGGCGGCCTCGATTTGTCGGTAGGTTCCATGGCGGCGTTTATCACGGGGATCACCATCATGTTCATGAACAGGATGGCTCCGGAATGGGGCGTAGCGGCAATTCCTGCCGGAATGCTGGTGGCTGTGGGAGTTGGGCTCTTCTGCGGCCTGTTGAACGGCCTGATCGTCACGGTTGGCAAGATCGAACCATTCATTGCAACGCTCGGCACGATGGGCATATTCCGAGCACTGATCACCTACATGTCGGATGGTGGCACGATCCCAATTGATCGTGGCCTCCGTGACGCTTATCGCCCCGTTTATTTCGGCACCTTCGCGGGTATCCCATTTCCGATCCTGATCTCCATCGCTGTCGCCGCTATAGCGTCCTTCATACTTTACAAGATGAAATACGGCCGCAAATGCGCTGCCGTTGGAGCCAATGAAGACGTCGCGCGCTACTCCGGCATTTCGATCATCAAAACCCGCACCATCGCCTACGCAATCCAGGGTGCCTGCGTGGCGATCGCCGCTATCTGCTATGTGCCGCGCCTCGGTGCAGCTACGCCGACAACGGGAGTCCTGTGGGAGTTGCAGGTCATTACCGCTGTCGTGATAGGCGGCACGGCACTGCGCGGCGGGAAGGGACATGTGTGGGGGACCGTCGCAGGCGCAGTCATTCTGGAACTCATCGCCAACCTCATGGTGCTCTCGGACTTCGTTTCGGAATACCTCGTGGCGGGGGTCCAGGGCGTCATCATCATTATCGCCATGCTCATCCAAAGGTTCTCGAAATAATCCGTGTCAGGACCACGCGGGTTCACGATATCAGGTCCAAATTCTGGGAGGAATGGAATGTCTACTACGAGATGGTTTGCGGCTGCGGCCGTGAGTACGATGCTGATTGCGGGCCACGCGCTCGCCGCGGATAAGAAGGTTGTCGCGGTGTCGATCCCCGCAGCCGACCATGGCTGGACAGCCGGCATCGTCTACCACGCACAGGCCGCCGCCAAGGAGATCAATGCTGCTTTTCCAAACGTCGAGGTCGTCGTGAAGACCTCGCCCTCGGCAACGGCTCAGGTCAGCGCGCTCGAAGACCTGTCCGCGGGACGTAAGCTCGATGCACTGGTCATTCTGCCATACACGTCTGAAGAGCTGACCACGCCGGTCAAGGCCGTAAAGGACGCCGGCACGTTCATCACTGTGGTAGACCGTGGCCTCAACGATCCGACAATCCAAGACCTCTATCTGGCGGGCGACAACATCGCAGTCGGCCGCAATACCGCGAAGTTCATGATCGACAAGTTGGGTGGGAAGGGCAATCTGGTTGTCCTGCGTGGCATCCCGACCGTTATCGACGATGAACGAATTCAGGGTTTCCAAGACGCCATCAAGGGCACCGACCTCAAGGTTCTAGACATCCAGTATGCGAACTGGAACAGTGACGAAGCCTTCAAACTGATGCAGGACTACCTTGCAAAGTACCCGCAGATCGACGCCGTATGGGCTAACGACGACGACATGCTGTTGGGCGTTCTCGAAGCGGTGAAAGAATCCGGTCGGAAGGACATCAAGCTGGCGCTCGGCGGTAACGGCATGAAGGATATCGTCAAGAAGGTCATCGATGGGGACGCGATGACCCCTGTCGAAACACCTTATCCGCCGGCGATGATCAAGACCGCGATCTACATGACCGTCGCGAATTTGGTTGGCCAGGCCCCCGTTCGGGGAGCCGTCAAGTTGGACGCTCCGCTGATTACCCAGGAGAACGCCAAGGAATACTATTTCCCTGACTCTCCATTCTGATCACTAACATTAACCGGGGCGGCTCGCGCCGCCCCACCGCATGAGCAAAGAGGAGTAAATCATGCCAGGCAAGAAGATACTGATGCTTACGGGCGAGTTCACCGAAGAATACGAGATATTCGTCTACCAGCAGGCTATGGAGGCCGTGGGGCACACGGTTCACGTCATCTGCCCCGACAAAAAGGCCGGCGACCTGATCAAGACGTCCTTGCACGACTTCGAAGGCGACCAGACTTACACTGAAAAGCTTGGCCACTTCTTCACCATCAACAAGACCTTCTCGGAGGCCGAAGCGCAGCTTGACCAGTATCATGCTGTCTACGCAGCTGGTGGCCGAGGTCCGGAATACATCCGCACCGACAAGCGAGTGCAGGCGATCGTCCGCCATTTTCACGAGAAGCAGAAGCCGATTTTCACCATCTGCCACGGTGTCCAGATACTGATTGCAGTGGATGGAGTCGTCCGTGGTAAGAAGGTGGGCGCGCTCGGTGCCTGCGAACCCGAGGTTACGCTGGCAGGTGGCACTTATATCGATTTGTCTCCGACCGAAGCCTACGTTGACGGAACGATGGTCTCTGCGAAGGGCTGGACCGCTCTCGCGGCATTCATCAGGGAGTGCCTCAAGGTTCTTGGCACAGAAATCCGTCACAGCGACGACGACGTGGCCGAAGCTGCCTGAGTTCTGCCAGCACGGAGTCGCCTGGAAAGGCGACTCCTCTCACGCGTAGACTGGCCTAGCTGCCATCCTGCGCGTGTTACCTCACTCCCTGCCGGGAGGACCCGAGCGTATTGACGCTACATAGTGAGCCTCGGCGTCAAAATCTGGCCAGCGATCTTTTTGAAGACCTCCACCAGCTTGGCCGAGTCTTCAATATTGAACGCTTTACTACTGTCGTTTGCGCAGGTAGCAAGCCCTTCTGCAGTCGATCCAGTCACGCCCACGGCCACGGTATAGATCGTCAATCCGGCGTTTTTCGCGTTGCTGCATACCGTCGTCATAAGGCTGTCGGCCTTCGCTGTGTCGGTACCTGTGTGCAGCATGTAGTTCGACTTGTTCGGCGACAGCGTGTTGGTCCCATCCGTCATGATGATCAAGAATTTGTTGATGCCAGTTGCCTTGGGCTCCCCCTCGGTGAACGGCTGGGTTGGCGACAGCATGTTCCAGCCCCAAAGGACACCGGCGGGAATGTAGGTCTCGTTGTTTGCCACCATTTTCGATATGGCGGTCCGCAACGTTGAATAGTTCGTCGTCAGGGGAACCACAGCTGACCCACAGCTAGTATTGAGTAGTCCCGTATATCGAAGCGTCGGCTCGGTATCGTTGACATCAAGCGGACTATTTCAGGACATTCGAGACAAGGCTGACTTTGGCAGGGCGGAAAGCGGTGCGTCTTGCGCCGGTCGTTGCCGAATACGCCAAGCTGATGAGCCGGGCCGAGCGTCATTTGTTGGCGCAACTCAAGGCAGGTCGGACGTGGACCGGTGATCTGAAAGTTTCGTCCTATCAGCCTCTGGGCATCTCCGCCGTTCATCTCGATATGGCGTATCGCCAGCTAATGGCAAAGCTAGCGTCCGTCTCCGAACTCGCTAAGGAACGCGCCGACGACCTGGCGCGCAAAGCCGCATCGAAGAAGACCGACATTAAACGGAAGACAATGGCCCTAGCGCGCACCGCGAAAGCGCGCGTCAAGCTCCGCGAGGAACTGGCGACGATCAGCGTCAAGCTCGAGAAGCGTCGGGCGTCCATGAAGACCGCGAACGAGAAAAAACGCGCCGACGAACTGTTCGCGTTGAAGCAGCTTCTCATCAAGCATCACGCGCGTAGGGCCGCGCTCGAGAACGCCACCTTCGAAATCCAAGAACTGCGGTTTGCCCTTCACCAACATAATCGGCGTCTTAATATCCTTGAGTCAAAGCACGCGGAAGCGCGCAACTTGGCGGTTGATCCGACGATTTGCTTCGGCTCGAAGAAGCTGTTCCGCGCGCAGTTCGACCTGCAAAAAAATGGTTACGCCGACCACGCGGAGTGGCTCGGTGCCTGGAACGCGGCACGCTCTGCGCAGTTGACCCTCGATGGCAACAGCAGCAAGGAAGGCGGCAACCAATTCGCTCGGCTGAACCCGCGACGCGATGGCCGGTTCGATCTGGAGCTGCGACTTCCGAAAGTTCTGACGCATCTCGCCACGAGGACATTCAAGGTATCAGGTCAGACAATCGCATGCGTCGATCTCCACGGCCTTTCCTTCAATCATGGAAACGTCGTCATTGAGCAGGCGCTGGCGAACCGCAAGCCCGTTACGGTAAAGTTCCTACGGGACGCCAAGAGCTGGAAAGTTATGGTCAGCGTCGACCATGCAACTGAATTGAAGACGCCGGACTTCAGCGCTGGCGCTCTCGGCGTTGATCTCAACGCTGGGCACATTTCCGCGGCGCTTGTCGATCGCGACGGCAACCCGGTCGAAGTCTTCGAGTTCCCCTGCGTCACATACGGCAAGACGTCCGACCAGGCACAGGACGCGATCCGCAAGGTCGCCGCCGAGATCACCGCCCTTGCAGAGCGGCTCGGCGTGCCCGTCGTCTCGGAATTGCTGGACTTCAGTGAAAAAAAGAAGACGCTGAAGGATGCGACGGACGTGCGCTACGCCCGCATGTTGTCGTCCTTTGCCTACAGCGCCTTCGGCAAAACCCTTGCGTCGGCGTGCGCACGCAGCGGCGTTGCTCTGAGGCGCGTCAATCCCGCCTACACATCGATCATCGGTCGCGTGAAGTTCGCTCGCCGCTACGGCCTGAGCGTTCACGAGGCCGCATCCGTCACCATTGCCCGACGGGCAATGGGCTATTCCGAAAGACTGCCCCGTTCCTCGACTGGTACCGTCAAGGTTCCGACGAACGGCTGCGATCACGTCACCCTCGACCTACCTGTAAGGAAGGACGCCTCGGAGCAAGCTCCGAAGTCGAGGCATGTATGGTCGCGGTGGAACGGGCTGAACAAGGAGTATCAGAAGGCGCTTGCAGCGCTGGGGTCGTCGCGGCGAAGGCCGCGACCCAAAAGGGGGAGTCGCAGACGTGGGGTAGCCAACTGCCACAGGTGCGGTGGAACCTTGGCGGGCGGAGCGGAGAACCGTTCCATGGTCCTACGGAAGAGGCAGGACGTTCCTGCCAAGAGCCGCTTCAGTCACGCTGCCAGGGGGCGCAGCGTGCCGGGAATTAATTCCTGAACCAAAGTTCGTTTCGATGGGTTAGGTTTGTCTTCAACCACTCGTGACGAATACCCGGGAGAACGGAGAGCGATCCCCACCAATCCAGCTGCTGCAGAAGAGGCGCAGATAAGATCGCCTCGCAGCCACTGTGCAAACGGTCCAGTCCGTTGTCTGTTCCAAGGAGACGTGTGGAGAGCCGAGAGAGTTACAGGGGCTCAAGGCCCTCCACTGCCGAGCAAGACGTTGGGAGACTATCTCGGCGGGGAAAAACACGAGCGAGCGCGATAAGTTCCGAGCGTTTTTCCCGGGTGGACCTGCTTCTGTTCTGTCGACGTTCTTGCCCTGTCTCGAACGACCCCAAAAAGGGCCGGCTACTCTGGCTGAAGTCCTGCCATCGTCGAGCGGGAAAATGGGCCGTGTGCTTTCCTCGCGCTCGCGAACGCGTCATAAACGGCGCGGAACCGGAAGATGGAAAAGGCACATCGCAAAAAGAACAGCAGACTGCTCTCGCAACGTTTTGGAACCCCCGCGCGTTTTATGTCCTCAACCGAGGAAAAAAACGATGTCCAAACGAGAACTCATCGATACCGGAACTGACAAGCGTTATGTCCGTCGCGACGAAGAAGGAAAATTCAAAGGATCCACCGACGTCGGCCGTTCGCTTTCCGCAGACAAGCGCCACAAGTCACAGACCGAAGCGAAGCGCGGCGAAGGCGACCGCGGCGACCATCACGCGAAGCATTGATGACCGATCCCTCATTTCTTGAGATGCAGCCGGCGGAGCGGCAGGCCGTTCTCGAACGGCTGGCCGTGACGCTGGCGCGAAACGCCGCCTGGGCGGCGGAGCAGGGAGACGACGCTCTCGGAATGGTGATGCAATCGGTCGGAACGGCGCTATTGTCGGTCGCTGGTGATCTTGCCCGCACCGAGCTTCGCCTAGCTGAGGACGTTGCTTGTCGCGCCATCGGTCTCATCACGACGTTTCACCTGCGGCACCCTCAGTATCCGGTTGGGCCAACGCTGCACTAACCTTTCATGACGGGTCTGCCAGACTTCGATTGCCGCGTGAGCAATTACGGCACACATTTCAGATAAGACCGCATTGATAAGGCGTGGCTCGTTCACGGCGTACCTAATCGGTCAATCTGCCTGCAGCACAGAAGTACTTGCCGATGGGCGAACACGTGCTGTTTGCTCCCCGCTTTTGGCTTCAAAGATCGATAAATCAATAACGTAGTCCCCAGACTTATTCAATTGATCGAGGATTGTCGCGGCCAAGCGCACGGCGCAGACAGGATTGATCGCTAGGTCGAATGTCTCGTCGCTGGTCAAAACCAAGCGCGTCAAGAGATTGCCGCCGTCTAGCGGCGCGAACATGCGGAAGCTCTCAGCTTCGAGGAATACATCGGCGGCTTGGTCGAGGGAGGGGACGCGTTGCGCAAATCGGGTAGAAAGGCTGGCTTTTTCTTCTGGTGTCATCGGATTTGTAGGTTTCCTCGAGCTGTTTTTCTCTGCTGGTCCTAACGACGAATTGCGGATCGCGTAAGGCCTATTGGCAGGCGATACGACGAGAAGGCTGCGATGGCGCGGCCCAATGGCGAAGTCGCCACCTGTTACCAGAGCCACTTTTCTTTCGAGCCTGCCGTTGCCGCGATAGGACTGATCGTGATCGGAAGTGGGCTGCATTCGACCCGCATAGCCGGGAGGCGCTTTGGTGCTGCGTGGGGTAGGGCGGATTGGAAATCTGTCATTGGTCATGGAAGCCTCCATGCTTGATTCCGGCTAAACAGGCACGCGCGGTAACGGTTCATAACAAACGCCTGACAGCGGCGGGTAGACCGGTCCAGGCAGCTCGAGCCTGCCGAGGAGAACGCCATTCCGTAGCGATGCCCTTGAGAACCAAGTTGCTATATTGCCGGGAAGCATTACGAATGCCAGGACCGACCTAGAAGGAATGCCGATGTCCAAGACGAGACTATTTTCACCCGTAAGTGTTGGTACTCTAAAGCTTCGCAACCGCATCGTGATTGCACCGATGTGCCAATACTCTGCGGTCGAGGGCGAAATGACTGACTGGCATCAAATCCATTTGGGCAACCTCGCACTATCGGGGGCGGGCATTCTGACTATCGAGGCGACGGCGGTCTCGCCGGAGGGAAGGATTTCGTACGGCGACGTCGGCCTCTACTCGGACGATTGCCAGGCGGCGATGGCCCGTGTGCTAGCCAGCGTACGAAGGTGGTCCAACATTCCGATCGCCATCCAGCTCGGTCATGCCGGCCGCAAAGCCTCGACCGAAAAGCCGTGGCTCGGCGGTCATCAGATCAGCCTGGGCAGCGATAAAGGCTGGAAGACTGTCGCGCCAAGCGCCATCCCGTTCAAGGACGAGTACGATCACCCGGAAAGCCTCGACAAAGAAGGGCTTTTGCGGGTCAGAAGCGCTTTCGTTGACGCTACGAGGCGAGCTGCCGATTTGGGTCTCGACGCCGTGCAGATACATGGTGCACACGGCTACCTTCTCCATCAATTTCTGTCGCCTCTGTCCAACAGGCGTGCCGACGAGTACGGCGGTTCTCTCGAAAATCGAATGCGGTTCCCGCTGGAAGTGTTCGATGCGGTTCGGGAGGCGTTCCCTTCCGGCAAGCCTGTGACAATGCGAGTGTCGGCAACCGATTGGGCAGAAGGCGGCTGGGACACCGATCAGACGGTCGTGTTTGCGAAGGCGCTTGAGGCGAGAGGCTGTTCGGCGATCCACGTTTCTACAGGCGGGCTCGCGTCACATCAGCAAATCGCTCTTGGGCCGAACTATCAGGTACCGTTCGCCCGCGCCGTCAAGCAGGCCGTCGACATCCCCGTCATCGCCGTTGGTTTGATCACAGAATTTGAGCAAGCGGAAGGCGTTCTGACGACCGGCGACGCTGACCTTGTCGCTATCGCGCGGGCAATTCTGTATGATCCGCGTTGGCCATGGCATGCCGCGGCCCACTTCGGCGAAACGGTGCAAGCGCCTGATCAATATCTCAGGTGCCAGCCAAGGCAGTATCGGGACCTATTCGGTTCACCTGCCGGGTGATGCTTCAGCAAAAACACGATCCAAGCAGCCTAAGCGGAACTCTCGAAAATCTCATCCGGAGGATTGCGAGGCTCACGAACCGAAATCCCGACGTCGCGATGCGCGTCTTGCATTGGAGCTGAAGATGGCCTCGTTCGCTGGGAAACGCGATCCCGATAAATGCCCAACTCATCCAGGCTCGCTCCTTCGCGATGAGATTCTTCCAGCGCTCGGAAAGCCCAAGGCCGAGATCGCCAAGTCGCTGGGCGTGTCGCGGCAGCACCTCTATCAGATTCTCTGCGAGGACCGCCCTGTCACCGCAGGCATGGCCGTTCGGTTCGGCAAGATGTTCGGTAACGAGCCGATGATGTGGTTGAGAATGCAAGCCGCACATGATGCGTGGCATGCAGCTCGTGAGATTGATGTTTCGAGAATTCCGACGCTATGGGGGGCATAGGATTCCGTGGCGACGGGCTATCGAGCCTGCAATTCATCCAACGCGTTTGCAGCCGACTTGACGTCGGAGAGAGTTCGCTTTCGCCTTTCGTCGACAGCGATGTCCATGCAGTTCAGAATCGGTATCTGTGAGGTGAAAAGCGATGAAGCGGGGACGCCCATGAGCCTAAAGGCTGCCGCCTGTTTTATTGGTGCATACTGTACGGCCGCGTTGGCCTTATGCGGCGACATCACAGCGCCCATTGATTTCTTAGTTTTTCCCCGGCCGGGGCTTTGGCAAATCCTACTCTTGGTGAGCGGGTTGCTTGCTGGAGTGGCAGTCTCGCCGACCGTCTCACCCCGACTGCCGGTCTATTTGCGGCCCGCTTTGTTCGTAGCGGTTTGGATGGTCCTTACCGTGTCATCGGTAGGTCTGTACGCAGATTGGCAGCGGAGGACAGCGATTTCCAAATTTCAACCGGACAGCGAACTCCAGCACTCGTTTTTCAGGTCGATCCGCGAGGTTCCGAGGGAGTTTCAGTTCTATGTTCACGCCGCCGCGTTGAAGGGTTGCATTCCCTACATCTGGAGCTATCGCAGTATGAGCTTGGTCCAACTTGATCCGGACGTCGCCCCTAACGTCTTACCCCTTGAATGGATCGCGCGCTGCGATCTTAAAAGGACGCGCTGACTGCTAGTATCCGAACGACGTCACTGAATTGCGTCATCACGGTCGGCAGCCTGGACGAAAGCCGGTTAGCGGCTGATTTTCCATTGGTGGTCTTCAGCCGGGCAGGCGACGCCATTCAGGCTTGAACTCCCGCTGATCGTCTGGTGTGTCGTGAGGAATTGCTTGCAGCCTTGGCCGCCATCGGCGGTCGGTGCAATCTGCTGAATGACGCCA
>Ga0102588_1001376_pt1 | contig 18337 bp, 22 predicted proteins | sample AraplaMF_Col_mMS_FD_76854 | JGI IMG/M metagenome (GOLD analysis project Ga0102588, IMG submission 76854) | Arabidopsis root microbial communities from the University of North Carolina, USA - plate scrape MF_Col_mMS (SPADES assembly) (version 2) | ecosystem: Host-associated > Plants > Roots >...
AGTGGCAGTACGCCGGCAATTCTCCTGAATGGGACGCGCGTCGGGCAGCGTTTACCCTAGCGAACTGACACCATCGCAAGCTCATTTGCCTCCATCATCTCGGCCGCCTTGGCGTATCCGCCACCCATGCCGTCCAGAAAGTGCAGATGCGAATCTGGTTTGCCGGAAGGCACGAAGCAGGTCATGAGCGCGTGAGACTGGCGATGCAGTCCGAAGTTGACCTCACCCCGCGCCTTTGCTGCACCCAGGATGGCTTCGACCGCTTCAATCTGTTCGCGTGTGCAATCCAACGTTAAACGCAGGCCATCGTCATATTTGCGGAAGTCTGAGTTGGAGGCGACCGCCAACCAGGTTTCGAGGTTGACCGACCTCGCCCTGTCCTTGGTGATGGCGGTATCCCGCGACAGGGGATGGGCTTGCCGCGTGCCGGCGTCGAGAACGGAAAGCACGCACTTCGCCAATGCCGCGAAGGCTTCGGGGCTCCTGCCCTCGGATGGCTCGACCAGTAGCGACAGGATCTCGCCCCTCTGGCTCGGAAACGGCTCCCAATCGCAGCTCAGGCCGGTCAGATCGGGCTCGGTTGTGTAGCTGCCTGGCTTCACCAGATATCGGCCGTTCTTGATTTGCCGCTCTGCCCACTTGAGACCGCCGCCGGCAAACATCGCGTAAGTCGCGTCTTCAGAGGCGGCGTAGCGCGCGACGCGCACGTCGCATCCGTTGGCACGTATCTCGCCCACGGACAGGAGGCCGGCCCGGAGAGCAAGGTTGAGATTGGTCTTGGCAAAGGCGACAACCTGCCGCAACGCTGATGTCGCGGTCATGATCCCCTGCGGTGGCAGCGCGAATGCCGCACCGTCTCCGCGAAACACAAAGGGGAAATCAAAGTCGCCCCAGGCATTCCCAACCGCGGCAATCACCGATGCGCCGGCATAGTTGACGTCTTCATAGCGCCCGGACTTGATCGCGGACGTCGAACCGACGACGTCTGTTATGCCGACCAGCCAATCGTCGGGCAGCGCCTCATAGATAGACGGGTCAAGCACTCGCGAAAACTCACTATAGGCATGGGGCGCGTTTGGGTGTTGGCCGCCCATCGCGCGTTCATCGGCTTGCACGGCATCGACGGCTGGCTGCATGAACCTTTTCCCTCGCCTCATAGCAAAGTCCCTTTCTGTTGATTTACTTCGTACACGAATAACTCGGATACGCTTTAAGTACACGAACAGGATCGCGAGGTCAATACATTTGCGATTTAATCGGATACGATGCATGCGTCACGGAAAATTGCGAAGATCACTCGGCGCCAGTAGGACCGAGACAGTCGCCGCGGCCTTCTTCGAAAATACGGACCTGGGACATCCTGACCCGCAGCGGAAAGAGCATCATCCGAATTGGGGTCGGCTACGAACGGCGGATCACCATTCGAGCCCGGCATTCCCCCGAAAGGTTCATAGCGGACATCCGCGAAACAGGTGACAGCTCCCAAAGTTCATGTGGATTACCGTATGTGATAAATTCCCTATTTCCACACTTCAGGTAGCATGTGATTGGATGATTACATTTCCTAGTCATCAAGAGGTCACTGCAAAACTCACATTGTCTGTTTTGCGGTGACCTCGCCAAAATCCCAGCCAAAATTTCAGCGGACCGACGCTTAGAGACGCCTTCTCAGAGTTTGGCCGCAATGTCGCCAGCAACATAGAGCATGCAGCGTCGACGGCGTAGGCGACGGGCGTATGACGCAACGAAGCCTTGCAACGCATCGCTCGCGTTCCCATCTTATGGCGGTCACCCGAAAAATTCGAACCTGACATGGTCGACGCATCGTGCGTCCCATCTCACTGCGTTTCCTCCGGTCTGCGTAATGGAAACAAAGGTGCCATGTCGAGCATGCCGCCAGTGCGGCAAAGGACTTCAATTGAACAAACCCATTACCGCCGCCGCCCCAGCGGCGAGTTCGCGCGAGCGCGATGACGCCGCTCGCCGCCCGGACAAGAACTGGAAACCTTACCCCTGCCTTCTCACCCGTCGTGAGCTGCAGGAACTGATCGCCGAGCAGCTTGGCTGAGAGGCACTCAACCGCAACAGCAAGGAGAAAAAGATGCAGGTCATTGTCAGAGACAACAACGTCGAACAGGCCATGCGCGCATTGAAAAAGAAGATGCAGCGCGAGGGTGTTTTCCGCGAAATGAAGGAACGCCGGGCTTACGAGAAGCCATCGGAGCGACGCGTGCGCGAACGAGCACAAGCGATCGCCAGACAACGCAAGGCCAACCGCAAGAAGTTGCAGCGCGAAGGTCTCCTGGCCTCGCCCAAGCGCCGCTCATCCGGCCGATAACTTTATAAGATGACCGCCGGGAGGTCCTCGGCGGCATTCCACCCCAAGAAAGGGTCGATTATGGAAGAACTGCATAGCTTGACTGTTTCGGACGAACGACTCGAAGACTGCCGGGAGGTGATCGAGCCGGATCTTCAGGATCTGATCCGAACGACGATAGCATCCGGTTTTACCGCTGAAGAGGTTCTGATCGCAATCAGCGAACTTGTGGCGGAGGACTTCGCCGTTTCGGCAAGACTGCCAAGTGTCCACTGACTCGCGTCGAGTTGGCTGCCGAAACAGCCTCGCATCAATATGTTGTCGAGGCATCGTCTTGAGGGCGGGATAGGTGTTGAACGGCTCCCGCGAACACCTACATCCCGCTTATCGTTTGTTGGCAGAGAGGAGGTTCATCATGAACACGATCAGCCATGCAACCGAACCGAGGTGGGCTGCACCGGTGGCTATCCGGATTGGAACGCGCCCCTCTGAACATATTCATGGTCCGGCTGAAGCTGTTGACTATCTGGAGCACAGGTGGCCACTCCAAAGCAGCATGCACGTTGAGGCGGCGAAGCGTCGGTGCGTGGAAGCCATGAACCACCTTGCACATCTGGAAGCCGCCAGAGATGCCTTTGTCGCAGCCGCGGTCGAGGCCAAGGTTTTGGCGTGACTTGCTCCGAGGCGAAGGCCGCTGATGATGATGATCACGGTCGTCTTCGCCGCCCAGTTGCGCAAAGTCCAACAGCTGCGCCCGACATCCGAACGCCCTGTGTCAAACCACGTTGGCCCGGGCGGGGAAGGGGCTGACGATTAGTGTGTCGTGACGGACTTTGGAGAACGCGTGCGACGGGGCTTGTCTCCGGGCGCAGCCGTTATCGCGATCGCGGCCGCCTTTGTCTTCTTCGCCGTAGGCTTGTCGGCAGCGGGTTTCGGCGCGGCGCGAGGCTTGGCGGATTTGGCCTTGGCCGTCGGCTTGGCTGCATTGTCTGCCTGCTGGCCGAATTCCTTGAACGCCTGTAGCCAGTGTTTCATATCCTGGCCGTGCGGGCGCCCCTCCTGCTCCCAGATTTCATAAGCACGACGACGGATTTTCTCTTCACGCTCGTTCATGATGGGACCCTGCTTTTGGTTGAAACCCAATCTTAATTGGAGCAAGCGGTCCAATAGGCAATGGAGATACCAGCGGTCGATTGATCGAACGAAGCAGGCTTGGCGGCGAACTAAAAGCAACAATTGTCTTTTCCGAAATCCCTCTATCTACCCTCGCGCGAATTAAATCGAACAGGAAGGAAAGCGAGATGAAACGCACGTCAATTTTGCTGCTTCTGGCAGGGGCCACGATTGCCGGATGCACGCCCACCGAGCAAGGCGCGGGAATTGGTGCAGCCTCCGGCGCGGTCATCGGTGGCGTGGCGACCGGCAACGTGCGCGGTGCCGCCGTGGGCGCAGCGATCGGTGGTGCCACTGGCGCGGTCATTGGCAACGTCGCTGGGCGGCCTGGTCAGTGCTACTTCCGTGACCGTTACGGTCGGCGATACATCGCCAGCTGCCCGCGTTGAGCGGGCGCTCCTGGCACGGGCTCTAGGATCAGCTCTCGCTGCGAAAGATCTCGACGGCCGCCGCGACAAGCTCGGCATTGTTCGCGGCGATCATCCCGCTGGGAAGCAGCTTTCCATCTTCCAGGCCGACGCGGGTGGAGTAGCGTCGTTCCTTCGCCAGCCGGACAAACGGCCAGACGGTCGCGTCGAAGCCATGCATCAGGACGGACCGCTGCACATTCCCACGCTGTAGCGTGCCGACGATCCCCTCCGCGACGTCGAAATCGCCCCTCAGGTCCTGTTCGTTGTCAAGTTCGATGAGGATGCGCAAAACGCGCTCATGGGCTTCAAGTCCGATGTACCGCTCCGCATCCGCGACTGAAGCCAGCCCGACTTCAATCCCAACTCCCTTATCGCGGAGCAATGCCATGACGGCGGGGGCATCGTCCTCCGAGAGGTTCACCGACGCATAGTCGGGCAGGACACTCCAGCAACGAATGGCCTCAAGCGTGCGGTGCGCGTCGCCTTCAATCCAGGCACCGGTGGATACGCCGAGAAACGAACCCGGACAGGAGCCCCGAACCGCAGCAATGGTCTCATCAACAGCGCGGAGACTTTCCTTTCCGTCAACGGCACGCGGATGAATGTGGAGTTCCGCGGCACCGGCAGCGACCACGGCGGCGGCATCCCGTGCGATTGCTTCAACCGTGACAGGCAATTGCGGATGATAATCGATTGGCCGCGCGCCGTTGATACAGGCCTGAACGATCATGGGAAATTGAACCTCTTTCGTGTCTGCCTGGCGCAGTTGATACCTGCTGACGAGAAATGGCAACAAACGCGATCCGTCGTCGACGATCCGCATCTCCGTCGTAGGGAGACGATGGCCACGTTGCGAAGACGCTACCGGTTGACGGTCTGGAGTGAGGACGCCCCATCATGAGGCCCTCGCCCCCTTAGCGCGGAATGTCTGTTCGTCGTCATTATCGTAGGGCCGCTTCACATCGGACTCGGCTTGCGAAAAATCGCACCTTATGTTACTGACTGTCCAGTCAGTCATATTTGGATGCAAGAGAATGGCAGAGAGAAAGCGGGAGAAACGAGACCCCGAGCAGCGCCGCGCCGAGATCCTCGCCGCCGCCTTCGCCTGCTTTGCGGAGCGCGGTTTCGCGGCGACCCGCATGGAGGACGTCGCGGCGCGGGCGGGCATCGCCAAGGGCACGGTGTACTTGCATTTTCCCGACAAGGAGCGGCTATTCATCGATCTCGTCTCCGGCATCGCCGCGCCGATCCTCGGCGAGGTCGGCGGCATGGTTGAGAAGGATGCGATCCCGGCGCGGGCCGCCGTTGCGATGTTCTATTCCATCTTCAAACGCGAGGTTTTGGAGACAGAGCGCCGGCACCTTCTGCGGTTGATCCTCGCGGAAGGACCGATGTTCCCTGTCGTGACCGAATTCTATTACCGCGAGATCATCACCAAGGGTCTAGCGATCCTGCGGATCGTGCTTGCCCGCGCCGCCACACGCGGTGAACTGCGCAATCCCGCCGTCGCAGACGTTCCGCAACTGGTTATGGCGCCTGCTTTGATGTCGATCGTCTGGGCGACGCTCTTCGAAGGCTACGAGCACCTCCACGCGCAGAAGCTATTCGACACATTCCTCGACACGCTCTTCGTGCCCCAAGGAGGCGCGATATGAAACGAATCCTTATCGTCGCTCTCGTGGCCGCCGCGGCACTTGCCGCTCTGCCCCTCCTGTTTTCTGACAGGTCTCAACGTGCCTACCAGGGGTGGGTCGAGGCCGACACACTTTTCATCGGCGCCGACACCAGCGGGCGGCTGGTCAAGCTCGACGTCGTCGAAGGCCAGGCGACTGCGCCCGGTTCGCCGCTCTTCAGCCTGGATTCGCGGAGCGAGGAGGCAGCCGTCGGCTCCGCACGCGCTTCGCTGGCGCGCCTGCAGGCAGAACTGGAACTCGCCGAGGCCGCGCAAAAGCGACCGGAAGAGATCGATGTACTGCGCGCGAGCGAACGTGAGGCGATCGCCCGGCTGGAGCTTGCCGCACAGGAGCTCGACCGCACCCGGGTGCTGGTCCAGCGCGGCACCGCGACAAAGGCGGACCTCGATACGGCGACAGCCACCGAAGCCGCCAACCGTGCCGTCCTCGATAATGTCCGCGGCCAGATCACGCTCGCCAACCTGCCTGCCCGCATCGAAACGCTGCGCCAGTCGAGGGAAGCAGTCGCGGTCGCAAAGGCCGATCTCGCCGCTGCGGAAGCCGCGCTCTCCCGTCGCTTCGTCTCGGCGCCGGCAACAGGCAGTATCGAGACCATCTACTATCGCGCGGGTGAGGTCGTCCCTGCCGGCCGGCCGATCGTGGCGCTCCTGCCGCCGGAGAACATCCGTGTCCGCTTCTTCGTACCCGAAACCGAGCTTGCGCTTTTCTCGCTGGGCCAGCCGATCCGCGTTGCCTGCAGCGCGTGCCAGCCGACCGACGCGACGATCAGCTTCATCTCAAAGAACGCCGAATACACGCCGCCGGTAATCTACAGCCTCGAAGAGCGTGCCAAACTCGTCTACCGCGTCGAGGCGATCCCGACCGATCCCACGGCGCTGCGTCCTGGCCAGCCGGTGGATGTCACCGCGGGAGCGCGACCATGAGCGACACAGCCATCGCCGTCGATGCTCCGGAGACCGTCATCGACGTCCATCACCTCACCAAGAGTTTCGGCAGCCGAAAGGTGGTCGATGACGTGTCGATGACGGTCAAGAAGGGCCGCATCCACGGCTTTCTTGGCCCCAACGGTTCCGGCAAGACCACGACAATCCGTATGCTCTGTGGTCTGCTGACGCCAGACAGCGGCAATGGCACATGTCTTGGCTTCGACATCCTGACCGAGAGCGATCGTATTCGCCGCCGTGTCGGCTATATGACTCAGAAGTTTTCGCTTTATCAGGATCTGTCGATCCGGGAAAACCTCGAGTTCGTCGCCCGCGTCTACGGTCTGGCCGATGCCCGCGGCAAGGCAAGCGCCGCCATAGACCGCCTTGGCCTGAAGGGCCGCGAACAGCAGCTTGCGGGGGAGCTCTCGGGCGGCTGGAAACAGCGTCTCGCGCTCGGCGCCTGTGTCCTGCCCGAACCGGCGCTACTCCTCCTCGATGAGCCAACGGCCGGTGTCGACCCCAAAGCCCGCCGCGACTTCTGGAACGAGATCCACGCCCTCGCCGCTGACGGCCTCTCTGTCCTGGTCTCCACCCACTACATGGACGAGGCCGAGCGCTGCCACGAGATCGCCTATATCGCCTACGGCAAACTGCTGGCGCAGGGAACGGTGGACGAGGTGATTGCCGGCACCGGCCTCGTGACATGGACCGTCTCCGGGCCCGAGGTGCATCGTCTCCAGTCCGAACTTGAGAATGTGCCGGGCATCGACATGATGGCACCGTTTGGGACCAGCCTGCATGTTGCCGGCCGCGATCCGAAGGCGCTCGAAAAGGCAATCGCGCCTTATCGCGAACGGCCCGACCTCAAGTGGCAAAAGGGTGAAGCGACGTTGGAAGATGCCTTCATCGACCTGATGCGTCGCGCGGAGGATAATTTCCAATGACGACGCGACCGGCAAACCGCAACGGCATCTCATTCGGGCGCTTCTGGGCGATGACCATCAAGGAATTCATCCAGATGACCCGCGACCGCATAACGTTGGCGACGATGGTCGCCCTGCCGATCATGCAGTTGTTCTTGTTCGGCTTTGCGATCAACACGACGCCGCACAATCTGCCGACCGCTGTGTTGATGCGCGAGAACACGGATGTCGGCCGATCTATTTTGGCCGCCCTCGAGAACACCGATTTCTTCCAGATCCGCTCTGTCGTTACCCGAGCCGAAGACATGGATTCGCTTCTGGAATCCGGCAGGGCTTTGTTCGTCGTGGAAATTCCGGAAGGGTTCGAACGCTCGCTTCGGCGCGGCGACACGCCCTTGCTACTGGTCGCGGCCGATGCCACCGATCCGGTCGCATCGAGCTCGGCGCTGGGTGCGCTATCAGGCATCGTGACGTCGGCGCTCGTCAATGACCGCCAGGTCGAGTTCTCAGAGCCGACCAGGCCCGCATTCTCGATCGTCCAGCACCGGCGCTACAATCCGGCCGGTTCGTCGACTTTGAATATCGTGCCCGGCTTGCTCGGCACGATCCTGACGATGACGCTGCTGATCTTCACGGCTCTTTCGGTCACCCGGGAATTGGAACGCGGCACCATGGAAAACCTGCTTTCCATGCCGATCAAGCCGCTGGAAATCATGCTGGGCAAGATCGCGCCCTATGTGCTGATCGGCCTCATCCAGTCGCTGCTCATTATCACGGCCGGCCTGTTTGTATTCGGCGTTCCAATCCTCGGCAGCCCGGCTTCGCTCGCGGCCGCAACCGCGCTGTTCGTCATCACCAATCTGTCGATCGGTTACACCTTCTCGACGATCGCGGCCAATCAGCTGCAGGCGATGCAGATGGCGATGATGTTCTTCCTGCCGAATATCCTGCTGTCTGGGTTCATGTTTCCGTTCGCCGGCATGCCGCAATGGGCGCAATGGATCGGTGAGGCACTACCGCTGACCCACTATATCCGGATCGTCAGGGCAATCATGCTGAAGGGCGCCAGCATCCAGACCCTTGCCTACGACACCACTGCCCTGGCCTGCCTGATGGCGGTCGCCATGTTCATCGCCGTCCGCCGCTTCCGCAGGACATTGGACTAGTCACAGGCCGAACTCGCGGTTTCCCGCGCCGACCGCGCACATGCGCGAGCACGGTCTGACTATTTTGGCCGGCGGACGGCCCGGATCTTGCCGCTGTTTCCACCGCCGCAAAACAGCCGGTCCGCGCCATCGGACTCAAGTCCCGATATGCCGATACCAGCCGGCATCTCGACCCGTTCCAGGACCTGCCCGGTCTCTGGTTCAATGTGCCTGATATCGCTTTCGTCGCCCTCCCAGGTGGCATGCCAGAGCTCATCGCCGATCCAGGTCACCCCGGTAACAAAACGGTTGGACTCGATACTGCGAAGGACAGCGCCGGTTTCGGGATCAATCTGATGGATCTTCCGGCCGCGATACTCTCCGACCCAAAGCGTTCCCTCCGCCCAGGCGAGCCCGGAATCACCGCCATTGCCGGGGGCCGGAATCGTCGAGACTATCTCGCCGGTCTTCGGGTCGATCTTCTGGATCCTGTCCTCGGCAATCTGGAAAAGATAGCGCCCATCGAAAGCCGTTCCGGCGTGTGCCGCAACGGCGATCGTATTCACGACCTCACCGACATCGGGATCGAGGGCATTCAGCCTGTCGCCGGACGCGAACCAGACATTCCGACCGTCAAAGGTCACGCCGCCCACCTGCTTCACATCTGGAAAGGGGCCATATTCACGAAGGATTTCAGCTTGGGAGTGTTTCATGGGCTTATCCTAGTCGTTGGGCAGTGGACCTGGGAGTAACAAAGTTGACGGGAATCCCGGTAGTGACGGGATAGTCCAGCGGCGTGCTGGTCCTCGGCCGAAAAACTGCACCTTGCCCGTTTCAGCGAGGGCATCAAGCGCGCGCTGCACGGTGCGCGCGCTCGCACCAATCGCGATTGCCAGCGCCGAACTCGACCAGGCCTCCCCATCGGCCAAAAAAGCAAGGATCTCACCATGCTGCTCCTCGACCGGTGGAGCCAGGATGACCACCTGGTCGGCACGCCGCGGCGCGAGCACAAAGCCGTCCTTGGTTGCCGTGATATCTGCTATGCGGTGAAGCTCGCCGCGCAGCCGCCCGATTTCGACGCGCAACCTGGCGCGATGCGATTCATCGGCATCCTTCGCCCTGAATGCAAGGGCAACGAGCACGTTGCGCGATACATCCGCCGGCCAACTCTCCGCCAGTGCACGGGCGAGCGCGAACAAGACCGGGCGCGTTGTCAGCGACACGAACGCGTCGCCCTCCCGCACGACGTAGCGGCACGCGTCGACGACAAGCGTGCCGGACGACAGGACTGTCTCGACTTCTTGCAGCAGCAGCAACCGCTCCTCGCCGCGGCTGGTCAGTCGCGCCGCCGGCGCCTTCAGAACCTCGGAGATCCCTTCGACCTCCGCACGAAGCGCGGGGATTCCCGCCTCCCTCGCTGCATTTTCCGCCCGGAGCAGTGCCGCGCGCGCAACGCCCGTCTGGAGCCGGCGGATGGCAATCCCTGCGACGACAAGCTCGTTCGCCGTTCGCAAGGGCGGCGGGAGCGGTGTTGGATCGACCCCGGCGAGCAGCCGTTCGGCTTCGTCGAGATGGCCGATGAGCAGCGACCGCCTGGCTTCGAGATGTCGCGCATGTGCGGCGTTCAAGCGGTCATCATGCGCTTCGAGCACTTCCCGCGCGGAGCTGAGTGTCTTGGCAGGCCAGGTTAGATCGCGCGAGACCAGAGCGATTTCCGCCTCGGCGACGAGACAGCGCGCCCGTGCGACCGGCTCCCTTGGCCCAAACGCACGGGCAGCCGTCTTCAGCAGGACCTTTGCCCTCGCGAGATCCCCGAGCTGGGCCATCGCGATGCCGCGAAGGGCGAGCGCGGGCGCGTCATTCCGCAGCGCCACCCTCTTCAGCGCACCGAGAAGATCGCCTGTCGCAAGCAGCCTCGCCGCGGCGATGATCATCGAGTCCATCGAAATCCCGTCAAACTTGTAACTCCCACCCTCGCCCACTCCGGTCCTAGTCTGCTCACGATCACCAAGCAGCCGCAAGGAGCGGCATGCTACGTCAACAGGCACCAAGAGGAGAAGTATGATGACGATGCACATGACAGGCACACGCGAAGAATGGCTTGCGGCGCGGCTCGACCTGCTCGCAGAAGAGAAGGAACTGACCCGTCGCAGCGACATGCTGGCACAACGCCGTCAGGAACTGCCGTGGGTACGGATCGACAAGGACTACAGGTTCGAGACCGACAGCGGCAGCGCTTCGCTGGCCGACCTTTTCAAGGGCCGCTCGCAACTGCTCATCTACCACTTCATGTTCGGTCCTGACTATACAGCCGGATGCCCCTCTTGCTCCTCGATCGCGGACGGCTTCAACGGCGTTGTCGTTCACCTCGAGAACCATGACGTCGCCTTCACCGCCGTTTCCCGCGCGCTGCTTCCCAAACTGCAGGCCTTCAAAGAGCGGATGGGATGGACCTTCGACTGGGCCTCTTCCTTCGGTAGCGATTTCAACCTCGACTTCAGCGTCTTGTTTAGCCAGCAGCAACAGCGCGAAGGCGGGATAGAATATAACTACCGGCGTGAACCGCCGGCACCGGGGCCGCAGGAGAGCGAAACCGTACAGGAATGGAAGTTGCGCGGCAGCGAGACCCCGGTCGGCCAGATCGCCGCGATGACTGGAACCGACATCGCCACCTATACGCGCGACAGGCCGGGCCTCAGCGCCTTCGTGCTCGAGGACGGCGTGGTCTACCACACCTACTCCAGCTATGCCCGCGGCCTGGACGGTATTTGGGGCGTGTATCAATGGCTCGACCGCGCGCCCTTCGGCCGCAATGAGCAAGGTATCTGGTGGCGGCATCATGACGAATACGGCCGGAGGTAGAGCCGATGCTTTCCTCCGACCAGACAAGGCGCAGCGCATCGGTCGAGAAGCCGGCCGACAATGCAGCAAACATCGCCGACTGGCTGTGTCTTGCGGCAGCGCCCACCTTCGCCATCATGGCGGTTGTCACCATGGCAAGCGGCGGAGCAGAGACAATCTGCTCCGCAATGCAGGACGTCTTTCCCATGGATGGCATGGCCATGATGTACCTGCTGATGTGCGCTTTCCACCTGCCGCCGTGGCTGCGTCTGATCTCCGGGCGCACGGTCAAGTCTGAACAGTCCTGACTTGCATTGCTCCCTGCCCGCTCCACTTAAGGCCCGAGCAAATCCACCTAACAGGCAATCCGGAGAAGATCAGTGCCAGACAATTCCACGATCTCAGCGGCTGCATCGGGCCAATTTTCGATCGGTAGCATCGCGATCAACCGTCTCGGCTTCGGCGCCATGCGCATTACCGGACCCGGCATATGGGGACCGCCTGCGGACAAGGCCGGAGCACTGGCAACCCTGCGTCGCCTGCCCGAGATCGCGGTCAATTTCATAGACACGGCAGATTCCTACGGCCCCGACGTTTCGGAAGAACTCGTCAGCGAAGCGCTGCATCCTTACAAGGGGCTGCTGATCGCGACCAAGGCAGGGCTGACCCGCGAAGGACCGGATCTCTGGACGCCAAACGGGCGGCCGGACTATCTTCTCGAGCGCGCGAAAGGCAGCCTCAAGAAACTCCGTGTCGACCGGATCGATCTGTGGCAATTGCATCGCATAGACCCGAAGGTTCCTCGCGACGAGCAATTCGGCGCGGTCAAGATGCTCCTGGATCAGGACATCATTGCCCATGCTGGCCTAAGCGAAGTTTCGGTTGAAGACATAAAGGCCGCCCGAAAGGTCTTTCCCGTCGCGACGGTCCAGAACCGCTACAACCTCGTCGATCGCGCCAGCGAGGACGTGCTTGACTACTGCGAGCGCGAGGGCATCGGCTTCATACCGTGGTACCCGCTGGCCGCAGGCGAGCTTGCCCGTCCAGGGTCCATCCTCGACAGATTGGCCAAGAGGTACGACGCGACGCCAAGCCAGATTGCTTTGGCGTGGGTGCTCAAACGCAGCCCTGTGATGTTGCCGATACCGGGAACCTCCAAGGTAAAGCATCTTGAGGAAAACGTAGAGGCGGCAAGCATCGCTCTCGATGAAGCGGATTTTATAGCGCTGGACACAGCGGCTCGCCAATCCGGCTCCTAGCGCCGACCTGGCCTAGTATCATGTCCAACCGACGCACGAGGTAGTTCCTCACCTGCCTCTTATAGTCGGACGGGTTACTGCAACGAGCAGCGATCGCTTTTCTTGTGAAAGATCGCTGCGGTTGCATTCCCGCTCAGGTTTTTGTCATCAGGACGTTTTATCCCGATGCCACCGCTCTATATGGTGAAAGAGTTGCCTCCACCTAGGACCGTGCAACCGAGCGGAGAGGCTAATTGGCAACAGAAACAGAACTGAAACTTGAACTGAGCGCCGACGCGGTGGACACATTGCTGGGATCCGGCTTGCTGGGAAGCCCGATCTCTGTCGATCCCTTAACCTCCATTTATTTCGACACGCCCGACTGCCAGGCATGGGAGGGCGGCTATTCTCTGCGAATCCGTACTGTTGGCGAAGCGCACGTCCAAACAGTCAAGGCTGCGGGACAAAACAGGGCCATCTTTGCGCGCTCCGAGTGGGAAACGCCGCTCACGGGCAACACACCTGTGATCGATTACACGACCCCGCTGAGGTCCGAACTCGATATCGAGGACGGCACTCTCGTCCGGCAGTTTTCCACCCTGGTAAAGCGACATCGTTGGAACGTCGATCAGGACGGGAGCCAGATTGAAGTTGCCCTTGACATGGGCTCGATCGTTGCCGGCGACCGCGAGATGCAGATCCGGGAATTGGAGCTGGAACTGAAGGACGGCAAGCCATATACGCTGTTCACCCTTGCCCGCAGAATCGAGGCGCTTGTCCCGATCCGTTTCGGTGTCGCTTCGAAAGCGGAGAGAGGATACCGCCTGCTTCGCGAGCAACAAACGGCATACAAGGCGGAACCCGTGCATCTCGACCGCGACCTGCGAGTCTCGGCCTCGTTCCAGGTCATTGCTGAAGCATGTTTCCGGCAGCTCCGGCTGAACGAATCGATCGTCATAAATCGCCCGAACCCATCGGCACTTCATCAGGCCCGCGTGGCACTCAGGCGGCTGCGATCTGCCTTCTCGCTCTACAAGGTGATCCTGGTCGACGCCGAATCTCAGCGGTTGAAGGAAGAGTTGAAGTGGCTGGCGGGCGTTCTCGGAGAGGCACGCAACATCGATGTACTGATTGCCAGGGTTGGAAACAGCGACGTAAAAAGTCGTTTGCTCGAAGCACGCGACAGCGCCTATGAGCAGGTGCTGAACGCGCTTTTCAGCTCGCGTGCCAAAGCCTTTATGCTGGACCTTAACGAGTGGCTGCATTGCGGAGAGTATCTCGCGCTGGTGGAAACGGCAGAGATTCGAAACGGACCGGTGGTCGATTTCGCAATCGACATCCTTGACCGTCAACGCAAGAAACTGAAAAAACGCGGCAAGTCTCTGGTCGAAGCCGACGATGAGCATCGGCACGAAACCCGCAAGGCGGCAAAGAAGTTTAGATATGCGAGCGAATTCCTAAGGTCCCTGTTCTCCAGCAAGCAGGCCGAGCGACGGTACGAAAAGTTCATCCAAACGATGGAGAAATTGCAGGACGAACTCGGTCTCCTGAACGACATGGTAACCGCGCCGACTGTCATTCACAATTTGGAGCTGGAATCACATCCCGACGTCGAATCCCTGATGGTCGCTGGCAACAGCGAAAAACTGATCACCGCCGCTCAATCGTCGTTGGACGAACTGATGGAGCGAAAAAGGTTCTGGCGGGGATGAAGCAGCCGCTCCGCGCTGCCGGGATGCTCTCCCACGCCGCGTGCCGAGATCGCCCTCATGTGAGATATCAGGAACAGAATATAAGCACTTTGCGGACGGCGAGACTTAGTGCAATCTGCGATATCAGTTCAGGTCGATGAATCGGGGCTATTGTGACCTGAACGCGAGGGGGGACAGGTTCATCATGAATAGCAGGATTTCACTGATCGCATGCGCCGCTGCCGCAATGGCGTTCGTCACACCCACGCATGCAGCAGATCTCTTGCCCGCCACGGCGCCACAACCTCAGGCCGTGCAACCGAATGGCTGGACGTTTTCCTTCGCACCCTACTTCTGGGTTGCGGGCCTCGACGGCAAGACTCAGGTGTTCGGCCTCCCGACCGTCGACATCAATCAGAATTTCAGCGACATCCTCAAGGATCTGGACTTTGCCTTCATGGCAGCCGGTGACGCCCGCTATGACCGGTTCAGCGTCTTCACCGACATAATCTATGCTCGCATAACGACGGATGCGGCAACACCGCGGGGCGTCGTCGCTGACGAGGTCGATGTCAAGTCAGTCACATTCAGCGCACTGTTGGGCGTCGGATACACCGTCTACGAAGATCCGAAGGCTCGCTTGGATGTGGTTGCCGGTGCCAGATACTGGCATGCCGAAACAACGATAGGGCTAAGCGGTGGCCTCATCGGCAACGTGTCGCGGACCGATAGCGCCAATTGGGTGGACGGGGTCGCGGGCATCAAAGGCAACTACTCGCTGACCGACACGGTCTATCTCACCGGCTGGGGCATGATCGGCGGCGGAGGTGCCGACCTGGACTGGGACGTGCTGGCGGGCATCGGCTATAAGTTCAACGACACCGTCTCGGCGGTTGCCGGTTACCGCGCCCTCGGCGTCAACTACAGCAACGATGGCTTCACCTACGACGTGATCGAGCACGGCCCGATTTTCGGAGCGATCATCCGCTTCTAATCGCCGTTTCCTGATACAACGCCCCGGAGGCCTTTCACCCCGGGGCAGTGCCCGCCGGCATCAAACCGAACGGGTTAGTCCGCCGTCAACGCGAATACTCTGCCCCGTCATGTAGGCTGCACCGGTCGATGCAAGGAACGCAACCGTCGCGGCGATTTCCTCGCTCGTGCCATAACGCTTCATCGGAACGCTGTCGCGGCGCTCCTCCGTCGCCGGCAGGCTGTCAATCCAGCCCGGAAGAACGTTGTTCATGCGGATATTGTCGGCGGCATAGGTGTCGGCGAATATCTTGGTGAAGGACGCCAGCCCGGCGCGGAACACGGCCGACGTCGGGAACATCGGGCTCGGCTCAAACGCCCATGCGGTCGAAATATTGATGATCGCGCCGGCCTTCTGCTTCTGCATGTGCGGCGTCACCAGCCGTGTCGGACGGATGACGTTCAGAAGGTAGACCTCCATGCCCCGGTGCCAGTCCTCGTCCGATATGTCGAGGATGGGCGCGCGCGGACCATGGCCGGCGCTGTTCACGAGCACGTCGATGCGTCCCCAAGTGGAAATCGCGAGATCAACGAGCTTGCGGAGATCGTCATTTGATTGGTTGGAGCCGGTGACGCCGACGCCCCCCAGCGCCTTTGCAAGCTCTTCGCCCTTCCCCGACGATGATAGGATCGCCACCTTGAACCCATCGGCTGCAAGACGCTTCGCCGCGGCGGCGCCCATTCCGCTGCCGCCGGCCGTGATCACCGCTACCTTTTCTACTGACATCATACTCTCCTGCCTTAAAGAGGACCCGCATGCAATTGCGGTCTACAGTTGCCTGCAAAGCGTGATATCACTCGTGTGGCATCGGTGCGAGCCAGTTTCGTTCTCAGAAAGCAGTAGAAAATCTATTGAATGGCAGAAGGTATCAGACGTCTTCCCTCGCTTAATGGCCTTCGCGTGTTCGAGGTCGTCACACGGCACCTGAACTTTCGCCTGGCAGCCGAGGAAATCGGGGTCACCCAGGGCGCTGTCGCCCAACAGATACGGGGCTTGGAAGCAGAGTTGGGCCTGAAGCTGTTCGAAAGGCTTCCGCGAACGCTGGCGTTGACGGAGGCTGGCCAGAGCTATGTGACCAACATCCGCCGTGCTTTCGAGCTGATCTCGGAGGCAACCGAGACATTGAAACCAGAACCGCTTCACCTGACAATCAGCGTGACGCCGACATTCGCCTCGAAATGGCTGATCCCTCGCCTGCCGGATTTTACCGCGGCTCACCCCAACATTGATCTGCGCATCTTGGCGAGTGATCGCATTGCCAATTTCCAAACCGATGCGGTGGATCTCGCCGTCCGTCATGGCCGGCCACCCTTCGGACCGAACTTGAATGCGGAGCTGCTGTTCGATCACGTGATTATTGCCGTCGGCAGCCCGCTACTGGTGGAGAAGCTCGGCTTCCCCGACCAAGAGGACAATTTCTCGCGCTACCCGCGCCTTCACGATGGCCACGATCTCTGGCCGCAGTTTCTGGAATTGGCGTTTCCGAACGGAGCGCCGGCGACCGCCAAGAATATTCGGTTTAATCAGACCTCCCTGGCGATTGAGGCCGCGATTGCTGGCCAGGGCCTTGCTCTGACGAGCACGGTTTTTGTGGACGAGGACATTGCGTCGGGCCGCCTTCTCCGTGTGTTGCCAACCGAACTTACCGCTGGGTCGGATTTCTACGTCATCTCGCCACGAAAGCCCCGTCATGCGGCATCCGTGGCTGCCGTAAAAAGCTGGCTCGCGGACGCTGCGCGCCAGAACTGATGGGCCAGACGACGATCAACCGGCACCCGCGGGGCCGTGAATCCGCAATCAACGGACTAGAAGGCCACCCGGCGGGTCGGGATGGCCGGGCGGCATCGTTGAACGCCGACTTGGGGCGGGCTCGCAGTCGGTGGAACTCACAAGCAATGCGTCGGAATGAACGGAACTGGCTGGCACTGCGCCCATTTCTATAGTAGTTCCTCAGGTAGCTGTCAGAATTGCACGCTACGATGCGGGAGAACTATCATCGGAAAGTCTAGATGACGCGAAAGAACACAGGCGTGATGCAATTGGCCCTCGCGGCCTTGCTGTTGGCGGGATGCACCAAGGTAGAGCCCTTGGAAACCACCGCGATCCCGCAGTCGAGTCCGACGCCTGCGAAGACGGATCAGGCGGTCATCGCAGATACGGTCAGTCGCGGCGCGGTCGGAGTGAACCCCCTTGCCTGGGCGAATCCGTCGACGGGAAGTGTGGGGGTGATCGAAGAAATTGGCGTTGATCCTGAAAGTTCATGCCGCGCCTTTGTAACGACCCAGCGGACGCTGGAGGGAGAAACCCGATTCAAGGGTCTCGCCTGTCCGTCTGGCGACTCGGATTGGAAGCTCGGACCCGCGCGATAGCCGGAATGCCACGCGTCCTCGTGTGGCCAAAGCAAGCGCCGCCCGCTAGCCGAACAGACCCAACCTTGTTCTTGTGAGCCATTGCCGGCGGTCGACGACACGCCGGGATCTCTGCCTCGAACACCTAGCGGATGCAGTCCCTGCGGACTGATGACCGGCTTACCCGTGGATTTGATCTGAGATCTCACCGCAAGGCCTGATCGTGCTTTGCGTGGTTGCATGGTCAACTGCCTTGCCTGCGGGCGCTCGACCAAATCCGCCTGGATTGGTGATCTCCTCTTGTGCCTGGGTGGAGCTCGACTGTCCGAGCGACGGACCGGCCTGGTCGGGAAGCGATTGTGCGCCGCAAGGCGCAAACAGCCAGACCAACAGCAATGCGGATAAGGCAAGAGAAATACGCATCTCCATCATTGGATTGTTGGAGAGCCGTTCGAAACGCTTGATGTTCCGCGCGTGCACCCGTCCAATTCGGCAAGCGCCACAAATTGCATGGGCCCGCCAGAATGCCTGACGGGCCCGAGACGCAATACAAGCGGCCGCATCTGGCCGGCCCCATAAAACCACAACCGCGCATTGA
>Ga0102588_1001390_pt1 | contig 18212 bp, 11 predicted proteins | sample AraplaMF_Col_mMS_FD_76854 | JGI IMG/M metagenome (GOLD analysis project Ga0102588, IMG submission 76854) | Arabidopsis root microbial communities from the University of North Carolina, USA - plate scrape MF_Col_mMS (SPADES assembly) (version 2) | ecosystem: Host-associated > Plants > Roots >...
GGAGTTTCGGGCTGCTGTCCGACCTCGATCGCACCGTTCTTCGGAGACTGGCCATCTTCGTTGGCGATTTCACGCTTGATGCCGCCTGGGAGGTGATCGCAACACCGTCTCTTGACCGACCTGCACTCTTTGGTGCCATCGACAGTCTTGTTGCGAAGTCGCTGTTGAGCGCGAACTCGTTCGGCGCGATGATGCGCTATCGGTTGCTCGACACAACGCGCGCCTACGCACTCAATAGCCAGATTGAGGATGAGCTTGCCGATCTGGCTGCGAGCCACGCCTCGTACTACCGACGTTGGTTGGAGCAGTTTGGCCCGGATTGGCCAACGCTCTCGAGCGGACCCGAACGGCTGCCCTATTTCCTTGGCATCAATAACGTCCGGGCGGCCCTGGAATGGGCGTTCGGCGACAGCGGCAATGTCGATGTCGGTATCGGCTTGGCTGCCGCGGCTGTTCCGGTATTTCAGGCGATGTCGCTCTTTCCGGAATGCCAGCGCTGGTCCGAACGCGCTCTTTCTGCAATGGGCGACCGTTATCAGGAAAGCCGTGAGGAGATGCATCTTCAGGCTGGCCTTGGAATCTCCCGCATGTATCTCCACGGCGGCCGTGACGCGCTTCCCGCGCTCACAAGGGGTCTGGAGATTGCCGAAGGTCGAGGGAATGCGGTCGATCAGCTGAAGGTCCTCGGCCCATTGAACATGTTTCATCTGCGAACGGGAGATTTCAAATCGGCGCTCGAGTGTGCCTATCGCTGTTCTTCCGTCGCTGAGGCGACCGAAGAGCCGTCCGCGATTTCGCTTGGGCACTTCTTTCTGGGCAATTCATTGCACTTCGGCGGCGAACTTGGCCGCGCCAGGCTCGAACTGGAGGCTGCGTTAGCGAGCGATCCGCTCCCCAGCCGCGCCCCGGGAAGCTATGTCGGTTTCCAGGGACGCGGGCTAGCAGGCGGAATCCTTGCCAGGAATCTCTGGCTTCAAGGCTTCCCTGACCAAGCGGCCGTCCGGGCGCGGCAAGCGATCAAGGAAGCGGCGGAGGCGGATCATTCGTTGACACTTTGCATCGCGCTGCTCGGTGGCATCGCCGTTTTCCTCTGGCGCGGCGACCTGGAGAGTGCGCAAGAGCACATTGATTGGCTGATTTCGCGTGCGGGGCTGCACTCCCTGTCGCCATACGTGACAGTAGCGAGAGGTTTCGAGGCGGAAATAGCTATCCGCCGGGGAGATCCCAGCGCAGGCGTCGACAGCCTCCGCCGGTGCATTGAACGGTTGCATGCCTCTACCTATGAGGTTTTCACCACCATGCTTGAAATCTCGCTGATAAAAGGGTTGGCGGCGCTCGGCAAAATCGACGAAGGGTTGGAGCGGGTCGAGAAAGCCATCCAATCGGTCGAAACCAAAGGGGACTTCTGCTACGGCCCGGAACTTCTGCGAATAAAGGGGAACCTTTTGGGATCGACTTCCGCTTCGGATGAGGTACGCCATTGCATTGCAGGTGCCATCGCCGCCAGTCGAAAGATGTGCGCACGCGGTTGGGAACTGCGCGCCTCGTGCGATCTCGCTGCATTCGAAGCGGACGCGGGAAAGAAAAAGGAAGCCACAACGATCCTTCGGCTAGTCCTTGATGAGTTCGACGAGGGCCACGACACCGACGATCTGCGGGCAGCCAAAGACATGTCGATGCACGACGGTGATGTGCCGATCGTTATCGAAGCATCGCACGAGCGGCCAACAGGTCGCCCATAAATCCGCGCTGAGCTGCGGCGGGAGGGTTCGCGCACGCGCCACGTCCTCTCCAACTGCTCGACGAAGGCAGACTTGACCCAGCGGGGGGCCTCTGTGGGTATAGGGTGGCACGGCCTCCTCGTCGAGCAGTCTTGAGACGACCGCGCCGCCCGCTCGGTGAGCACCTGGGATACTCCGCTTAGAGGCGCGTCAGCGTACCGATCAATTGCGCCAGGTAGAGCGGCGCGGACCTCCAGCGCAATATCTGCAACGCGATCCGCTGGCCACTTAGACCGTCAACCCTTCCGTTTCGCGTATTGGCGGGGCGCCGCGCTTCGCAATTCAAGTTTGGATTTTGTCTTTTGCCAGCTTGGCCGAGCACTGGCCATAGGCACCACCGCTTTGATGTCCAAATCGGTCGATCGTCATCCGGCCCACTTTGAGGGATCGGCAGGGCGCCACTGGCCGTGGGCGGAGACCCAATGGAGGCCGCGAACGCCCTCTGGATTGTTCCCATGGCTATGGAGCCGGCGTTTGAGTCCGCCTGCACGGACCCGAGTGGCCAGGACGACAGCGGTAGACAGGACAGCCGCTACGGGATGGTGTGGGATGTGAACCTGAAAATCCATAGACAGAAAGGCATGGGCGGATCAGCCGCGGCACCGGCAAGCCATAGCTGTTCCTGGCCGCGCCAATTGTGAATACCTACTGTCGCCCCGCCCTTGCCAGCGACCGCGCGATGTCGACGATATCATCACGGCCAGCGGTTGGGTCCTCTCTGTTCCAGGCAATGCCGAGCCCGATCCGGAAGTCGATCCCGCTTACCTTCTTCAGCTCAAAGCCGCGATTGGGAAGATCAAGCGTCCATTCCGGGGCAAAGCCGATGCCAAGCCCGGCAGAGACCAGCGACACCAGCGCATAGGTGTCATCGCAGCTGAAGGCAATGTTGGCGGTGAGCTCGTATTCGGCGAACTTCTCATTGAAATAGCGTTCCGAAAACGACAGGTTCTGCCGGTTGAAGGCGATGATCTTCTGAGTGCGCAGATCATCGATGGTTATCTCCTCCCTGGCAGCCAGCGGATTGGCATGGCCGACCGCCAGGTAGTAGCGCTCATGCGCAAGCGAGACGAAGCGCAAGGAGCCGATGTTTTCCACCGGCCGGATGAAGCCCAGATTGAGCTGGCCGGTCTCCAGGCCACGGATGATCTCGCCGGTATTGCCAGAGGCGATGTGGATGCGGACATCGGGATACTTGCGGGCGATCTTGGCAAGGAAGGTCGGCAGCATGCCCATGGTGGCCGGGTAGATGCTGCCGATCCTGATTTGGCGGATGCGACTGCCGCCGGCTGCCCGGGTCAGTTCGGTGGTCAGGTCGATGTCGCTTAAGATCCGCACACAGCGATCGTAGAACGTCTCCCCTGCCCTGGTCAGTTCCACCCTTCTGGTCGAGCGGATGAACAGCGGACAGCCAAGCTCCCTTTCCAGCGACATCACATGGTTGCTGAGCGCCGGCTGGGCAATGCGCATCCGGGCTGCCGCCCGGCCAAAGTGCAGTTCCTCGGCCACCGCTTTGAAATAGGTGAGTTGGCGTAGTTCCATAGGCCGCTCCGGCGTCCAACCACGTATCATTTGGTTGCACGTCTGTTGCCTCACCCCTTACGGCGGAGCTAGGTTAACTTTTTGAAGAATCAGTTTTAACGAGTGTTCGACCAGTAATGGACACATATTACAAGCCAAAATCGCCATGTCAAGGCGATTTCAACACGGGATAGCGATTTTGTTGCCTGTCCAATGCAAGATGGCGCGCACCGCCCTTGGCATGAGCGTTAAGGAACTTGCCGAAGCAGCCAGTGTTTCGACAAATACCTTGGTACGCTTCGAACGCGGTGATGAACTCAAGCCGCGCACAATAGCCGCTATCCGATCCGTATTGGAGAATACGGGTATTGTTTTCATCGATGGAGACTATTCGGGCTCGGGAGGTCCGGGCATCCGGCTCTTGCACGATGAAGGAAACCTTCCACAAAAATAACGCAGATCCTGCTCTCAAATCTAGTCGCCCACCGGAGGCTTGCGCCATTTCGAAGTCGAGGCAGAGGTCGGAATTCCTACGGTATCTATAGTCAAACCACAGATCCTATGGAACTCACACGACCGAACTGCCTCCGCCAGAAGGCGTCTTCACTCGAGCCGACTTCTTTAAGTATTACTTTCCACGGAACGGAGCCAACTTAAACAAAAGCCATTCAATAGCTTATCGATAATCCTATCGGTGTATGCCCTGCGATACTACTTACCGCAGATTACTGTCGTTCTCTCTCGCCGCAAACATGACAGGATAGTTACCTGAACGTGTGCCGCAGTTTAAGTGAGGGCGTCTGTCATGCTGAGGATCAACATCAAGGACCGCGACTATTTGAGCGGATACGGCGGCTCGTTGAATGTTTACAGCGCAGCAGCCACCGGCAGCGCTCTTTTCGTGACCGCAACAGTGGGTTCGTCAGCCAGCGATAGCGCAATTGCCGATTTAAGCACCGTCGGCTCTGTGAGCTCGCTCACGGGGACGACCACTGCGTCTCCCTTGACCAATGATCCAGCGGCGTCACAAACGTCAGGGGCTCCAGGCGCCTCCCCCACAGGCGATACGACGGGCGGAGCGGGCTTGGCGCTCACCACCGCCACAGCACCGACGACAAGTTCTTCGACTTCCGATCCGCAGACGACAACGAAACCGCGCACGGTCCTGCCTCCTGACCCTTCCACGCCCCTTGCAACGACGTCGCTGGAGCCGGCTCTGTCAGCTGCTCCTGAGGTTGTGTTGCCGGTCTCGGACGCGAGCGATACGTCGAGCGTTCCGGTCCTGAGGTTCTCGGTTGCAAGTGTGGGAACGGCTGAGGATACGTCATCCGCGTCAGCACCGGCGACTACGGATGCGCCTGCGACCCTCGCCGCAACAGCTTCGACGACGACGGTTTTGGCCGTTACAGCTGAAGTGGCCGCGACCCCTACACTGAACAAGATTGCCCTCGAAAACATGAAGCAGGGCAACCCCAGAAGCGAATGGGGTGTTGACGGCGACGGCGGCGGTACCATTCAGGGGTTTGCAACCGAAATCAGCACCAACATCGGCCAGACAGTCGACTTCAAGATCGCAACAGACTCGACCCACTACCGCATCGACATTTATCGGTTGGGCTACTACGGGGGCGACGGCGCGCGCAAAGTTGCGTCGATCGACAAATCGCTGACGACGGCGCAAATCCAGCCGCATCCGATCGTCGACATGTCTCTCGGTCTGATCGATTGCGGCAACTGGTCGGTGTCGGCGAGCTGGCAGATTCCGGATGACGCCGTCTCCGGCGTCTACATTGCCAAGCTGGTCCGCGAGGACGGGACCGAAGACGCAAGCATCATTCCATTTGTCGTGCGCGACGACGCTTCGACGAGTGACATCGTCTTCCAGACGTCCGATACGACGTGGCAGGCCTACAATGCCTGGGGTGGGGCGAGCCTCTATTATGGCGAGGTACCCGTCGATCCGGCAGACATGATCGGTTACCTGCCTCCAAACTGCAGTTGCGGCCTGACTGCAATAGGGCGAGCATCAGCAATCAGCTACAACCGGCCTATCATCACCAATACCAGCCCGACTGGCGGAACCTGGGACTACATTTTCGGCGCCGAGCATTCTGCAATCCAGTGGCTGGAGCAGAACGGCTACGACGTATCATACGTGACGGGGGTCGATGCTGCCCGAAATGGCAACCTGCTGCTCAACCACCAGGCCTATCTCTCGGTCGGTCATGACGAGTACTGGTCTGCCGAGCAACGCGCCAACGTTGAGGCCGCACGTGACAGTGGCGTCAACCTTGCGTTCTGGAGCGGCAACGAATGCTACTGGAAGGTGCGCTGGGAAAGCAGTATTGACGGCAATGGCCAGGCCTACCGGACGATGGTGTGCTACAAGGAAACGTGGGGAACCAGCACCGATCCGAGCGATACTGGCACCGGCACCTGGCGCGATCCACGTTATGCCGACCCCGGACAGGAGCCGGAAAACTCGCTGACCGGAACCATGTTCACGGTCGACAGCTATCGCGCAGATACCATTTCAATCCCTTACGACTATTCGAACCTGCGCTTCTGGCGCAATACCGATGTTGCCAATCTGCAGCCCGGAGAAACATACAATCTCGTACAGAATCTGCTGGGCTACGAATGGGATTCCGACGTCGAAAATGGGTTCCGACCGGACGGGCTGATCAACCTCTCGCTCTCCACTGTGGCAGTGAACACCTACCTCCGGGACTATGGAACTAGCGTTGGCGATGCCGTCGTAAACCACAGCCTGACGATGTACAGAGCCGAAAGCGGAGCTTTGGTGTTCGGCGCAGGTACCGTTTTCTGGTCGTGGGGACTGAACGATCAACACGAGGGCGCAGAGACACCAACCGACCCTAACGTCCAGCAGGCCATGGTCAACATGTTTGCAGACATGGGGATCCAGCCAACCACGCTGGATGCAAGCCTTATCCTCGCCACGCAATCCACTGACAACATCAAGCCGACATCGACGATTACTTCGCCAATCATCGGCGCCAGTTTCGTCGAAGGACAGCATGTCACCATCACCGGCACTGCCCAGGATTTTGGCGGAGGCATCATCGCCGGGATCGAGGTCTCAACCGACGGCGGACAGCATTGGTTCAAGGCAACCGGCCGCGAGAACTGGAGCTACAACTGGGTTGTGCAGGCCAGCGGCACCTACACGATCATGTCACGCGCCGTGGACGACAGTGTCAACCTGGAAACGCCATCATCTGGCAAGCAGGTCAGCATCATCCTGCCGGACACAAACAGCCTCTGGACGTTGGCCTCCAAACCCGCGATGGAAACTGCGATTGATCGCGACGGAGTCGAACTCGGGGTCCGCTTTCAGTCCACGACGGGCGGCTCCATCGAAGGCATACGATTCTACAAGGGCTTTTATAACACCGGCGAACATGTGGTCAGTCTCTGGACCAGCACTGGGACGCTGCTTGCAACCGGCGTATCGACAGGCGAATCTCTCTCGGGCTGGCAAACCGTCATGTTTTCCTCGCCGATTCATATCTCGGCTGGAACGACATATATCGCCTCCTACCATAGCAACGGCTTCTATTCTGTCCCCGAGAACTATTTCACCACGGGGTCGACCTACAGCAATGGCGCGCTGAAGGCGGTCGACGGTGGTGGTGTTTACACATATGGTGCTACCAGTGCCTTCCCCGGAAACAACTCTGGCGGTGCAAACTACTGGGTCGATGTCGTCTTCGATGCTGGGCCGAACAGCGTGCCCGTTGCCACCGACGACAGCGGCCTGTCGGTCTCACGCAACGGCACACTGACGATTTCCATTGCTTCCCTCGTCGCCAACGATGTCGATGCGAACGGTGACGCGCTCACCATCTCGGCCGTTGGCAATGCCTCAAATGGCACCGTCTCGCTCGATACGCAGACTGGCACCGTCATCTTCACGCCCAATGCGAACTACACGGGTCCGGCAAGCTTTAGCTACACACTGTCCGACGGACGTGGTGGCACCGACCAAGGCGATGTCAGCCTAATCGTGGAAGAAGGACCGGTCGGCCAATCATTGTTCCAGGCCGGCGAAGGTCCGGGCAATACCAGCTACAACGACAATGCTCCAATCGAACTGGGCATGAAGTTTGCCGCCTCGGCGAGCGGCACGCTCACTGGCATTCGCTTCTACAAGGCCGCTGGCGATACTGGCGCCCATACCGGTTCAATATGGACTGCCGACGGGACGCTGATCGCCACAGTCACATTCACAAATGAGTCCCTGAGTGGTTGGCAGACAGCCAAGTTCTCCTCGCCAATCCAGATTACTGCCGGAACGACCTATGTTGCTTCCTATCATACGACGGGCAGCTATGTCGCAACCACCAACTATTTCTCGACTGATCATACCAATGGTGCGCTGACCGGCTTGTCGAGCGCAGCCAGCGGCGGCAACGGCGTCTACTCCCTTGGAACGAACACGACGTTCCCAACCTCCAGCTACCAGGCATCGAACTACTGGGTGGATGTCGTCTTCAACCAATCGACGGTCAACAACGCGCCAGTTGCAGCCAACGATAACGGGTTCACGACCTATTCCAACACAGCCCTTTCAATCGCCGCGGCAAGCCTGCTTGCCAATGACACAGATCCTGACGGCGATGCCTTGACGGTGACGGGGGCAAATGGCGCGACGAATGGCACGGCAACGTTTGATAGCCAAACCAACTCCGTCATCTTTACGCCAACGACCGGCTATGTCGGTGCTGCAAGCTTCAGCTACACCATTTCTGATGGTCGTGGCGGAACATCGTCTGCGACCGTCTCTCTCAATGTCGGAGCCCAGGCCACCGGCGCGGGTCTGTTCAGCAGTTCCGATGCACCAAGCATTGCCGCCGACAACGATCCTTCATCTGTCGAACTGGGCGTCAAGTTTGTGGCATCCGAGCGCGGCGAAATCACCGGCTTGCGCTACTACAAGAGCGCTCAGGACGTCGGTACCCATGTCGGCTCGCTCTGGAGCAGTACCGGTCAACTTCTGGCAACGGCGACGTTTACCAACGAAACAGCAAGCGGCTGGCAAACTGTGACCTTCTCGCAGCCGGTCACCATTTCTGCCGGTGTGACCTATGTCGCAAGCTATCATTCGAACGGCTTCTATGCAGCAACGCCAAACTACTTCACGACGAGCCATACGAACGGAGTATTGACTGCGCCGTCCAGTTCGACGAGCGGTGGAAATGGCGTCTACGCATACGGGAACGGAAGCCTGTTCCCGACCGCGAGCTACAATTCGGCCAACTACTGGGTCGACGTCCTTTATCAGCAGTCGTCGCAAAATGCTGTCCCTGTTGCCGTCAACGACAATGGAATTTCGACGAGTGTCGGAACGCCTGTTGTCATCCAGGCATCAAGCCTGCTCGCCAATGACAACGATCCCGATGGCGACCAGATCTCGGTTGCAAGCGTTGGCAACGCGATCAACGGTACGGTCGTTTTCGACAACCAATCCGGCGCGATCACCTTCACTCCGCTGGCCGGCTATACCGGTGCAGCAAGCTTTGACTACACGGTCCAGGACACTCAAGGAGCGACGTCAACGGCCAATGTCTCGCTCAACGTGACCAATCAGGGCAGCGAGCAGAACGTCTTTGCACCCGGCACCACACCTGCGATCCTCTCAGTCAACGACAACAGCCCTGTCAATCTCGGCATGAAGTTCCAGTCGGATGCAGCAGGCTGGATCACCGGTATTCGCTTCTACAAGAGTGAGGAAAATACCGGACCCCACACTGGCTATCTCTGGACGGCAAGCGGCACGTTGCTGGCGAGCGCGACCTTCACCAACGAGAGCGCAAGCGGTTGGCAGTCTGTCAATCTTTCGCAGCAGGTCGCAATCGATGCGGATACGACATACGTCGTCTCCTACAGCACGAACGGCAATTATTCGGCGACGGGCAACTACTTCAGTGACACCACGACCAATGGCAATCTGCAGGCCATGTCGTCGGCGCTGAGCGGTGGCAACGGCCTCTATGCATATGGCTCCAGCGGGTTGTTCCCGACGAGCACATTCAACAGCACCAACTACTATGTGGACGTGGCGTTCAGGCAGCAGCTCGCAGCGTAACAGCGAGTGGGGGAGTATCAATGACAGGTGGCGACAAGCGCCTCCCAGTAACGGTTTTGGCGGGTTTCCTCGGCGCGGGAAAGACAACCATCCTCAACCATGTATTGCGTAACCGGGAAGGACGCCGGGTCGCCGTCATCGTCAACGACATGAGCGAGATCAACATCGATGCCGAGCTCGTTCGTGATGGCGGAGCCAACCTGTCGCGCACCGATGAGACGCTGGTCGAACTCACCAACGGCTGCATCTGTTGCACGTTGCGTGACGACCTCCTGAGCGAAGTGCGCCGGCTTGCTGCCGACGATCGCTTCGACTACCTGCTGATCGAGGGGACCGGGATTGCCGAACCTCTGCCGATCGCCGCCACATTCTCCTTCCGGGACGAAAACGGCAGCGCGCTTTGCGATGTTGCCAGGCTCGATACGATGGTTTCCGTCGTCGATGCGGCCAACCTTCTGGCGGATTACTCGAGCGCCGATTTCCTGAGCGACCGTGGAGAAACCCGGGACACCGACGACGAACGGACACTCGTCGACCTTCTGGTAGAGCAGATCGAATTTGCCGATGTCGTCGTGATCAACAAGGTTTCGGAGGTCAGTCCGGAAACACGCGCGACGGTGCGCCAGGTCGTTGCGGCACTCAATCCAGATGCGCGCGTCGTCGAGACGGATTTCGGTCACCTGCCGCTTTCCACCATTCTCGATACCGGGCTTTTCAGCGAGGCGAAGTCCGCCCGGCACCCGTACTGGCACAAGGAGCTCTACGGCTGGGGCGACCATGTTCCGGAAACTGAAGAATACGGCATTTCGAGCTTCGTCTATCGCGCGCGCCGCCCCTTTGATCCTGCTGCGCTCGATCGCTTTCTTGCGCAGCAATGGCCGGGCCTCATCCGCGCCAAGGGGCACTTCTGGCTGGCAACACGGCCAAACGAAATCGGACTGCTTTCGATTGCCGGCACGCAGCGGCGGATGGACACCAAGGGCTTCTGGTGGGCGAGCGTATCCAGGGCGCATTGGCCGCGCTACCCGCAGTTCCGCCAGTTGCTCGACCGGTATTGGGATGCCGTGTGGGGCGACCGCCGCCAGGAACTCGTGTTCATCGGCGCGGGCTTTGATCAAAAGGCGATCAGCGCAGCGCTCGACGACTGCCTGATCGGAGACGAGGCAAGCTTCGACCCGGATCTCGGCAGCCATCTGACGGACCCGTTCCCGGCCTGGCAACATGCACAGCATCACCATCCATGACCACCCATCAAAACGAGGAGACGACAATGAGCAATGAACTCTATGCAGACGGAATTGGCGAAATCACTGTCACCGGCACCATCGTGCGCATCGATCTGATGTCGCTGTCGGCCACCGAGCGCGATCAGAACAACAACCCGAAGCCGGTCTTCCGCCAGCGCATCATCATGCCGGTCGACGCGTTCGCGAATGCCGTCGACCTGATGCAGAAGGCCCTTGGCGGATTGGTCGAAGCCGGTGCGGTGCGCCGGATCAACGATCTGCCATCAAGCTCGAAGGCTGAAATCATCCAGCCGTCGGGCAGCTCGGCAAACGCATCGCCGAACTTCAACTGACCAACGCCACTTCTTCAACCCAGACACCCGGGTGGGCCATGAGTACGTTTTTGCACACCAATCTACACTGCCTTGCTCTCGTTGCACGCCATCACGGCGTCGATCTGTCGCCCGAGCGCCTGCAGCACGACTATGCAGTCGACGAACGCCCGGTCGAAATCCGGCAGTTGCTGCGCATGGCCAAGGATGCGGGACTGCGCGCAAGGCAGATCAAGCTCTCCTGGACATCGCTGCTCCAGTTGGGCGAAGCCTTCCCGGTTCTGGCGGAACTCGACAACGGCAACTGGGTCGTCATTGCCGGCCCCGCCATGGGTGAGGAAGAGGCAAAGATCAGGGTTCTCGACCCGCTGGCCGAGCGCCCTGACTTCATTCTCCTGAACCAGGAGCAGTTCATCAGGTCCTGGCGTGGATCTGTGGTGATGATGAAGCGGAACTTCGGCATCAATGATGCCGACCAGCCCTTCGGCTTCCGCTGGTTCATTCCTGAAATCATCAAGCAGCGCAGTTTCTTCCGCGATGTCGCCCTTGCCGCCATCGTTCTTTATGGCCTTGGCCTGATGACGCCGATCTTCTTCCAGCTCGTCATCGACAAGGTGCTGGTCCATCAAAGCTACGCGACGCTGACAGTCCTGACCATCGGCATCGCCATTGCGCTTGTCTTCGATGCGGCCTTCAGCTTCCTGCGCCGATACCTGTTGCTCTATGCCACGAACAGGATCGATATCCGCGTTGCGACCCGCACCTTCGGCCATCTGCTCAATCTTCCCATCGCCTTGTTCGAGCAGGCATCGGCAGGCGTTCTCGTCAAGCATATGCAGCAGACCGGCAGGATCCGCGAGTTTCTGACCGGCCGCCTGTTCCTGACACTTCTCGACGGCGTCTCGCTGCTGGTCTTCATTCCGATCCTGCTTCTCTACAGCGTCAAGCTGACGCTCGTCGTCATCGGCTTCGCAGCCCTTGTCGGCCTCGTCGTCATGCTGCTTGTCGGTCCCTTCCAGCGTCGCCTCCAGGCACTCTACAAGGCCGAAGGCGACCGACAGGCCTTGCTCGTCGAAACGGTCCACGGCATGCGCACCGTCAAGTCGCTGGCGCTTGAGCCACGCCAACGTCGCGCCTGGGACGACTATTCGGCACAATCGATCTCCGTCCGCTTTCGTGTCGAGAAGATCTCGACGGCCGCTCAATCGATGACCGGACTTCTCGAGAAGCTGATGAGCGTCGCGATCATTGGCCTTGGCGCACTCGATGTCTTCAACGGTGCGATGACGATCGGCGCGCTGGTCGCATTCAACATGCTGGCTGGTCGCGTCTCTGGCCCGCTTGTCCAGATCGTGACAATGGTGCACGAGTACCAGGAAGTTGCGCTCTCGGTGCGCATGCTCGGCGAGATCATGAACCAGCGCCCGGAACAGGCCGGTCGCGGTCGCGGCATCCGCCCGCACCTTCGAGGCAACATCGAATTCGACAAGGTGACGTTCCGCTACGGGCCGGACGGCCCGCCGGCGCTCGACGACGTCTCCTTCAGCATTCCGGCCGGCTCCGTCTTCGGTGTCGTTGGCAAGAGCGGTTCGGGCAAGACGACGATCACCAGGCTGATCCAGGGTCTCTATCAGAACCAGCAGGGCATCGTGCGGATGGATGGCTATGACAGCCGCGAGATCGACCTCGTGCATCTGAGGACGAGTACAGGCGTCGTGCTGCAGGACAACTTCCTCTTCCGCGGCACCGTTCGCGAAAACATCGCGGCGGCAAAGCCCGATGCAAGCATCGAGGAAATCATGGAAGCGGCACGCATTGCGGGCGCCGAAGAGTTCATCGAGCGGCTTCCGCGTGGTTTCGACACCATGCTGGAAGAAAACGCCTCGAACCTGTCGGGCGGTCAGAAACAGCGCCTGGCGATCGCCAGAGCACTTATCACCGACCCGAAGCTTTTGATTCTCGACGAGGCCACAAGCGCGCTCGACCCTGACAGCGAGACGATCATTCGTCAGAACCTCAGCCAGATTGCGGCAGGAAGAACGGTGGTCATCGTGTCTCACCGGCTCTCCACGCTCGTCGACGCCGATGCCATTCTCGTCGTCGAACGCGGCAAGATCGCCGATATCGGCAGGCATGATCAGCTGGTCACACGCTGCATGACATATCGTCACCTTTGGTCACAGCAGATGAGGCAGGTAGCATGAACGCGCGCGCTCAAAAACCAGGAGAGAACCTGCCCGTTCCAACGACCGCCCCGGTCACGCAGCCGGCCCTCAGGCGCTCGCTGCCATCAGCGATTGCGGAGTTCCAGTCGGATGCCGTGGAACTGGAAGAGCGCGCTCCGCCAAGGGTCGCCCGCATGACGCTCTACGGCATCACCGCCCTGATTGCAGCGGCCATCATCTGGGCATCGGTTTCATCGATCGACGAGGTCGTCATTGCCCCCGGCAAACTGATCACGACTGAGCCGACCATCGTCGTGCAGCCGCTCGAAACATCGATCATCCGAACGATCAATGTGACCGCCGGCGACATCGTACAGAAGGGCCAGGTACTTGCCACGCTTGACGCGACGTTCAGCCAGGCCGACGCCGATCAGCAGCGGGCAAAATTTGTTGCAATCGACGCCCAGGTGAAGCGTCTGGAAGCCGAGCTTGCCGGTGCGGACTACACCCAGACGGCGGGCGGATCGCGCGACGAGCTGCTTCAGATGCAGCTGTTCGGGCAGCGCCGCGCCTATTACATGGCACAGTTGCAGAACTACGATCAGCAGATCGCGGCCCAGGCAGCGACGATTGCTTCCAGCCGAAACCAGGAGGCCGTCCTCACCAATCGACGCGAAACGCTGTCTCAGATCGAGGGTGCCAGGGAGCGGCTTTATAATCGCGAGAGCGGATCCCTGATAACGCTTCTGGGGTCGCGTGACGCCCGCCTTGACGTCGAGACCAGTCTTTCGGCCGTCCAGGGCAGGGCCGATGAGGCCGAGCATACCTTCGCCAAGCTCAAGGCAGACCGACAGGCATTTATCGAAGACTTCAGGCGCGCAGCCATGGAGCAGCTCGTCGACCTGCGCAGCCAGCGCGACACTGCGGCCGAGGAACTGAAGAAGATGGAGCTTCGCCGCGACATGGTGGTCCTGTCGGCACCGGCTGATGCAGTCGTGCTTGACCTTGCGGCGCGCTCCGTCGGCTCCGTCGTTCGGGAGGCAGAGCCGATCTTGACGCTTGTTCCGCTGAACGTCCCGCTTGAGGCAGAGGTCAACGTCAATACGCGTGACATCGGTCGTATCACGGCGGGCAAGGATGCGCGGATCAAATTTGACGCCTATCCTTTCCAGAAGTTTGGCACCGCATCCGGAGCGGTCAGGACGGTGAGCCGTGACGCTTTCACCCCATCCCAGCAGGAGGCAGCCACCCAGTCGCCAGCGCCTTACTTCAAGGCACGCATACCGCTTGCAGATCCAAGGCTCAAAGGTTCCGACGAGCCCGTGCGACTGCTTCCCGGCATGACCGTTTCAGCAGAGATCATGGTGGGGCGTCGCACCGTCATCTCCTACTTTCTCTATCCCATCTTGCGAGGGCTCGACAGCGCAATCAGAGAACCCTGATACGACAGCGGTCTGCTGGGGAGCGGTCGTGGGAGGCGGATGCTTGATGGCTCCGCCTCAGCGCCTCGCGTCCAGCGGGGATGCAGCGGCCTCGACAATATGCTAGTCGCACTGTCACCATCCATGGAGGAATCGGTGACGGCAGCGACCAATCCGGCAGATGCTCGGGCAAGCGAGTTGATACGACGCATTCTGGATGAAAGCCCGCTGAAGGCAGCGAGCTTCATCGTGACCATCTACGGTGACGTCGTCGAGCCTCGCGGCGGCATTGCCTGGATCGGTAACCTGATCGAGACCTGCGCGGACGTTGGCATCAGCGAGACGCTGGTGCGCACCGCCGTCTCCCGGCTCGTTGCCGCCGGCCAGCTTTCCGGAGAAAGAGAGGGACGGCGCAGCTACTACCGGCTGTCACGGTCGGCCGGTAGCGAGTTCGCGGCGGCCGCCCGCGTACTGTTTTCTGCCCCCGAGGATAGCGGGTGGCAGTTCGTTCATGTAACGGGGCCAGCGGTCGAAGACGCCATGCAGGCGCTGAAGCGGGCTGGCCACGCGCGTCTCAACGACCGCCTCGCGGTCGGCCCTGCAAGGGCGGTGACCGCGACAGTGCCTGCCCTGGTTTTCCGCGCAGATCCGCCACAAGATCCAAAAGCCCTGCAAGAATTCGCCTCAGAGTACTGGGATCTGAGAGTGCATGCGGAGGCGTATGCGGTTTTTCTGGCGCAGTTCGGCGCTCTGCTCAGCCCGGCTGCCTCCGTCAGTTTTTCGCCTTCCATGGCGCTGACCATCCGCCTCCTGCTCGTGCATCGCTTCCGCGCCGTTCATCTGCATGATCCAAGATTGCCCTCAGGCGCACTCCCCGACGATTGGCCGGGAAAGGCCGCGCGGCAGCTGTTTGCGCGGGCCTACAGGCAACTTTCTCCGGCCGCCGATGCCCACGTGGCCCGCACCTTCGTCACGGCTTCGGGCCCGTTGCCGGCCTCGACCGCAGCGACGGACCTACGGCTGGAGATGCTGGCCCACGAGGCTTTCTAGCAATTTTACGAACAGCTTTTCGGCCGCCGGCGCGGCTTTCGTGCTAAGGTTTTTACTGCGGAATATTAAATATCACAAACTTTCCACAAAAATGCATTGCTCTGTGACATATCGCATGCTAATAACATGACCGATCGGTCGGTTAATCAATACTGAATTGATCGGCTTTGCGAGAGCAGGAGGAAATCGCGCATGTCGGAAGCATTCATCTGTGATGCCGTTCGCACACCCATCGGTCGCTATGGCGGCGCGCTGGCGACGGTTCGCGCAGACGATCTGGCCGCCCTCCCCCTCACTGCTCTGATGGAACGCAATCCTGACGTCGACTGGAGCAAGGTCGATGATCTGATCTATGGCTGCGCCAACCAGGCGGGCGAAGACAATCGCAATGTCGGCCGCATGGCCGTGCTCTTGTCGGGCATGCCGATCAGTGTCCCCGCAACAACCGTCAACCGCCTGTGCGGCTCCGGCATGGATGCCGTCGGCATGGCAGCAAGAGCAATCCGCGCCGGCGACTGTGACCTCGTGATTGCCGGTGGCGTTGAAAGCATGAGCCGGGCTCCTTTCGTTATGCCGAAGGCAGACAGCGCCTTTTCCCGCACCAACGCAATCTACGACACCACGATCGGCTGGCGCTTCGTCAATCCGAAGATGAAGGCAGGGTTCGGTGTCGATTCAATGCCTCAGACGGCCGACAATGTAGCGGCCGATTTCGGTGTCAGCCGCTCCGACCAGGACGCTTTCGCGGCCCGCAGCCAGGCCCGCTGGGCGGCTGCTGAGGAGGCTGGCCTCTTCGCGGATGAACTGGTCGCCGTCAAAGTCGCGCAAAAGAAGGGCGACCCCATCCTTGTCGATCGCGACGAGCACCCGCGTCCAGGCACGACGATCGACCAGCTTTCCCGATTGAAGGGCGTCAATGGCCCTGATCTCAGCGTCACGGCCGGCAACGCGTCGGGCGTCAATGACGGTGCAGCCGCGTTGATCGTTGCCAGCGAAGCGGCCGCGAAGGCACAAGGCCTGACACCGAAGGCGCGCATCGTGGCAATGGCGGCAGCCGGCGTCGAACCGCGCATCATGGGCGTTGGCCCGGCACCGGCCGCGCGGCGGGTGCTTGAGCGTGCCGGTCTTTCGATCGGCCAGATGGATGTGATCGAGTTGAACGAGGCTTTTGCCGCCCAGGCGCTCGCCGTGTTGCGCGATCTGGACCTCCCCGATGATGCGCCCCATGTCAATCCGAATGGCGGCGCCATCGCGATGGGCCATCCGCTCGGCATGAGTGGCGCCCGGCTGGTCACGACGGCAACCTACCAATTGCATCGCCAGGGCGGTCGCTACGCGCTTTGCACCATGTGCATCGGCGTCGGCCAGGGCATCGCGATCATTCTCGAGCGCGTCTGACGCGCCAAGGCAAAGGAGACGAACCATGTACGCACAGATGGTCAAGACCGACAGCGCCCGCGTCAAGACGCTCGATGAAATGGATCCGGTCGAACGCGCATTTCAGGAGCGCATCGACGCCGGTCAGAAGATCGAGCCGAAGGAATGGATGCCGGAAGGCTATCGCAAGACGCTGATGCGCCAGATCAGCCAGCATGCGCATTCCGAAATCGTCGGCCAGCTTCCCGAAGGCAACTGGATCACCCGTGCCCCGACGCTCGAGCGCAAGGCGATCCTGCTCGCCAAGGTTCAGGACGAGGCCGGACATGGGCTTTACCTCTACTGTGCGGCCGAAACGCTCGGCATCACCAGGGACGAGATGTACGAGCAGCTTCACAGTGGCAAGGCGAAGTACTCCTCGATCTTCAATTACCCGACGCTGAGCTGGGCCGACATCGGTGCGATCGGCTGGCTGGTCGATGGCGCGGCGATCATGAACCAGGTACCGCTGCAACGCTGTTCCTACGGGCCCTACGCCCGAGCCATGGTCCGCATCTGCAAGGAAGAAAGCTTCCATCAGCGCCAGGGCTTCGACATCCTGATGAAGATGGTCAAGGGCACGCCCGCCCAGAAGGAAATGGTCCAGGACGCCTTGAACCGCTGGTGGTGGCCATCGCTGATGATGTTTGGCCCGTCAGACGACGCATCCGTGCATTCGGCGCAGTCCATGTCATGGAAGATCAAGCAGAATTCGAATGACGAGCTGCGCCAGAAGTTCGTCGACCAGACAGTGCCGCAGGCGGAATATCTCGGCCTGACCGTTCCGGACCCGGATCTGAAGTGGAACGAGGAAAAGGGCGGCTACGATTTCGGCGAGCCTGACTGGACCGAGTTCTTCGCCGTCATCGCCGGCAACGGTCCGTGCAACGCCGAACGCCTCGGCGCCCGGCAGAAGGCATGGAACGATGGCGCCTGGTTCCGGGACGGTCTCGTTGCCCACGCCGAGAAGATGACGTCGCGTCGCGCAGCTCAGCGCACCGCAGCCGAATAATGCGTCCGGACGCCTCGGCGTCCGCTCCAAGCAGTCGCAAGTCTCAACAATACGCGATTTCCGGGCCATGGCCCGTGAGAAACGCAAGACGGGAGAAATGTCCATGTCCAGCGAATGGCCTCTTTGGGAAGTCTTCATCCGCGGCCAGCACGGCCTCAATCACCGGCATGTCGGCAGCC
>Ga0102588_1001403_pt1 | contig 18017 bp, 14 predicted proteins | sample AraplaMF_Col_mMS_FD_76854 | JGI IMG/M metagenome (GOLD analysis project Ga0102588, IMG submission 76854) | Arabidopsis root microbial communities from the University of North Carolina, USA - plate scrape MF_Col_mMS (SPADES assembly) (version 2) | ecosystem: Host-associated > Plants > Roots >...
CGTGATGCGAACATCGCGTCGGCCCTGCTGCTTGGCCACCATGACATACTTCTTCTGCAGGTCGCGCGGCACCGGCGCGACCAGATCTTCCGCATAGATGCCCCGGCGCGCGGTCTGCAGCACGTCGGTAGAGAGGTCGGTCGCCAGCACACTGTAGGAGAGATCGCTACGGCCCTCGACGAATTCGGCCAGCACCATTGCCATGGTGTAGGGCTCCGCGCCGGTCGAGCATGCCGAACTCCATGTACGAATGGTCCGCACACCGCTGTCAGCGAGCCTTGGAAGGGCGACCGTCTGCATATATTCGAAATGCTTGGCTTCCCGGAAGAAGTCGGTCTTGTTGGTCGTCACAACGTCGATCAGGTAGACGCTCTCCTGCTCGAGACCATCCTCGTTGAACAGGAAATCACAATAGTCGTCGAAGCTCGCATGGCGCGTGGCGCGCAGACGCCGGCGCAGCCGGCCCTCCAGCATCGTCAGCTTCGTCGGCGGCATCTTGATGCCGCTATAGTCGTAGATGAACCGTGCCAGCTTGTCGAAATTACGCTTGCTGATCCTGTCACCCGGCAATTGGGTTTCTACCGCTGCCATACTCATAAAACGCGACGCTCCGAACAGGTCTTGAGGGCCTTAGGCGGCCGATTGGAGGACAGAGGCATCCTCGCGCGACAGCAGCCGGGCAAGGTCGACGATAACGACGAAGCCGTTCTCGCGGCGCACGACACCAGCAATGTAATCCGACCGCCAGCGTACGCCGATATCGGGTGCGGACTCGATCTGATCGCGACGGAACGGCGTCACTTCGAAAACGCGGTCGGCAACGAGGCCGAGCGTCAGAAGGCGATTTTCCATCGGAACGTCGAGAACCAGCACCCGCGTATGAGGCGTCGGCACCGTCTTCGACATGCCGAGCTTCAGGCGCAGATCGATCGTCGGAACGCCCTGGCCGCGCACGTCGCGCAGGCCGAGCAGATAGTCGGGGCCATTCGGAATCTTGAATGCTTCCGCATAGTCGAGGATTTCACGCACCACCTCCACCGGAACGGCGAAGATCTCCTCGCCCAGGCTGAAGGTCACGAATTGAGCTTCCAGAGATGTTGTAGCCATGATCAACCGCTTTCGTTGGATTCGGGCGCCCCCATTATCGGGGACGCCTGTTAACAGATTGAAAGGACCCGAATGCTCAGGCGCTTTCCTTGAATTCGGCATCCCCTTCGTCAGGACCACCCATCGACATATCCAGGGCAAAGCCCTTGGCGCGTGCCTGCTGGGCAGCAACCGTATTGGCAGCCGCGGTCTTCTTGCCGACCGGCTTGCGGGTCGCAGCTGGAGCCGGCGTGCGCACAGTGACCTTGGCAGCCGGAGCGCGGGACAGGCGGTTGCCGGCCATGTCCACCTTGAAGAAGGCGATCGAGGCCTGCAGTTCCTCAGCCTGGGTTGCGAGCTCTTCGGAGGTCGCCGACATCTCTTCGGAAGCGCCGGCATTCTGCTGGGTCACCTTGTCGAGCTGCTGGATCGCTTCGTTGATCTGCGCTGCACCGATATCCTGTTCGCGGCAGGCGGCGCTGATTTCGGAGACCAGTTCGGCAGTCTTGCGGATGTCAGGAACCAGGCGACCGAGCATGTCGCCGGCCTCCTGCGCCGCCTTCACCGTATCGCCGGACATCGCCGAGATTTCAGCGGCTGCCGACTGGCTACGCTCAGCAAGCTTGCGCACTTCCGAAGCGACGACCGCAAAACCCTTGCCGTGTTCGCCGGCACGAGCCGCTTCCACCGCAGCGTTGAGTGCGAGAAGGTCGGTCTGGCGGGCAATTTCCTGAACGATGCCGATCTTCTCGGCAATCGTACGCATCGCAGCCACCGCACGGTTGACGGCATCGCCGGAATTCTCCGCATCCTTGGCGGACTGGCGGGCGATCTTTTCGGTCTGGGCGGCGTTGTCGGCGTTCTGCTTGATGTTGGCGGCCATCTCTTCCATCGAAGCGGAGGCCTCTTCAGCCGAAGCCGCCTGTTCGGTCGCGCCCTGCGACACCTGCTCGGAGCTGGCCGAGAGTTCCTGGCTACCCGAAGAGACGTTTTCCGCAGCCGCGATCGCATCGGCGACGACACCACGCAGGCGCTCCACCATCTGCTCCAGAGCGATACCAAGCGTATCCTTTTCGGACAGAGGCTTCGGAGAGACCGTCAGGTCGCCGTTCGAGATCTGGTTGGCGATCTGCGCGGTGTTGCGCAGGTTGCCGGTCATCCTCGTCATGGAATTGACCAGGTCGCGGATCTCGTCATTGCTCTTGTGCTCGATGTCCTGTTCGAGATCGCCGATGCTGACGGCATCCGCGAGCTGGACTGCGCGCTTGAGACCACGGGATATGTTGAGCAGTATCCAGATGGCGGCAGCGGAGGATACGATGATCAGACCGATCGTCATCGTCACCAGCAGGTTGCGCGACTGCGCATACTGGTCGTTGGTGGCGGCGTCGGTTTCGGCGACATTACCGGTCACGGTGTCGTTCAGCTTGGTGAGGATGCCGAGAAGCTGGGTTGTTATCACTTGGCCTTCGCCCATCGAAATGACCCCGGCCTGGGTGTTGGATTCGGTGGTGTTCTGCTTGGCGAGGTCGGCAACACGATCCTGCAGCGCCGTCCACTTGCCATAGAGATCGCCGAACTGAGCCATGCCATTCCTGATGTCAGGGTCTTCCGAAGTGGCAAGGCGAGCCTGCAGTGTCTTGATCTGCTCGCGCTGCTGCGAGATCTCATCGACATAGCCGGCAATCTTGGTCGGATCGGTATTGATGATCGCATCCTTTTCGGCGCGGATGGAACGCATCACGGCATCGGAGAGATCACCGGAATCGCGCAGATTGGCGACCGGACCGGCAACCATGACCGAGATGTCGCTATTCAGCGACGAGAGATTGTAGATCGAAAGACCGGCCATGGCGCAGGTCAGGAGAACGATGAAACCGAACACCAGGCCCAGTTTGAGTTTGATCGTGAAGCGCATTCCAAGACCCCTTTAGGACTGCAGCGGATATCCCGCGAAATGACACATTGTGCCGCCGTAAAAACGCTTCATGCGTTGCCGGCCGAGCCGGTGTGCCCCGGCGCTTCCATGCGCCGGCCGTAACGGGGCCGCTGTTGCCGCGGCCCCAATGCCTGTCCGCCGGGAAGCGCCTATGCGCTTTCCCGGAAATCATCGTCCGCCGTGTCCGGTCCACCCATGGACATGTCCAGGGCAAAACCCTTGGCTCGGGCTTGCTGAGCGGCAACGCCGTTAGCGGCAGCCGCCTTGCCGGCGGGCTTGCGCGCTGCAGATGGAGCCGGGCCGCGCGTGGTCACCTTGGCGGCCGGTACCCGGCCCTGTCGACCGTTGGTCACCATTGCCTTGCCGCCCGCTGTATCCACCTTGAAGAAAGCGATCGACGTCTGCAGTTCCTCGGCCTGGGCGGCAAGTTCTTCTGACGTCGCCGACATCTCTTCGGAGGCGCCGGCATTCTGCTGCGTCACCTTGTCGAGCTGCTGGATCGCTTCGTTGATCTGCGCTGCACCGATATCCTGCTCGCGGCAGGCGGCGCTGATTTCGGAGACCAGTTCGGCAGTCTTGCGGATGTCAGGAACCAGGCGGCCGAGCATGTCGCCGGCGTCCTGCGCCGCCTTCACTGTATCGCCGGACATCGCACTGATTTCAGCGGCTGCCGACTGGCTACGCTCAGCAAGCTTGCGCACTTCCGAAGCGACGACCGCAAAACCCTTGCCGTGTTCGCCGGCACGAGCCGCTTCCACCGCAGCGTTGAGTGCGAGAAGGTCGGTCTGGCGGGCAATTTCCTGAACGATGCCGATCTTCTCGGCGATCGTGCGCATCGCGGCCACCGCACGGTTGACGGCATCGCCGGAATTCTCCGCATCCTTGGCGGACTGGCGGGCGATCTTTTCGGTCTGGGCGGCGTTGTCGGCGTTCTGCTTGATGTTAGCGGCCATCTCTTCCATCGAAGCGGAGGCCTCTTCAGCCGAAGCCGCCTGTTCGGTCGCGCCCTGCGACACCTGCTCGGAGCTGGCTGACAGTTCCTGGCTGCCGGCCGAAACATTCTCGGCGGCCGCAATTGCGTCCGCGACGACATCGCGCAAACGCTCCACCATCTGCTCCAGAGCGATACCAAGCGTATCCTTTTCGGAGAGCGCCTTCGGAGAAACCGTCAGATCGCCGGCGGCAATCTGCGTGGCAATGTCGGCGGTGGCACGAAGATTGGTGACCATGCTCTGCATGGCGATGCCGAGCGTATCCCTGCCCGAAAGTGGCTTCACCTCGACCGAGAGGTCGCCTTCTGCGATCTGGTTGGCAACATCGGCGGTAGAGCGCAGGTTATTCACCATGCCGAGCATGGCAATGCCGAGCGTATCCTTGTCGGAGAGGGGCTTCGGTGTAACGCTGAGGTCACCGTTCGAAATCTCGTTTGCGATGCCAGCGGTATTGCGCAGATTGTCCGTCATGACGTTGATCGTGTTCACCAGATCCTTGATCTCGTCGTTGCTCCTGATCTCGACCTTCTGGTTCAGATCGCCGATGGCGACGGCGCTGGCGACGTTCATGATCTTGCGCAGGCCGCTGTTGATGCCGAGCGCGATCCACAGCGCGGCAGCGAAAGCGATGACGGAAGCGCCGATGGCGATGCCGATCAGCAGGTTTCTGGTATTGCCATAGAGGATTTCCGTATCGTCGTCGGCTTGGGTCATCGATTTCTGCTGAAGCGCGACGAGCGTCGTAAAGACGTCCTCCAGTTCGGTGACGATGGCGCGAACCTCTCCACCGGAATAAGCCGTGGCCCCTGCCCTGTCGCCGCCTTCCTGGATGGAGGCAACTTTATTGGAACCTTCCATGAAACGTTTACCCAGCTCGACCAGCCTGTCCCACGTGGGCTTGCCGTCAGCAGTTGCGAGCCGTTGGCCGCCTGTCGCGAATGTAAGCATGTCATCCATGCTCTTCGCCGACTTCTCGTAGTTCTTCCTGACCGCTTCGGGATCCATTTCCAAAAGGGCATTCTTCTGCCACCTGATGGCATCGAGCTCGGCAGCTTTTGCTTCCAGAGCCAATTCCAGTCTTTTTGATGGACCTGCGATCAGGTCGCCGACGGCGGCATTCAGCGAGCTGAGACTGATAATTCCATAAACCGCGCTGCCTACCAGCAACAGTATGACGAAGCCGAACGCGGCCGCGAGCTTGAGCTTGATTGTAATACGCATCGCAATACCCCTATTTGAAAACGACGTAATAAACGTGGACCGATGGTTTCTTGTTGCGGCGTCATGCAGCAAAACATTCCGGCAGGCGAAGACAGGTCACCGAACAATTTCGCGACCTCGCGTCCGGCGTTCCTGGGCGCCGGAAACTTGTGTCAGGGGCCGCAAGCCTGCCCCCTGACGGTATTGGAGCGAGAAAGCGCTTAGGCGCTTTCGCGGAAATCATCGTCGCCAGCGTCGGGGCCACCCATCGACATATCCAGGGCAAAGCCCTTTGCGCGTGCCTGCTGGGCAGCGACCGTATTGGCGGCCGCGGTCTTCTTGGCGACCGGCTTGCGGCCTCCGGTCGGAGCCGGGCTGCGCACCGTAACCTTGGCGGCCGGCGTTCGGGACAGGCGGTTGCCGGCCACGTCCACCTTGAAGAAGGCAATCGAGGCCTGCAGTTCCTCAGCCTGGGTCGCCAGCTCTTCGGAGGTCGCCGACATCTCTTCGGAGGCGCCGGCATTCTGCTGGGTCACCTTGTCGAGCTGTTGGATCGCTTCGTTGATCTGGGCAGCACCGATATCCTGCTCGCGGCAGGCGGCGCTGATCTCGGAGACCAGCTCGGCGGTCTTGCGGATGTCAGGAACCAGGCGGCCGAGCATGTCGCCGGCTTCCTGGGCTGCCTTCACCGTATCGCCGGACATGGCACTGATTTCAGCGGCTGCCGACTGGCTGCGTTCTGCCAGCTTGCGCACTTCGGAGGCGACGACCGCAAAGCCCTTGCCGTGTTCACCGGCACGCGCGGCTTCGACGGCGGCGTTCAGGGCGAGCAGGTCGGTCTGGCGGGCGATTTCCTGAACGATGCCGATCTTCTCGGCGATCGTGCGCATCGCAGCCACCGCCCGGTTGACGGCATCGCCAGAATTCTCCGCATCCTTGGCGGACTGGCGGGCGATCTTTTCGGTTTGGGCGGCATTGTCGGCGTTCTGCTTGATGTTGGCAGCCATCTCTTCCATCGAAGCGGAGGCCTCTTCAGCCGAAGCCGCCTGTTCGGTCGCGCCCTGCGAGACCTGCTCGGAGCTGGCCGAGAGTTCCTGGCTACCGGACGAGACGTTTTCAGCAGCCGCGATCGCATCGGCGACGACACCACGCAGGCGCTCCACCATCTGCTCCAGAGCGATACCAAGCGTATCCTTTTCGGAGAGAGGCTTCGGAGAGACCGTCAGGTCGCCGTTCGAGATGAGATCGGCCACTTCGGCCGTTGTGCGCAGGTTTGACACCATGCTCTGCATGGCGATGCCGAGAACATCCTTATCCGACAGCGGTTTTGCGTCTACCGAGAGATCCCCCATAGCGATCTTGTCGGCAAGCGCCGCAGTGCTGCGCAGGTTGGCGGTCATGACATTGACCGTGTCGATCAGATCCTTAATCTCATCATTGGTCTTGATCTCGACCTTCTGTTCGAGATCGCCCTTCGACACGGCCTCCGCAACGAAGGCAACCATCTTCAGACCGCGGTTGATGCCGAATGCGATCCAGCCGGCGATAGCCGTCGAGAAGACGAACAGCACCACTGCCATACCGATCAGGGCACTGCTGGAATTGTCGTACTGGACATTCGTCGCTTCGTCCGTAGCGTGCAGATCCTCAACGATGTGATTGTTGAGTTCACCTAGGATCTTCAGGAGATTGTCCGTGACCTTTGCGCCATCGCCCATGGAGATCTGGGCGGCATGCGCATTGCTTTCAGTTGTGTTCTGGGTTGCCAGATCGAGGATCTGGTCCTGCACTCGCGTCCAATTCGGATAGACCGAGCGGAATTCTGCGAGCTTGCTGATGATTGCCGGATTGGTTTCCTTGTCGAGCTCGGTCAGCCGGTCGTCGATAGACTTCCGCTCCTGCGTGACCGTGTCCCGATATCCGGTAATGGCAGCGGGATCCGTGTTCATGATGGCATTCTTCTCGGCGCGGATCGATGCGGAGACCGCATCAGAAAGCCCGCCCGAAGCCAGAAGATTCTTGGCAGGACCAGCAACGATATCGGTGATGGCGGCATTGAGTGAATAAAGATTGGCAATGGCAAGACCTGCCATTCCAAGCGCCAATAATATTACGAGACCAAAAGCAATACCTAGCTTCATTTTAATGGTGAAACGCATCTCTATCCCCTGGAAGCGGAAAATACTGTCTCGCAAGGCGGCCCGTGAGCAGATCGCCGGTGAGGAAAGTCAAAGAAGAGCCAAAAAGGGGGAACAGCGAGTAATTCACTTCCCAGCAGTCGGACATCTAGTGATCACGACGCTAACGCATACACACGTTGCGGGATATTTCGGTCCGAGGCCGCCGAAGCGGCCGCGGAGAGTTTCGGTTCACTGCGAAGCACTCATGCGCTTTCGCGGAAATCATCGTCGCCGGCATCCGGGCCGCCCATCGACATGTCCAGAGCAAAGCCCTTGGCGCGTGCCTGTTGGGAAGCTACGGTGTGGCCGTGATTGTGGTTTTGCGTCGCCGGAGCTGGCTTGCGTGGGGCAGTGGCCGGAGCCTTGACCATCTTGGCAGTCGTCTTCGCAGCGGTCTTCCGTACGCCAGCACGGGTCGCGCCTGCCGTATCGACCTTGAAGAAGGCGATCGAAGCCTGCAGTTCTTCGGCCTGAGCAGCAAGCTCTTCAGAAGTAGCCGACATCTCTTCGGAGGCACCGGCATTCTGCTGGGTCACCTTGTCGAGCTGCTGGATCGCTTCGTTGATCTGCGAGGCGCCGATATCCTGTTCGCGGCAGGCAGCACTGATCTCGGAGACGAGCTCTGCGGTTTTGCGGATGTCAGGAACCAGGCGGCCGAGCATTTCGCCGGCGTCGCGGGCGGCCTTGACCGTGTCGCTCGACATAGAGGAGATCTCCGCGGCTGCCGACTGGCTGCGCTCTGCCAACTTCCGGACTTCGGATGCGACCACCGCAAAGCCCTTGCCGTGTTCGCCGGCACGAGCGGCTTCGACGGCGGCGTTCAGAGCGAGCAGATCGGTCTGGCGGGCGATTTCCTGAACGATGCCGATCTTCTCGGCAATCGTGCGCATTGCATCGACGGCGCGGTTGACGGCATCGCCGGAAGCTTCCGCGTCCTTGGCGGACTGGCGGGCGATCTTCTCGGTCTGGGCGGCATTGTCGGCGTTCTGCTTGATGTTGGCAGCCATCTGCTCCATCGAAGCGGAGGCTTCTTCAGCCGAAGCCGCCTGTTCGGTCGCGCCCTGCGAGACCTGCTCGGAGCTCGCCGAGAGTTCCTGGCTGCCCGACGAAACATTGTCGGCGGCCGACAGGGCATCGGCGACGACGCCGCGCAGGCGTTCGATCATGACATTGACGTTGCCGAGCAGTTCGCCGATTTCGTCATGCGTGGTGATTTCGGCCATCTTCGTCAGGTCGCCTTCGGCAACTTCGCGCACAACGGTGTTGGCGCGAGTGAGACCCTTGCTGATCGTATTGGCGATCCAGAAGGCAGTGAGGACAGCGATCAGCAGCGCCACAGCGGCAATCGCGATCATCATCGTGCGCGTCGTGCCATACTGCTGTTCGGCGCTGTCGTCTGCTTCCTTCATGCGCTGTTTTTCGAGCGTCAGAATTTCATCGAGTGTGGCGTCGATATCGTTGGCCGTCTGGCGAGCCATCGTCACCGAGACGTTGTTGGCGCCGTCCATATTGCCGTCCTTGATGAAATTTCGGATCTGGTCGTCGGCCTGATTGAATGCCTTGGAGAGTTCGGCAACGCGTTCCCAACGCGCCTTGCCTTGCTCGGTCGCAAGCTTCGTCACGGCAGCGAAGGCATCGGCGAAGTCCTTGCGAGCTTTGTTGCCCTTTTCGATCGCACCGGAAGCGTCGTCGGCATTACGCGCCGTCAGGAGGTTCTTCTGCTGGCGGATGGCTTCGAGCTGGGCGATATTGATCTGTTGCGCCAGGTCGAGGCGCGCAGCGGGACCGGCAAGAAGGTTACCGATCGTGTCGTTCAGCGAGCCGAGGCTGAAGATGCCGTAGGCAGCAGTGCCCATGAGCATGAGAATGATAAAAGTGAACGCAGTCACCAACTTTGTCTTGATCGTCAATCGCATCGTCTTAACCCCTCAATGATTGGCCCCCGGCTAGTTGACGGCCCCCGCCGTCTCATGCCTCGATGAGAAAATCGCCTGCAAATTCGGAAGGATGATGAACTCGCCCCCCCTCTTGACCAGGCAGTTGATGTAATCCGCGCGCCAACGCATACCCACGCTTGGCGGCGGTTCGCTGGCGCTCTTCGTCAGCGTCGTCACTTCGTTCACTTTGTCGGTGCGCATTCCCACGAGTGTCTGCTCCCCCTGCAGATCAACCTCGATGACGACGATGCGGCTGTCGATCGTCGCTTCCGAAGCTTCCATCCCGAAAGCGAGACGAAGATCGGCGAGCGGAATGACCTTGCCGCGGAAGTTGATGACGCTGGCGACGAAAGGCTGGGCGCCCGGCACCGCAGTTTCGGGAAGCAGATCCAGGATTTCCTGGACGATGACTGCTTCCAGAGCGAAGGTCTCGCCATTGAGATCGAAAGTCAGAACTTCGACTTCCTCAGCATAATTCCAGTGCTTGTCGAATTTTTCGGCTGTTGCTGCTGTGCTCATCCTGCCACGCGCAATTGCGCCTCCTGTTGCTGACCCGCGGCAACGAGGTGCCCGACGTCAAGAATGAGAGCGACGCTGCCGTCGCCAAGAATGGTGGCGCCAGAGAAGGTCGCCACGTTGTTGTGCAGTTTCGACATCGACTTGATGACTGTCTGGTGGTCGCCGATGATCTGGTCGACCACGAGGCCGACACGTTCTGTGCCCGTCGAGATGACGACCACCTTCTGATGCACGTCCGGCTTGGTGCCGGTGCGGAAGAGATCGCGCAGCCGCAGGAACGGCACCAGGCTGTCGCGCAGCGAGATGAAGCTGCGCCCACGCGAGCGGAGATCTTCTTCCAGCGACAGTTCGAGGCATTCTTCGACCGCCGAGAGCGGGATGACGTAACGGCCGGAGCCGACGCGCACCAGCAGGCCGTCGATGATCGCGAGCGTCAGCGGAATGCGCAACGAGACTTCCGAGCCTTGCCCCGGCAGGCTGACGATCTCGATTGCACCGCGCAGCGCTTCGACCGTCTTCTTGACCACATCCATGCCGACACCGCGGCCAGAGAGATTGGTGATCTGTGCGGCCGTCGAGAAGCCGGGCGCGAAAATGAGCTGCAGCAGTTCCTGATCGGAAAGCGGCTGGCCGGGCGCAATCAGGCCTGACGATTCCGCTTTGGCGCGAACCCGCTCACGGTTGATGCCGCGGCCGTCATCCTTGATGGAGATGATGACCTCGCCGCCGGACTGGCGGGCGGACAGCGTCACGGTACCCGCTTCCGTCTTGCCGGCACCAAGGCGTTCGGCGGGCGGTTCGAGACCGTGGTCGATCGAGTTGCGGACGAGATGGACCAGCGGATCGGCGAGACGTTCGATGACGGTCTTGTCGACTTCGGTGGTCTCGCCTTCGGTGACGAGTTCGATCACCTTGCCGGTTTCACGCGCGAGATCATGGACGAGGCGGCGGAAGCGCGAGAAGAGCGTTCCGACCGGCACCATGCGAAGCACCATCATCGTGTCGCGAAGCTCGCCGGAGAGACGTTCGATTTCCTCCGAAACCGAGCGCAGGGCGATATCCGAGCTGGAACTTGCCAGCTGACTGAGGCGCGACTGGGCAATGACGAGTTCGCCGACGCGGTCCATCAGCTCGTCGAGACGCTCTGCCGGAACGCGGACGTTTTCCTGCGCCTTTGCCTGGGCCGCCGCCTGACCCGGTGCAGGCGTTTCGCGCTTCACCGGAACCGCCTCGACCGGGTGGAATTCCGGCGCAGCGGCGGGCACCGTTGCGACAGGTGCTGCGGCAACCGGAGCGACATCCTTCTTTGTCTCGATCGGTGCCACTTGCGAGTCGGCAATTTCCTGAACGTCCAGTTCCATGTCATCCATGACGAAGATGAAGACGTCGTCGATGGCTGAACGGCCCTGTTCGCTCGTCAGAGTGACGTCCCAGGAAACGTAAAGCTCCGTTGGGACCAGATCGTCGAGCTGCGGAATGCCTGATCTGTTTGCATGGATCGTGCACTCGCCGAGATCGCGCAGTTCATCCAGAAGACCGAGCGGGTTGGTACCGTTGGCCATGGAATTCGCCGGCAGGCTGAAACGGATGCGCCAGGTCGTTTTCTTCTTGGTAGGAGCGGCGGCGGCAGGCGCAACCGCCTCCTTGATTTCGGCCTTGCCGCCGACGGCGGCGTGGAGCTGGGCAAGAAGCTTGTGGCCGGTATCGCCATGATCGGCATCAGGCTGTTCGACGAGGGCGCGCATATGATCCTGCGCGGCAAGGACGGCGGCGACGAGCTCGGCGGTTGCCGGAACCTCACCCTTGCGGACACGGTCGAAGGCCGTTTCGCAATGATGAGTGAAAGCGGCAAGCGCCTCGAAGCCGAACATCGCACCCGAGCCCTTCAAAGTATGAAGGCCGCGGAACACGGCATCGACGAGGTCCTTGTTTTCGAGGTCATGGTTGAGGTCGAGAAGGCCGGCTTCGATCGCCTCGAGGCATTCGGCCGCTTCGGTACGGAAGACTGCAACTGGATCAAGCGAGCTCATCTGCCAAGAACCTTCTTCACGATCTTAACGAGACTTTCCGGATCGAACGGCTTGGTGAGCCAGCCGGTGGCGCCGGCGGCCTTGGCGCGGGCCTTGAGGTCCGCGTCGGATTCCGTCGTCAGGAAGATGATCGGCACGCCGGCCTGGGCGGGCAGCTTCCGCAATTCTTCGATCATCGTCAGACCGTCCATGACAGGCATGTTGAGGTCGGTGACGATCAGGTCGAAATTGCCGCTCTTGGCCGTTGCCAGACCCTCGGCCCCATTGACGGCTTCGGTGACCGTGTAACCGGCATTGGTCAGCGTGACCTTGGTGGTCAGTCGGATGCTGGCGGAATCGTCGACGGTCAGGATGTTTGCGCTCATAACGTCACCTCTTTATGCAACCAGAACTTCTTGTCTTCTTCATCGAAAGCCTCGGTAAATCCGGCGCGCTCAAGGACCTTGAGAAGCGGACCGCTGGCCGGAGCCGAAAGGGTAAAAGTCTTGCCTTCTGCCTTGGCCTGGCGACGGGCGGCTTCTATGAGCTGAAGAAAACTCAGATCCGCTTCCGCGTTTTCGGGAAGACTTAGGGCAATACTATTATTGCCGCGAAAATGATCAATAATCTTCGCATATACTTCCGAAGCATTACGAATGCTCAGAGCTTCCGGAAGGGATATAGATTCGAAATATTTTGCCTGAGTATCCAATGCAGCCTCCATGGTCGGAGAAATACTTAACGACCATAAAAGGACTCTCATGACAGGCTTAACAGCGCGTAAACAGCGGTTGTAGGAAAGTGCAATTGCCGCGAGTCCGGACTCCCTGAATTCTCATCCAGGATAATTTATACTGAAGCTTTCTCATATTATAAAATAACCTGAAAAAACAAATTGATAGTTATTAAATTATGCAAAGCTTATAAAATCTTTCCGAATAGTTTTATGGGTTGTTAATCACAACGTTTACGAGTCTCCGGCGTTTACCTGCCGTTTCCATCCTGCGCGTAAAAATAGAGTCAAATTGCCTGTGTTCATAAGTAAAGGTACAAATGTGACAAACGCGACGGCATCGGCACAGACTGCATTCTTGGCATCAGGTTCAGATATCAGCCAGACTCTGGAATCGGCCCGCACCCAGGTCGAGGAGCGCTTCCTCGAAGGTGGCACCGTCCTGCTGTCCGTCATGGATGTCCTCAATCGTCTGTTGACGTCGCTGGACCAGATCACCAAGGCGCTCGACAACAATGAGGCGAGTGATACCAGCGCTGATCTCAATGCAACCGTCCAGAACCTGATCGAGCTTCCGGGCGCCGAAGAAACTCGCCAGCAGGCCCTGATGGCACTTGCCCAGACCGGCTCGGAACTGCACCGGCATGTCGCAGACATGCAGGAAACGATGCGCTACCTGCGCACCTTCGCGGTCACGGTGAAGATAACGGGTGCGGGCCTCGCCGAATTCGCGGGCTTCGCTCAGGAGATCCTCGAACGCATCTATTCGGGCACCGACGAGGTCAACCGTTTCGCTACCCATCTCGACAGCCTGCAGAAGGAGGTCAAGCTCGCCCTCTCCTTCGGCAATAATCTCTCCAAGAACTATGCCGACACCGTTCCTGCTGTTGCCAGGGCACTCAAGGACGACGCGAAGAAGATTGCCGATCATCGCCAGAATCTCGGCGTGATCGCCCGCGACGTGGGCGCCGTTGCCCGCGGAGTGCAGAGCAAGGTCGCATCCACGCTTTCGGCGCTGCAGATCGGCGATATCACCCGCCAGCGCATCGAGCATGTGCAGAGCACCTTCTCGCTGCTGGAGGATTTCTTCGTAAGCGAGGACGGCGCCAGGCTCGATGCCAACGCACGCAAGCGCCTGCAGAACGTCATCCATCACCTGACGGCCGCGCAGATGGCAGACATGTGCACGGATTTCCAGCGGGATTCCCGCAATGTCGTGCAGACCATCGCGAGTTTCAGCCAGGATACGCAGGAAATTCTGAGGTTGCGCGACCAGATGAGTGGTCAGAGCGGCGGCAATGGCGGCAATTTCATGCGCGCGCTGGAATCCAGCGTCTCGGCCGCCCATGAGATCGTCAAACAGGTCGATGCCGCGGGCCGGCAGGCCGATCAGGTCAGTCAGTCGACGCTCGGCACCGCCGCAACGCTTCTGCACTCCATCGAGGCGATCCGCGCGGTCAAGACCGATATTCACTACATGGCGCTGAATACCAACCTGCGCTGCAGCCGTCTCGGGGAAGAGGGCAAGTCGATCAACGTCGTTACCGCCGAGCTGCGCATCTTTGCCGGCAAGCTCGACGATTCAGCCGATGCCATCGTCAACGGCCTACCGGCACTCGAAGCCTCCGCCGGACGCGTTGCTCCTGCAGGCAGCGCCAGGAACGGCGGCCTTGCCGAAAGCCTCACCTCGGCAGTCAGCACGATCCGCTCCGCAGCCGACCTGATGGAAGACGAGCTCAAGGTGCTTGCCGAACATGGCCGCGAGGTCGCGACCAAGATCAACCTGCTGATCGGCAAGCTCGATTTCCAGCATGATCTCGGCGATGTGCTCGCCCGCTGTGCCGATGTGCTGGAAACCGTGGCCGGCGATCGGATCGCCGATATCTCCGACATCGCCGAAGCGATTGCTCCGCTCGACCGCAAGATCTTCAAGCTCTACACCATGGTGCAGGAGCGCAATGTCCATCGCGACATCATTCCCGCCACCGCGGAAACGGCGGCACCCGTATCTGCTGAGCCGGCAAAAGCCCAGAGCGACGAAGATCTGTTCGAGGACGCGCTTTTCTAAGGCAAAGGCCGATGCGTAGATTCAAAAAGTTAGGGCGTCCTTTGTGCGTCCGAATGGACGCACAAAGGACGCCCTAATTGGTCCGGCGGAACTTGTTTGCCGCCTCGATCGCCGCCTTCTGCTGATCATCCTCGATGCCGAGATAGAAATCCTCGAGCACCGGGTCGGTCAGCCCCGCCCGCCGCGACAGCACGTACCATTTCGCAGCCTCGATTGGATCGGGCGGGGTACCGAGCGCATTGATGTAGAGATGTGCAAGCTTGTTCTGTGCTACGACATTGCCGCGGTTGGCGGCAAACTTCAGCCATTCGAAGCCACGCACGTAATCCTTCGGTCCGCCGATACCGTTAACCAGCCAGATACCCATGTCGAGCTGCGCCGTATCGAACCCCGCGCGCGCCGCGCGCGCCAGCCAATCGCGGGCCAGAAGCTTCTTGTCGTCAGGCAGATCGGCAACCTTCTGGTAGATCTGCGCAACTGCATATTGCGCATCGGCGACGCCGTGTTCCGCCGACTTCTCATAATAGGGCAAGGCAAGCTTCAGCCCCTTGTCGCCGGGATTGTCGGCAACGAGCGTCTGCGCCCAGTTGAATTCGGCAGACGAATTGCCCGCGTCAGCCGCCTTGCGCATGAATTCATCGGCCTTCGCCTTGTCGCGCGTGACGTTGTTGCCCTCCATGAGGAGCAACGCATATTTGAACATGGCGGCCGGATCGCCGCCCTCCGCCGCCTTGCCGTACCAGAAAACGGCATTCTTCATATCCCGCTTGACGCCGAGCCCCTGCGACAGGATTTCCGCGATCAGGGTCTGGGCGGCCGGATCGCCGAGCTGCGCCCGCGGCAACGCCTTATCCATGGCGGTCAGGTAATAGCCGCGCTGATAGGCGCCGAACGCCTCGTCGATCTGTCCCTTGTATTCCTTTTCAGGCGGCAGGTCGGGCAGCTTTGCGCCCATGCGATCGAAAACCCCGACACCATCGGATGGAACGGCGCCAGCGGGCGGCTGCGGCCGGTCGGTACGGAATGTCTGGCTGGGCGTCACAGAGGGTTCGGTAATCGCTTCATTCGCCTGGGCCAGCGCAAACTCCGACCGGACCGCCAGCAGGGCGGTTATGCAAAGGAGAGCGCATCTCGAAAGGCGGGCAGGGATCGGCATGAGGGCGATATCAATCCTCAAACCGTGGCGCTTTTTCGTCAAGCAAGGCATTGATATGAGCCACGATCGAGGACGCCTGCGCCGGCTCCGCAAAAACACCCATGCGCATCGCCACGAACTCCGCGCCGGTCTCGGCAACGGCAAGCGCGGAAGCCGGATCAGTGCCGCCCATGACGATGCAGGGGATCTCGATCATCGATGCCCACCACTCGGCAAGCGCCAGGTTCTTCGGATGCGCCTCCGGCTTGATGTCGCCGTCGAGCTTGCCGAAGAAGATGTAGTCGGGCCGTTCCTCGCCCACTTCCAGCGCCGTATGCCGGTCGGCCGCATTGCCGCCGCCGACGATCAGCTTGTCCGCGTAACGATCGATCGCATCGGCAATCTCGCTTGCCGGTCCGGTGATATGCAGGCCATCGGCCTTCGACCGGCCGACAACGCGGCTGTCGCCGGCGATCAGTGCCGCAGCACCGGCGCCCTGAATGATGGGCACGAGCTTCTCCGCGCGTTTCTGAAAGCTGCCGTCATCCAGACCGTATTGCGGCAGAATGACGGATGCGACATCGCCGCCATCAAGCGCATCGGCGACGCTCTTCACCTGTTCATCGGCATCGGCGATGTCGGGCACAACAAGGACAAGGCGGCAGCGGTTTTCCGGTTCGGTCATGAAGTCTTTCCATCTGCGGCGGTTTTCCCTGCCCTATGGCGGATCCGCACTCGTTTTGAGTGAGTAATTCCGATAGAGGGGGCTTGCAAGGGGAGGAACTTCAAAAGCATGCCGCAAGATCTGTCATTCTACTACGCCGCAATCCCGGCTGTCATTCTGGTCGGGCTTGCCAAAGGCGGGATGGGCGACGCTTTGTCGCTGATCGGCCTTCCCTTTCTCGCCCTCGTCGTCGCACCCGTCGAAGCCGCCGCGATCCTGCTTCCCATCCTCGTCTTCATGGACATGATATCGCTGGTCATCTGGCGCCGGCACGGCGACTGGACGACGCTGAGGATCATGCTGCCGGGCGCCATTCTCGGTATCGCCTTCGGCTGGGCCACCTCCGCTCTCGTGCCCGGCTATGTGCTGCGCATTCTCATCGGCGCCGTCACCGTTGCCTTCTGTCTGCGTTATTTCTGGAACAATTTCGGCCCCGGCAAGGGTATAGTCATCCCGCCACGACCCCAGCGCCCGGTACTGGCAAGCCTTTGGGGCACGTTTTCCGGTTACGGCAGCTTCGTTGCCCATGCCGGCGGCGCGCCCTTCCAGATTTACGCCCTGCCGCTCAAGCTGCCGCCACGCGAATTCACCGGTACCAGCGTGCGCTTCTTCGCCATTCTGAACGCTGTAAAGCTCGTTCCGTATTTCGCGCTCGGCCAGCTCGACACCCGCAATCTTCTGGCCTCCGCCACGCTCCTCCCCTTCGCCCCGCTGGCAACGATTGCCGGTGCATGGTGTGTGCGGCGCATGAAGCCGCAGATATTCTACCCCTTCATGTATGCCATGGCGCTGATCGCTGCTTTCCTGATCCTGCGCGAAGGCGTGCTCGAATAGGGTTGTGTTCCGTTGCGATGCACAATTTCCTTGCTGCAAGAGACTGTTTGACGTAGCTTTTTGTGATGTCGAACACGGACCCCTTCGCTGCGATTGCCGATCCGAACCGGCGGTTCTTGCTGGAGGAATTGCGGCGCGCGCCGAAGACGGTCAATGAGCTTGCCGAGGGCCTGCCGATCAGCCGTCCCGCCGTGTCGCAACATCTGAAGGCGCTGCTCGAAAGCAATCTCGTTTCCGTGACCTCGGAAGGAACGAAGCGCATTTACACGGTCAACAACCGCGGCTTCGACAAGCTCAATCTCTGGCTGGATCAGTTCTGGGCCTGAAGACGCCCTTTTCTCATAAAAACGCCAGCCCGATGCCGCATGCAAGGGACTGGCGCTTGATTTCGGTTATTCACCGGGTCTTGCTCGATAGTCTAGAAAATTGGGGAATTTACCTTTTCTTTCACAAGACTGATGTCCGGCGATATCCTGGAAAGATCAATGGACGGATGACTTGAGACGCTCGATCTCGTCCTTGATGCGCAGCTTACGGCGCTTGCATTCGGCAAGTTCAGTATCGGAAATAGAGGGAGATGTTCTCAGGGCATGCAACTCCTCCTCGAGAGCGACATGCTTTTTCTGGAGCGATTCAAGATGAGCTTGAACAGTCATTTGAC
>Ga0102588_1001404_pt1 | contig 18015 bp, 15 predicted proteins | sample AraplaMF_Col_mMS_FD_76854 | JGI IMG/M metagenome (GOLD analysis project Ga0102588, IMG submission 76854) | Arabidopsis root microbial communities from the University of North Carolina, USA - plate scrape MF_Col_mMS (SPADES assembly) (version 2) | ecosystem: Host-associated > Plants > Roots >...
CGGCAAGCACCCATTCGCGCGCCAGCGCGCTTCCCACACGAAGCCTGGGCCGAGAGAGCAAAAAGGTGGGGCGCGTCACACATTTCTGTTAGTTTTCGCCCCGAAACCCTACCGGATCCCCGCATGATCAAGCCCTTCGCCCTGGCCGCGCTCTCCGCCGCCCTGCTCGCCGGATGTGCCGGCACCCCTGCCGACAAGACCACGGTGCCTGCGGGTGTGAAGGATGGTGCGACGCTGGACCTCGCCATCCTCGAAACGACGGATGTGCATTCGAACATCCTCTCGTACGACTACTACAAGCAGAAGGACGATCCGACCTTCGGCTACGAGCGCGTCGCCACGCTCATCCGCAACGCGCGCAAGGAATTCCCGAACACGGTGCTGTTCGACAGCGGCGACACTATCCAGGGCAGCGTGTTCGCCGACTACCAGGCGCTGGTGAAGCCCATCGGTTGCGATACGGAGCTCGGCATCTACAAGGCGATGGATGCCGTCGGCTACGACGGCGGCACCGCAGGAAATCACGAATTCAACTACGGCCTGCCGTTTCTCGCGCAGGTGACGAACACGGCGATGAACGTCGACGGCGTGAATGCACGCCAGTGCGCCGGCCCAGCGTTCCCGATCGTGCTCTCCAACGTCTACAGTGCGCGCGACGGCAAGCCGATCTTCAAGCCGTGGACGGTGGTGTCGAAGACGGTCACGGCCACCGGCAGCGACGGCAAGCCCGTCACCACCACGCTGAAGATAGGCATCATCGGCTTCACGCCGCCGCCCATCCTCGACTGGGACAAGCGCAACCTCGCCGGCAAGGTCACCGTCGACGGCGTCGTCGAGGCCGCGAACAAGTACATGCCCGAGCTGCAGGCGCAGCATCCCGACCTCATCGTGGCGATCCTGCATGGCGGCCTGAACACGTCGCCGTACACGCCGCAGATGGAAAACGGCGGCTGGTACCTCGCCGGCGTGCCGGGCATCGATGCGCTGCTGCTGGGCCATTCGCACACCGAGTTTCCGGGGCCGCGCTACGCCGACATGAAGGATGTCGACGCGAAGCGCGGCATCGTGCGCGGCGTGCCGGCCGTGATGGGCGGCTTCTTCGGCAAGGATCTCGGCGTCATCAACATGACGCTCAAGCGCGAAGGCGACCGCTGGGTGGTGGACAAGGACAAGAGCCGCAGCCAGGTGCGCCCGATCTGCGCGAAGAAGAACGACTGCGTCGCGCCGGATCCCAGCATCGCGCCCCTCGTGCAGGAAGCGCACGACGCCGCCATCGCTTACGTCAACACGCCGATCGGCGCGACGGATCACGCGCTCACGAGCTACTTCGCCGACGAAGGCAACATGTCCGCGCTCGCCGTGGTGAACGCGGCACAGATCGACTACGCGCGCGACGAGCTGAGCCGCACGCGCCCCGACCTGAAGGACGTGCCCGTCATCTCGGCGGCGTCGGCGTTCCGCACGGGATTCGGCGGCCCGGACGACTTCACGGACGTGGCGAAGGGGCCGATGACGATCCGCAACGCGTCGGATCTCTACTTCTATCCGAACACGCTCGCCGCGGTGAAGATCGACGGCGCCGGGGTAAAGGCGTGGCTGGAGAAATCCGCGTCGCGCTTCAACCGCATCGATCCGTCGAAGGAAGGCGAGCAGGCGCTGATCGGCAAGATGCCCGGCTACAACTTCGACCAGATGCAGGGCGGCGTTACCTACGCGATCGATGTCACGAAGCCGGAAGGCGAGCGCATCGTCGACCTTCGCTACAAGGGCAAGCCGGTTCAGCCGTCGCAGCCGTTCGTCGTGGTCACGAACAGCTATCGCGCCAACGGCGGCGGCGAGTTCCCCGGCATGACCGGCGACAGCGTCGTGCTGAACGCACCGGATGGTAACCGCGAGGTCGTGATCCACTGGGTGGAGAAGATCAGGACGCTCACCCGCAAGAATGTCGAGAAAGCCTCCTGGCATTTCGCGCCGGTGCGTACGAAGGGCGATGTCACGTTCACCTCCGCCAGCGGCAAGGTCGACGTGGCGAGGTCGCTCGGCCTGCCGATCCGCCAGCTGCGCGACAACGGCGACGGCACGGCGGTGTACGCGATCGATCTGTCGAAGCGCTGACCGGAGCCGAGCCCTGGTGGGAGGCAGCCCGCTGGCAAGGCGTGCTCACCGGAAAGCCTTGTGGGAAGCCCGCTCGCGGGCGAATGGGTGCTTGCCGCGAGCACCCTTCGCGCGCCAGCGCGCTTCCCACAACCAGCTCGCCCCGCTTCGTCGCTAGGCCATCCGGCCGCTTGACAGCCCCCGAGAACCGGGCATACCGTCGACCCATGCACCCCATCACGCCAGCGCTGCGCTCCACCACGGCCCTCCCGGCCGGCGCGCTCGCGTCCCTGTTCACCGCGACCACAACGACTACGACCACCACGGTCGGAGGATCGGAGTTCGCGCGCGCCTAGTTCCCAGTCGCTGCCGGCCCCGACCTCCCGCAGGACGGGACGGGCGCCGGATCGAAACGACGAACATCCCACCTGACGCGAACGAAGGGCCTCTCACCGGAGGCTTTCACCGTGTCCATCGCCATCGCGCCCTACCGTTCACCCTTACGCCTCGCGCCGCTACGCGAGGTCGTGAAGCCGCTCGTCGTCAACGTCGGTATCGTCGGCCCCGGCAAGGTCGGCACCGCCCTGCTCGCGCAGTTGCGCGCCGCCGCGCCCCGGCTGCTGCGCGACTGTCGCCTGGAACTACGCCTGCGCGCCGTCTGCGACAGCCGGCACATGTGGCTCGACTGCGACGACGACGCCCTCAACGGACGCGTCCACGGTGCGCAGACCTGGCGTCCGGCCGAGCTGGACGAATTCGCCGCCTACGTGGCCGGCGAACACGGGGAGGAAGCCTTGCTCGCCGATTGCAGCGCGAGCGATCTCGTCGCGGACCACTACGCGGGCTGGCTCGCCGCGGGCATCCATGTCGTCACGCCCAACAAGCGCGCGGCGAGCGGGCCGGTCGAACGCTGGCGGCATATCCGCGCTGCCGCGGATGCGAGCGGCGCCCGGCTGCACTACGAAGGCACGGTCGGCGCGGGGCTGCCGGTCGTGCAGACGTTGCGCGACCTGCTCGATACGGGCGACGAGCTCATGGCGGTGGAAGGGATGCTGTCCGGCACGCTCGCCTGGCTGCTCAACCGGTTCGACGGCTCGGTGCCCTTCTCCGCGCTGGTCCACGAAGCGCACGACATGGGTTACACGGAGCCGGATCCCCGCGACGATCTCTCCGGCATGGATGTGGCGCGCAAGCTGGTGATCCTCGCTCGGGAAGCCGGCGTGGCGCTGTCGCTCGACGACATCGCCGTAGGCAGCCTCGTTCCCGAAGCGCTCGCGCATGGCTCGCGCGACGAGTTCATGGCCGGCCTTGCCGCGCTCGACGCGCCGATGGCCGCGATGCTCGCCGAGGCGCGCGCGGCCGGCGGCGTGCTTCGCCATGTCGCGCGATTCGACGGGCGGCACGGCTCGGTCGGGGTGCAGGTGGTCGATCGCGACCATGCCTTCGCCCATGCGCACCTCACGGATAACGTGGTGCGTTTCGCCACGCGCCGTTACTGCGACAATGCGCTGGTCGTCCAGGGGCCGGGTGCCGGCCCCGAGGTCACGGCGGCGGCGGTCTTCACCGACCTGCTGCGCGTGGCGGGCGCGATGGGAGTAAAACGGTGCGCATGCTGAAAGAAGAATCCTCGCCCCTGATCCGTGCGGACGTCGCCGTCGCGGAGGCGTATGCCAGTGTCGGCAACGTCGGCATCGGCTTCGATATCCTGGGCCACACCGTCGAAGGTGCGGGCGACCGTGCCGAAGTGCGCCGCATCCCCGAACGCGACGTGCGTATCGCGGCCATCGACGGCGTCGTCACCGACCTGCCCATCGCCGCCGCCGAGAACACCGCCGGCGCGGCCCTGCTGTCGATGGTGCACGGCCTCGGCCTGCCGTTCGGTTTCGAACTCACGCTGCACAAGGGCATCGCGCTCGGTTCGGGCATGGGTGGCTCCGCGGCCTCGTGCGTGGCGGCGGTGGTCGCCGCGAATGCACTGCTCGACCATCCCTTGCCACAGCAGGACCTCTACCCCTTCGCGCTCGACGGCGAGGTGGTCGCGAGCGGCAGCCGACATGGCGACAACCTGGGGCCCATGCTCCTCGGTGGGCTCGTGCTGGCAACCGACCGGCGGCTGGTGCGCATTCCCGTGCCGGCATCGTGGCACTGCGCACTCGTCCACCCGCATGTGGTGCTCGAAACGCGCAAGGCACGTGCCGCGCTCGCAGGGCATTACGCGTTGGGCGAATTCGTGGCGCAGAGCGCCAACCTCGCGCTGGTGCTCGCCGGATGCTACCGCGGCGACGCCACGCTGGTCCGCGAAGGGCTCGCCGATGTACTCGTCGAACCCCGCCGCGCGCCGCTGATCCCTGGTTTCGCGCAGGTAAAGCAGGCCGCGCTCGATCACGGCGCCATGGGTACCAGCATCTCCGGCGCGGGCCCGAGCGTGTTTGGCTGGTTCGAAGATCGTGCGTCGGCGGTCGCCGCGGCGCAGGACATGCACGCCGCCTTCTTCGCCGCCGGCCACGAAAGCGACGTGCTCGTCGCGCCGGTCGACGGACCCGCCGCCCGCGTGCTCTGACGATGCGCTACGTCAGCACGCGCGGTGGCGCCGCGCCCGTCGGACTGTCGGCTGCGATCGCGGCCGGGCTCGCGCCCGATGGGGGTCTCTACGTACCCGACGCCATGCCGCGGGTATCGCGCCCTGCCCGCGACGGCTACCTGGCCGGCACGGCGATGCACATGCTCGAACCGTTCTTCGCCGGAGACCCGCTGGCCGACCATCTCGGTGCGATCTGCGCCGAGGCCTTCGCGCACCCCGCGCCACGGCGCGAACTGCGCATCGACGGCGCCCACCTGCTCGAGTTGTTCCACGGCCCCACCGCGGCGTTCAAGGATTTCGGGGCGCGTTTTCTTGCGGCCTGCATCGTCCGTCTGCGGCGTGACGCCGATGCGTCGCTGACGATCCTCGTCGCCACCTCCGGCGATACGGGCGCGGCCGTCGGCGCGGCATTCCACGGCCTGCCGGGCGTCCGCGTGGCGATCCTCTATCCCGATAACCGGGTGTCGCCGAGGCAGGCGCACCAGCTCGGAAGCTTCGGCGGCAACGTGCGGGCGCTTCGGGTCGAGGGCAGTTTCGACGACTGCCAGCGGCTGGTGAAGGGCGCTCTGGGCGACCCCGCATTGCAGGCCGATGTGCCGCTATCGTCGGCGAACAGCATCAGTCTCGGTCGCCTTCTGCCGCAAATGGCCTACTTCGGTCACGCGGCGCTGCAGGCCGGCGAACCGATGAACGTCATCGTGCCCACGGGCAATCTCGGCAACGCGGTCGCCTGCCTCTGGGCGCGTTCCATCGGCTTCCCCATCGGCGAAGTGGTATTCGCCTGCAACGCGAACGAGACCCTTCCGGACTTCTTCGGCGGCATGCCGTACCGACCCCGCGACGCGGTGCCCACCATCGCCAACGCCATGGACGTGGGCGGCCCGAGCAATTTCGAACGGCTGAGCCACCTCTTTGGCGATGAGACCACTTCGCGCGCCAACGGCCGCGCGGAGAGCATCGACGACGCCGCCATCCGGGACGTGATCCGCCGCCACGCCGCGAGCGACGGCGAGGTGTTCTGCCCGCACACCGCCACCGGCATCCGCGTGTTCGAGAAGCTCCGCCTCGCGGGCGACCACCGGTCGTGGACCATCGCCGCGACGGCCCATCCGGCCAAGTTCGAGTCGGTGGTCGAGCCTCTCACCGGCCGCACCGTCGATGTACCGGAAGCGTTGCAGGCCATGCTTTCGCGCGAGGCTTACGCCGAACCGATGACCGTGGATACGCGCGCGTTTGGAGCCTGGCTGCGCGCGTGGTGACAGCCCTTGTGTCGTGGGTCACATTATTTGGACGTCCAGACGTCCCACGGATAAGTTTCTCCTGAAAGTGTTGACACGCGTCGACGAGGTGACTTACGGTCGACCACATGACGCAGCGCAACACCCATGACCGTTTAGCCATCGACCGACTTACGCCGGTCAACGGCACGCTGCGTTCCGGCAGCGGTCTCCTTCTTATTAGCCTTGTACTTATTACCTGCGGAGGTGCGGGCTGAGGGCAAGTGTCCAGGTGAAAACGAAATAACCTGAAGACTCCCGAAGAACCCCGCACCCGGAAACGGATGCGGGGTTTTTTATTGCCCGGCCCGCCTCATCAACGAGCGGAGCCAGACTATGAATCCAGCACACCAGGGCAGCACCGACGCCGTCGACAGCGACGTAGGCGGGCGCGTGCGTATCTTCGACACCACCTTGCGCGACGGCGAGCAGGCCCCCGGCTTCTCGATGGACCGTCGCGCGAAGATGCGCATGGCGCATGCCCTGGAAGAACTGGGCGTCGACATCATCGAAGCCGGCTTTCCGCAGGCCTCACCCGACGACTTCGCCGCGGTCGCGGAGATCGCGAGGTCGTTGAAGACACCCACGATCGCCGCATTGGCCCGATGTCAGGACGCGGACATCGACAGTGCGGGCAAGGCATTACAAGGTGCGCACCGATCACGCATCCACCTGTTCCTCTCCACATCTCCCCTGCATCGCGAACACAAGCTGGGCAAGAGCAAGCAGGAAGTCATCGATATCGCCGCCGCGGCGATCCTGCGAGCCAAAGCCCTCGCGCACGAAGTCGAATTCTCCGCCGAAGACGCACTGCGCACCGAGCCGGAATTCCTCGCCGAGATCTTCTCGGTCGCCGTCGAAGCCGGCGCCTGCGTACTCAACGCTCCCGACACCGTCGGCTACGTCACCCCCAACGAAATCACGCGCATGTTCACGTATCTCCGCGAGAACGTGCGTGGTGCCGAGCGCGTCGTCTTCTCCGCGCATTGCCACGACGACCTCGGCATGGCGGTGGCCAACAGCCTCGCCGCGATCGCGGCAGGCGCGCGCCAGGTGGAATGCACGATCAACGGCATCGGCGAGCGCGCGGGCAACGCGGCGCTGGAAGAAGTGGTCATGGCGCTGCATACGCGTCGCCCGCTCTTCGAGGTCGATACCGGCATCGTCACCCGCCACCTGTTCCCCACCTCGCGCCTGCTGGCAGAAGTTACCGGACAGCCGGTTCCGCGCAACAAGGCGATCGTCGGCGACAACGCGTTCGCGCACGAGTCCGGCATCCACCAGCACGGCATGCTGAAGCATCGCGGCACCTACGAAATCATGCGGCCGCAGGACGTCGGTGCGAAGACGTCCCTGGTACTGGGCAAGCATTCCGGCCGCCATGCGCTGCGCCAGCGTCTCGAAGAGCTCGACTTCGAGATGGACGACGCGACGCTCGACACCGTGTTCGACCGCTTCAAGGTGCTTGCCGACAGCCAGCGCTCGGTCACCAACGACGACCTCGTCGCGCTGATGCGCGACTTCGACGAATCCCAATCCACCGCGCGCGTCGCGGTCGAGTCCTGAAGGAGGATCCATGGAAGCCCCGACCCATCTCTGGCACAACGGTCGCATCAAGACCTGGGCCGACGCCACCGTGCATGTCGGCGCACATGCGCTGCATTACGGATCCTCCGTGTTCGAAGGCATCCGCGTTTACGACACGCCGGACGGCCCGCGGTACTTTCGTCTGGACGAACATACGGAGCGCCTGTTCCACTCGGCGCGGATCTACGACCTGTCCATCGCCTACGACGCCGCGACGATCAACCGCGCCTGCCGCGAAGTGATCACCGCGAACGGACTGAAATCCGCTTACGTGCGTCCGATCGTGTTCCGTAGCGGCTTCACCTTCAGCCTGGCTCCGTCGCTCGATACGGCGGTGGACGTCGCGATCATCGCCCTCCCTTGGGGCGCATATCACGGCGCCGATGCGATCGAGAAAGGCGTCGATGTCTGCGTGTCGTCGTGGAATCGCGCCGCACCCAACACCTACCCGAGCGGCGCGAAGGCCGGCGGCAACTACCTCAACAGCCAGCTGATCGCACGCGAGGCCATCAACGGCGGCTTCGCCGAAGGCATCGCGCTGGGCACCGATGGTCTGCTGAGCGAAGGCGCGGGGGAGAACCTGTTCATCGTGCGCAAGGGCACGATCTACACACCGCCCGCCGCGTCGTCGATCCTCTGCGGCATCACGCGTGACGCCGTGCTGACGCTGGCGCGCGATCGCGGCTTCGACGTGGTCGAGCAGCCGCTGCCGCGCGAGATGCTCTATTTCGCCGACGAAGTGTTCATGACCGGCACCGCCGCCGAGGTGACCGCGGTGCGCTCGGTCGATCGCAAACCCGTGGGCAGCGGCCGCCCCGGCCCCGTGACGCGTCAGTTGCAGGACGCCTTCTTCGGTCTGTTCGACGGCCGCACCGAGGATCGCTGGGGCTGGCTCACGCCGATCGAGGAAGCGACCACCGGGAGGGTCGCGGCATGAGCGCACGCACGTTGTTCGACAAGCTGTGGGATGCGCACCAGGTCAAGGCGGAAACCGACAGCACGCCCGGTGTGCTCTACATCGACCTGCACCTCGTGCACGAAGTCACCTCGCCGCAGGCGTTCGACGAGCTGCGCGGCCGCGGCCTGAAGGTGCGTCGCCCCGACCGCACGCTGGCGACGCTCGATCACTCCACGCCCACGCTGCCGCCCGATCCCGACGGCAAGCGCCCCTATTACACGAAGGAAGCGGAAGCGCAGGTCGCGAAGCTCGAGGCCAACGTCCGCGAATTCGGTGTCGACCTGATGGGCTGGGACAGTCCGCAGCGCGGTATCGTGCACGTCGCGGGCCCGGAAGTCGGTGCGACGCAGCCGGGCATGACCATCGTCTGCGGCGACAGCCACACGGCGACGCACGGCGCGTTCGGCGCGCTGGCGTTCGGCATCGGCACGACCGAGGTCGGCCACGTGCTCGCGACGCAGTGCCTCCTCCAGCGCAAGCCGAAGTCGTTCGCCATCCACGTCGACGGCGCGCTGCAGCCCGGCGTGACGGCGAAAGACCTGATCCTCCACATCATCGGCGAGATCGGCATCGGCGGCGGTACCGGCCACGTTCTCGAATACACCGGCGACGCGATCCGCGCGCTGTCGATGGAAGAACGCATGACGGTGTGCAACATGTCGATCGAAGCGGGCGCACGTGCCGGCCTGATCGCGCCGGACGAGACGACGTTCGCGTGGCTGAAGGGCCGCGAGCGCGTGCCGCATGGCGACGCATGGGATCGCGCCGTGGCGCAGTGGCGCACGCTGCCCACCGACGAAGGTGCGCGTTACGACCGCGAGGTGCGCATCGACGCGGCGTCGATCCAGCCCTCGGTCACGTATGGCACGCATCCGGGCATGGTGGTGTCGATCCACGCGCCCGTGCCTGCCGCCGCCGACGCCATCGAGCAGCGCGCACTCGACTACATGAAGGTGACCGCGGGCAAGCCGATCGCCGGCGAAGCCGTCGATGTCGTCTTCATCGGCAGCTGCACGAATGGCCGCCTCTCCGACCTGCGCGCCGCCGCGGGCATCCTGCGCGGGCGCCGCGTCGCCAGCGGCGTGCGCATGCTCGTCGTGCCCGGCTCCGAACAGGTGCGGCGCGACGCGGAGCAGGAAGGCCTGCACGAGGTGTTCCGTGCCGCCGGTGCCGAATGGCGCCAGCCGGGCTGCTCCATGTGCATCGCCATGAACGGCGATCTCGCCCAGCCGGGGCAGCTCGTCGTCGCCACCAGCAACCGTAACTTCGAAGGCCGCCAGGGCAAGGGCGCACGCACGGTGCTCGCCAGCCCGCTCGTCGCCGCCGCGTCCGCCGTGGCGGGCCACGTCGCCGATCCGCGCGACTACATGAATCAGGAAGTCGCCGCATGAGCCAGACCAGCCGCCCGCTCGCCTACGTGCACTCGCGCACCGCGGTGCTGCGCGACGAAAACATCGACACCGACCGGATCATCCCCGCGCGATTCCTCACCACCACGGAACGCACCGGCCTCGGCAAGCACTGCTTCCAGGACTGGCGTTACGCCGCCGATGGAAGCGACGATCCCGCGTTCCCGCTGAACCAGCCGCAGGCACGCGGTTGCTCGATCCTCGTGGCCGGACGCAACTTCGGTTGCGGCTCGTCGCGCGAGCACGCGCCGTGGGCCCTGCTCGACTACGGCATCCATGCGGTCATCTCCAACGAGATCGCCGACATCTTCCGCGGTAACGCGCTGAAGAACGGCTTGCTCGCCATCGTCGTCAGCGACGCCGAGCACCGTTGGCTGCTCGACAACCCAGGCGCGGAACTGCGCATCGACATCGCCGACGGCACGATCCGCGTACCCGACGGCGGCACGATCCGCTTCGACCTGGATGCGTTCTCGCGCCACTGCCTGCTGAACGGCGTGGACCAGCTGGGTTTCCTGCTGCAGCAGGACGACGACATCACCGCCTTCGAACAGCAACAGGAGAAAGCCGCATGAAGGCTTCCATCGTCGTACTTCCGGGTGACGGCATCGGCCCGGAAGTGGCCGCCGCCGGCGTCGCCGTATTGCGCCAGGTCGCCGAGCGCTTCGGTCACGATTTCACCTTCACCGAACATGCGATCGGCGGCGACGCCATCGATCGTTTTGGCGACCCGTTGCCGCCCGCTACCCGCGAGGCGCTGCTGGCCGCCGACGCCATCCTGCTCGGCGCGGTCGGCGGTCCGAAATGGTCGGATCCCCACGCGCCGGTCCGCCCCGAGCAGGGCCTGCTCGCGATGCGCAAGCTGCTGGGCGTGTTCGCCAACGTGCGCCCGCTGAAGCTGCACCCGCGCACCGCCGCGCTGTCACCGCTGAAGCCGGAGCGCACGAAGGGTGTCGACCTGGTGTTCATCCGCGAGCTCACCGGTGGCATTTACTTCGGCGCGAAGACGCGTAGCGAGAGCGACGCCACCGACGAGTGCCGCTACAGCGTCGAGGAAGTCGAGCGCGTCGTGCGGCATGCGTTCGAACTCGCACGCACGCGCCGGAAGAAGGTCACCTCCGTCGACAAGGCCAACGTGCTGGAAACGTCGCGCCTGTGGCGTTCGGTCGCCACGCGCATCGGCACCGACTATCCGGATGTCGAACTCGAGCACCAGCTCGTCGACTCGATGGCGATGCACCTGCTGACGCGCCCCGCCGACTACGACGTGATCGTGACCGAGAACATGTTCGGCGACATCCTGACCGATGAAGCGTCGGTGCTCGCCGGTTCGCTGGGCCTGTCGCCGTCCGCTTCCGTGGGCGGCCCGGGCGCCGGCGTCTACGAGCCCATCCATGGCTCCGCACCCGACATCGCCGGCCAGGCGCTCGCGAACCCGCTCGGCACGATCCTGTCGGCGGCGATGCTGCTGCGTCATTCGCTGGGCCTTCCGGAAGAAGCCGCCGCGATCGAAGCCGCGGTCGACCACGTACTCGAACACGGCAACCTGACGCGCGACCTCGGCGGCACCGCGACCACGCACGCCGTCACCCGCGCCGTTCTGGATGCCTGCCAGGCCAACGCGGAGGCTGCATGAACACAAAGAAGATCCCCATCCGCACGCTGCGCAGCGATGCGATCAAGACGGGCCCGGACCGCGCCCCGGCACGCGCCATGCTGCGTGCCACCGGCCTCGACGACGACGCTATCGCCAGGCCGATGGTCGCCATCGTGCACAGCTGGTCGAACGTGTCGCCCTGCAACCTCAACCTGCGCGATCTCGCCGAAGCCGCGGCCGACGGCGTGCGCGCCGCCGGCGGTACGCCCGTGGAGTTCAACACCATCGCCGTCACCGACGGCATCGCCATGGGCACCTCGGGCATGCGTTCGTCGCTGGTCAGTCGCGAGATCATCGCGGACTCCATCGAGCTCGCCGTCGACGGCCACTGCCTCGATGCGATGGTGGTGCTGTGCGGCTGCGACAAGACGATCCCCGCCGCGGCGATGGCGCTCGCCCGCCTGAACATCCCGGGCGTGGCGCTCTACGGCGGCAGCATCGATCACGGCAGCCGCCATGGTTGCCCGATCACGGTGCAGGAAGTCTTCGAAGCCGTCGGCGCCCACGGCGCGGGTAAGATCGACGACGCCGAGCTGGAGGATGTCGAGCGCCATGCGTGCCCGGGCGCCGGTGCGTGCGGTGGCCAGTTCACGGCGAACACGATGGCGATGGTGCTGACCACGCTGGGCCTCTCGCCGGTCGGCCTCAACGACATTCCCGCCACGCATGCGGGCAAGCGCGACGCCGCGTTCCGCTGCGGTGAGCTCGCCATGGCGTGCCTCGATGCGAACCGCCGCCCGCGCGACGTGATGACACGCGCCGCCTTCGACAACGCGGCACGCATGGTCGCCGCGACGGCCGGTTCGACGAACGCCGTGCTGCACCTGCTGGCCATGGCCAACGAGGCGCGCGTGCCGCTGTCGATCGAGGATTTCGAGCCGGCTTCGGCACACACGCCGGTCATCGCCGATCTCAAACCGGGCGGACGCTACAGCGCGGTGGAACTGACGGCCGCCGGTGGTACCGCCGTCGTCGCGCGTGCGTTGCGCGATGCCGGCATGCTCGTCGATACGCCCACCGTCACCGGCCGCACGCTGTTCGCGGAGCTCGACGCGGCGCCCGCCGCGACCGATGGCCAGCAGGTGGTGCGCGCCGTCGACAACGCGTTCAAGCCGCGGGGCGGTTACAGCATCCTCTACGGCAACCTGTCGCCCGAGGGTTGCATCCTCAAGCTCGCTGGCCACGGTCGTACGAGCCATGCCGGCCCGGCCCGTGTGTTCGAAAGCGAGGAAGACGCATTCGCCGCCGTGCAGGCCGGACGCATCCGCGCCGGCGACGTCATGGTGATCCGCAACGAAGGCCCTGCGGGTGGGCCGGGCATGCGCGAGATGCTCGCCGTGACCGCGGCGCTGGTCGGTCGCGGCCTCGGCAACGACGTGGCGCTGATTACCGATGGCCGCTTCAGCGGCGCGACGCACGGCTTCATGGTCGGCCACATCGCACCGGAAGCCGCGCGTGGCGGGCCGATCGGCCTGCTGCGCGAAGGCGATGCGATCTTCATCGATGCCTCGACACGCGAACTGCGCACCGATGCGGACCTCGCGTCGCGACGTGCTTCGTGGCGTCCTTCCGCGCCGAAGGTGACGCGCGGCGTGCTCGCCAAGTACGCCCGTCTCGTCGGCTCGGCCGCGGAAGGCGCGGTGACGCAGGCGTTCGACGACGCGCCGCTGCCAAGTGCACGCGTACGTCGCGAGATCGAAGACGAAGACATGACGCAGGAACTGATTGGTAACTGATGGGATGAGCCATGAACGGTGGGAGCCAGCCTGCTGGCGAATCCTGCGAAGCGAAGACGCCAGCGTTCGCGCCGGGTATCGCCAGCAGGCTGGCTCCCACCGAAACCGATGCCAGACGACGCCTTACTAACGAGGAAAGAAGCATGACCGACAAGCAGGCCACCACCGCCCCCTTGCAGAACGCCCGTATCGCCGTGCTCGGCTACGGCAGCCAGGGCCGCGCGCATGCGCTCAACCTGAAGGACTCCGGCCTCGATGTCGTCGTCGGGCTGCGTCCCGGCGGTCCGTCGTGGAACCGCGCTTATGTCGATGGCTTCGCCGTCGCCGAGCCCGCCGAGGCGGTGCGCGACGCGGACCTCGTCGCTGTGCTCACGCCGGACATGACGCAGCCGGGCATCTACAAGGACGCCATCGAAGGCAACATGAAGCCGGGCGCGACGCTGCTGTTCGCCCACGGATTCAACGTGCACTTCGGCCAGATCCAGCCGCGTGCCGACATCGACGTGGTGCTCGTCGCACCCAAGGGCCCCGGCGCACTGGTCCGTCGCGAATACGAGATCGGTCGTGGCGTGCCCTGTCTGTACGCCGTGCACCAGGACGCCACCGGCCACGCCACCGAGCGCGCGACCGCCTACGCGGCCGGCATCGGCGGGGCGCGCGCCATGCTGATCGAAACGGATTTCAAGGAAGAGACCGAGACCGATCTCTTCGGCGAGCAGGCCGTGCTGTGCGGCGGTGCGAGCGAGCTCGTGATCAAGGGTTTCGAGACGCTGGTCGAGGCGGGATACCGTCCGGAGATCGCCTATTACGAAGTGATGCACGAGCTGAAGCTGATCGTCGACCTGTTCTACGAGGGCGGCATCGCACGCATGCTCGAGTTCGTGTCGGAAACCGCGCAGTACGGTGACTACACGCGCGGCCCGCGTGTCATCGACGACGGCACGAAGGAACGGATGAAGGCGGTACTTAAGGACATCCAGGACGGCACGTTCGCCCGCGAGTGGACGGCCGAGTACCAGGCGGGCCTGCCGAACTACAAGGCGTACAAGCAGAGGGATCTCGAGCATCCGATCGAGAAGGTCGGCGCTCAGCTGCGTGCGCGCATGCCGTGGCTCGCCGCGAATCAACCGAAAACGACCGAGCCCGCGAAGGCGCGTTGATGCGTCCTGACGGAAGCTAGCAGAACCCCTGTGGGAAGCGCGCTCGCGCGCGAAGGGTGCTCGCGGCAAGACCCATTCGCCCGCCAGCGGGCTTCCCACAGTCCAGGCTCCCCCTCGATGTCCGAACCCTCGAAGCGATTCAAAGGAACAAGCACACCGTGAACGCCCAACTGGACAACGTCGGCGACGTTCGCCGCGAACCCTCGACCCACCCGCTCGCCGGCAGCACGCTGACCGGTGCGGACATCGTCGTGCAGGTACTTGCCGACGAAGGCCTCGATGTCCTCTTCGGCTATTCCGGCGGCGCCATCCTTCCCGTCTACGACGCGGTATTCCGCTTCAACGCGGAGCATCCGTGCGACGACGGCGCCGATCCCATGCCGCTGATCGTGCCCGCCAACGAACAGGGCGCGTGCTTCATGGCGGCGGGTTATGCGCGTGCCTCCGGGCGTGTCGGCGTGGCGCTGGTCACCTCGGGCCCTGGCGCGACGAACGCCGTGACGCCGGTGCGCGATTCGATGGCCGATTCCATTCCGATGGTCGTGATCAGCGGTCAGGTGCCGACCGGCGCCATCGGTACCGACGCGTTCCAGGAGGCGCCGATCAGCACGATCATGGGCTCCTGCGCGAAACACGTGTTCCTCGTCACGGATGCCGCTTCGCTCGAAGCGACGCTGCGCACCGCGTTTCATATCGCGCGTAGCGGTCGCCCCGGCCCGGTCGTCGTGGACATCCCCAAGGACGTACAGAACGCGCAACTGGTGTTCGACGGTGGTCGCGAGCTGCCGGTGCGCGGTTATCGCTCACGCCTGCATGCCGTGGAATCCGCCACCATCGCGGATGCGGAGTGCGCGCGATTCTTCGCGGCCCTCGGCCGTGCCGAGCGCCCGCTCATCTACGCCGGCGGCGGCGTGGTATCTGCCGGCGCGTCGGAAGCGCTGCGCGATTTCGCGCACGCCTTCGGTATTCCGGTGGTCACGACGCTGATGGGCATCGGCGGCTTCGACACCACCGATCCGCTGGCCCTGAACATGCTCGGCATGCATGGCGCGGCGTATGCCAATTACGCGATGGACGACTGCGACTTCGTGATCGCGCTGGGTGCGCGCTTCGACGATCGCGTCGTCGGTGTGCCGGCGAAGTTCGCACCGAAGGCGCGCACCATCGCGCAGATAGACATCGATCCCGCCGAGATCGGCAAGGTGAAGAGCGCCGACTGGCATCACGTCGGCACGCTCGATGTCGCCCTGGCGCGCCTCACCGCGTACGGCCGGAAGCACGGCTTCGGGCCGGACTACACCGCATGGCTCGATCATGTCGCCGCGCTCAAGACGCGTCACTCCATGAACTTCTGTCGCGACAGCGACGCGATCCAGCCCTGCGCGGTGATCGAAGCGATCAATCGGATCACGGACGGCCGCGCGATCATCAGCACCGGCGTGGGCCAGCACCAGATGTGGGCCGCGCAGTACTTCGATTTCCGCGAGCCGCGCCACTGGCTCACCTCGGGCTCGATGGGCACGATGGGCTTCGGCCTGCCCGCGGCGATCGGTGCGCAGTTCGCTCGCCGCGATCGCGTCGTCATCGACATCGACGGCGATGCCAGCATCCGCATGAACATCGGCGAGCTGGAGACGGTGACCACGTACGGGCTGCCCGTGAAGGTCGTGGTGCTGAACAACAGCGGCGACGGCATGGTGCGCCAGTGGCAGAAGCTGTTCTTCAAAGGACGCTTCGCCGCGTCCGACAAGAGCCTGCACAAGAAGGACTTCGTGCGTGCCGCCCAGGCGGATGGCTTCGAATGGGCGGAGCGCCTCGACGATCCCGCGGCGATCGAGCGCACGATCGCGGACTTTCTCGCGTTCGACGGGCCGGCGTTCCTCGAGGTGGTGATCGATCCCGATGCGGGCGTCTATCCGATGGTAGGCCCGGGCGCGACGTATGCCGAGATGATCACGGGCGACTGGATCGCGAGCCGCAGCGTGCCCGTGGCCTCCACGGCCGAACCCACGGGGATGTTCTGACGATGCGCCACCTGATTTCCATGCTGCTGCAGAACGAAGCCGGGGCGCTGTCGCGCGTGGCGGGGTTGTTCGCATCGCGCGGGTACAACATCGAATCGCTCACCGTCGCCGCCACGTTGCACGAGGACGCTTCGCGGCTCACCCTCGTCGTCTTCGGCGACGATGCCGTGGTCGAGCAGATCGTCAAGCAATCGTCGAAGCTCGTCGACGTGATCGAGATCGCCGAGCTCACCGGCCGCGAGCACGTGGAGCGCGAGCTGCTGGTAGCGCGCATCGATGGCGACGACGACGCCGTCGACGCGCTGCTCGCGCGTTTCGGTGCGCGGCTGTTGCAGCGGCAGGGTTCGCATTCGGTGGTGGAATACACCGGGCGCGCGGACGAGATCGACCTGATCCTCGACGCGATGCATCGCGTCGGCGAGCTCGTGGACCATGCACGTAGCGGGATCGCGGCGATCGAGCAGCCGTTGGTGATCGCTTAGGTGGGAGCCAGCCTGCTGGCGAAGGGTGCTTGTCGCGAGCACCCTTCGCCAGCAGGCTGGCTCCCACCAGAGCGACATTACTGCCAGATGGTGTAGATCTGCCCCGTCTGCCGGCCTTCGACCGAGCGCGAGACGGCCATCGCCGCGCGACCGGCCGACACCGATTCCATGCCGCGGAAGAAGGGACCGTAGCTTTCCATCGACTCGGTCAGCACCGTCGGGCTGACCGAGTTGATGCGGATGCCGCGCGGCAGTTCGATGGCGGCGGCGCGCACGAAGGCGTCGATCGCACCGTTCACCATGCTCGCGCAGGCGCCGGCGACGATGGGCTGGTCGCTGAGGATGCCGCTGATCAGGGTGAAGGAACCGCCGTCGCGCACATGCTTCGTGCCCGATTCCACCAGGCGCACCTGGCCGAGCAGCTTGTCCTGCAGGCCTTCGATGTATTTGGTTTCGGTGAGTTCGGCCAGCGGCAGGAAGGGGACGTTGCCGGCCGCGCAGACGACCGCGTCGACCTGGCCCACCTTCTGGTACATGGCGGCGACGCTCGCCGCGTCGCGCATGTCGACCGTGACGTCGCCGCTGCTGCGTCCACAGCGCACGATGTCGTGGCGCGCACCGAGTTCTTCGATGATGGCCTGGCCCAGCGTCCCGCTGGCTCCGACGAGGAGGATTTTCATGGTCGCATTCCTTCTGAGGGCAGGCGGGAAGGGTACGCCGGCATGTAAGCCGCGTCTTGCGAGCGCTTCCCCCGCGTTCATCGAGGCTTTACGAGCCCTACCCGGCCCATTCACCGGCGCGTGCGCAGGCTGATCCTTTCCCCCGTGGAGTGGATCCCATGCCGTACACACCGACCAATCCCCAACCGCCCTTCGCCGAGCCCGGCAAGAACCGCCCCGAAGACGAGATTCGCCAGCCGGGAAGCTACAAACCGGAGCGCGACGCGGATCCGGAGCCGCCGGAGGACGACGACCCGATCGAGCCGCTGGAGCGCTGAGGGATTCTGGTGGGAGCCAGCCTGCTGGCGAAGGGTGCTCGCGGCAAGCACCC
>Ga0102588_1001407_pt1 | contig 18005 bp, 16 predicted proteins | sample AraplaMF_Col_mMS_FD_76854 | JGI IMG/M metagenome (GOLD analysis project Ga0102588, IMG submission 76854) | Arabidopsis root microbial communities from the University of North Carolina, USA - plate scrape MF_Col_mMS (SPADES assembly) (version 2) | ecosystem: Host-associated > Plants > Roots >...
TTGACGGCGGTTTCGAAGGCGACGAGCTTGATCGGGATGTGGCCCTGATCGTGATACTGCGCGATCACCAGATCGAAAGCGCCATTATAGGCGCGGGCGAAGACCGTGTCGGCGGAGATCGGGCCGACCACGTCGATGCCTTTGGCCTGTGCCAACTCGACGGCGGGTGCGAGGAATTCCGTGTCTTCTGTTCCGAAAAGGCCGTTCTCGCCGCAATGGGGGTTGAGGCCAGCGACGGCAATGCGGGCCTTCTTGCCGAGGCGCATGAAGTGATTGTGGCCGGCTTCGATCGTTGCCAGCACACGTTCAGTCTTGGCCCGTTCTATCGCGCCCTTCAGCGAGATGTGGGTCGAGACATGGATGGTGTTCAGACGCTCGGATGCGAGCAGCATGAAGGAGCTCTTGGAGCCGGTCAGATGCGCCAGCAGGCCGGTATGACCATCGTAATGGTGGCCGGCGAGGTTCATGGCTTCCTTGTTGATCGGCGCCGTGACGATGACGTCGGCTTCCTGCGACATTGCGAGATCAACGGCGCGAGCGATGTAACGGACGGATGCATCGCCAGCGACTGGGCTAATCTTGCCAATCTCGGGGAGGGGAGCGTCCAGCGCGACCTCATCCACGGCGATGGTGTTTCCATCCTCGGAGGCCGAAGGGCCGAAGCTGAGGCTGACATCGGTTGCACGTGCGGCCCGTTCCAGGGCTTCCGTATTGCCAACGATGACGAAGTCGCGACGTTCGGCAGCCGGCAATGCAGCCAGCGCCTTGACGATCACTTCAGGGCCTACGCCGGCGGGATCGCCGAGGGTTACTGCGACTTTTGCATTTCTGTCCATCAGTCAAATTCCTCTTGAAAGCCCTGCCTCAATAGGCCGCCTCGTAGATCGAGCGTATATCAGTGCGCGTCAAGTCGCGCGGATTGTTATCCAGGAGCCTGCGGATGGCGAAAGCGTCGTCGGCCATGGCATCCAGGTCATTTTCCGGCACGCCGAGGCCGGAAAGTGTCATCTCGATGCCAAGTTCGGCGCAGAAAGCATAGGCCGCGTCAAAGACCGATTTGACGGTGTCGGATGTGTCATAGCCGAGCGCTTCCATCACCGCTTTCGTCTTTTCCGGCACGGCCGGCGTATTGAAAGCGAGAACATGCGGGAAAATCAATGCGTTGGCCGCGCCATGGGCTACATGCCAGCGGGTGCCGAGCGGATAGGCGAGCGCATGGCCGCCGGCCGTATTGACCGGGCCAAGGCAAAAACCACCATAGAGCGAGGCCAGCGAAAGACCGGCACGTGCTTCGGCATCCGAGCCGTTGCGCACGGCTCTTGCGAGATATTTGCCGACAAGCCGCGTTCCTTCGATCGCGTAGATATCGATCATCGGGTGCGCCTTGCGATTGGTGAAGGCCTCGACACAATGTGCCATGGCATCGACACCGGTTGCAGCGGTGGTGCGGGCCGGGACGGAGAAAGTCAGGGAAGGATCTATCACGGCAATATCGGCGAGCATGTGAAGGCTTTCGACAGCAAGCTTCGCCTTGGTCTCGGGATCGGTGACCAGCGCGCGGATACCGGCCTCGCTGCCCGTGCCCGATGTTGTCGGTACCTGCGCCAGCGCTACCTTTCGCGGCCCCTGAACCTTATTGGGGCCGACAACATCGCGAAGGCTCTGCGACGAGTCGGCGAGCACGGCAGCCAGCTTGGCAAGATCCATGGCGCTGCCACCACCGAAACCGACAATGAGGTCTGCCTGTGCGGTTTCTGCTGCTGCGAGCGCCTTGTCAAGGTTAGCGATATCCGGCTCAGGCGTCACGTCCGAGAAGACCGAAACGTCACCCTTCAGCTGCAGTAGATCGATGCGTGTCGCGTTGAATGCATCCGAAATGACCAGTGTTCGGGAATGGCCCTTGCCTGCGGCCCAGGCGCCGAGCTTTCCCGCGGTCCCCAGGCCGAATTCGATCAGGTGTGGCCGGACAACGGCAATAGGTGAATCCAAACTGACCATATGCGGTCCTCCTGATGCGTGACGGACCAGGCCGTCGATGATGTAAATTTGTTATCCTGTCCGGTGGTTTTTGGCAAGAATGAATGAAGAGTTTTCTTGTTTGGCAGCTCATTTTGGTAGTGAAAGTGCCAGGTGCAGTGCTCAAAATTCTGTCCAATATATTGAAATTAAATATATAATTTAGGGCATTGATGATCGGCGGAAAGGGTAGCGGGACTTGTAAAAGGCTTGTCGTGCATTTGTAAAAATAGGGAATTCACGTGGGAGGCCAATTGCCTTCGCCGATCGGGCCTCTCCCATGCGCTGCTTGTGATCTTGCTGGTTGTTAAGCGATTGATTCCAACGGAAGACGCACATATTTGATGGCGCGCCGGTAATAGGTATAGGCCACATGAAGCACGCCGTCCGGTCCCTGGGTGATTGAGGGATAGGAGAACTCGCGATTGAGCATGTCCTTCGAATTGTTGCTCAGGCAATAGCCGTCGCCTGTGTCGAGGTCGAATTTGCGCTCGAAATGACCGTCTTGATCGGCAGAAACTGCGAGGCTCAACGGTGCGCGCGGAACACCCCAGACCGCTTTTCTGGTCGTCATATTGGTCATCTCGACGGCAGGAGCCTTGTCGCTTTCAATCTCGTCATAGAGCGACTGACGTCGGGCGTCGGAGGAAGCGGCGTTGCTGTGGTTGTAAACCATCGCAACCCTCCGATCCTTAAGGCGAGCCGCCTGGATCGAAGAATTGTTGTTGGGCAGATTGGTCGGTCCCGGTGGGCTCCAGGTTTCACCCTGGTCCGATGACAGCGAGGCGCGGATATTCTCGGAATAACGATCACGGAAAAAGGCGACCATCCTGTCGCCGTCGAGCGGCACGATATTCATGTGCACCGCGCCCAGGCTGCCTTCTATCTCTTTCATCTGCCAGCTTTTTCCGCCGTCGCGGGAGATCAGCACGCCCGCGGTGTCGGCGTCGCCGCTCCAGCGCTGCCCAGGCAAACTGATGCAGCGGAAGATGGGAAGCAGCCAATCGCCTCTCCCATTGACGACAATCTGCTGGCGCACGAACGTGCCGGCCATGTCGCAGAGGATGGCGGGCGGTGCAAAGCTCTTGCCGCCATCTTCAGAGATGCGGCATTTGACAACTGCGCCGTCCTGGTCGCCGGATATCTGCGAGGTGTAAATCAGCCACACGTACCCATTCGGAGCGGTGAAAATCAGGGGATTCTGCTCGGATTTCGCCGGATCGTCAGACATTTTTTCCGGTTCGGACCAGCGGGTGGAACCAGGGATCAACCGTGACATGTAAATTGAGATGTCGCCCATGCCTTCCATCGTGCCGCCGAACCAGACGCAGGTCAGGGTGCCGTCGGTAAGAAACGCCAGGTTGGCGGCATGGTTCTGAATGCAGGGAGACGGCAGATAGGCATCAAAACGACCGGCCTGGGCATCATTTTCCCTGAGCAAACCGTCCATCAGCGCGGGAACTTCCTCCGGCTTCAAGCCTGTGGATTTCATGGTTCTTCCTCCCTTACGGCAGCTTTGCGTAGCTTTCGGCGAGCGCTGCATGTTCGGTATCGTTGAGCGGCATCAGCGGCGGGCGAGTGCGCCGCCAGCCGACATTGCCGGTTTTCAGTCCCACCATCGCCTTGATTGTCGGGATCTGCACATAGGAGTTCGACAGGGTGCGGAAAGCGTTGATACGAGCTTGCGCTGCCTCGACATCTGCATTGCGCGCCTCGTCATGGACGTGGTCGTAAACCGTGCGCAGAGAATTGCCGACAAGGTTCGAAGTGGCGGTGATGCAGCCCGCGCCGCCGGCCCTCAGGAGCGGCAGCAGCAGCGGGTCGGCGCCGCAGAGCACGGAGAAACCCGGGCAGGCGGCGATAATTTCCTGCATGTTATTGAAATCGCCAGCAGATTCCTTGATGCCGACAACTGTATCCGGGAAGGCTTCGACCAGTCGGCTGATCAGCTGAATGGAGAGCGGAACGCCCGAAACCTGTGGGATGTGATAGAGGATCACCTGCAGCCTGCTGTCGCTGATCCTCTCCAGAATCTGGGCGTAAGCGGTAAAGAGGCCTTCGTCGGAAACGCCCTTGTAATAGAAGGGCGGCAGCATCACCACCGTGGTGACGCCGAGCGAAAGCGCGTGCTTCGTCAGTTCAATCGTCTCGGGAATGGCGACGACGCCGGTACCTGGCAGGAGCTTGTCCACGGGAATACCGGCTTTCAGAGCGGCTTCGAGGAGCATGCGGCGCTCGGCAGAAGAGAAGGAGTTCGCTTCGCCTGTCGTGCCAAGCAATGCAACGCCGTGGCAGCCTTCCTCGATCAGCCGCTGGCAATGTTCGGTGAAGAGACCGAGATCCGGGCTGCCATCGGTGTTGAGAGGGGTGGTGGCGGCGCTGTAGACGCCTGTAATCTTGTGATTGCTCAAGGTATCCTCCTCGTCAGACCGGGCCTTCCCGGCACGTTCCTGTACTGTCGTATTCATCCCAATGCGAGGTAGTTGTCAATCTTACAAATTTGAAATCTCTGCATGCCAATTTTCAAGCTATTGATTTAATGTGATAAATATTTGTGATCCTGCGATTTAGTGTTTCGTCAGTTATTTTCCATTGACAGATTTACATTATCGCGCAAATGTCTGCGGCATATCGCGCAGCTTCGGGGAGGTCTTTCGAAAGGCGCGCTATTTGCCATGGAGGAGCAAATGACAAATCGCAACGACCAAGACTTTTCGCAGATTTCCCGGCGTAACGCGCTGAAGCTGGGGCTTGCAGCTGGCGTCGGCTTCTCGCTTTTCGGCGCGAGCGCCCGCATCGTCATGGCGCAGGACGGCCAGGTCCTGAAGGCCATCAATCCTGCCTTCGACCAGGACTGGTCGCCGCTGCGCGGTGGCGGCAGAACCTTCCGCTGGAATTCGTTCTGGTGGGCTTCGCCGATGTATTTCGACGCCGACGGGAAGATCCAGCCCTACGTCTTCACGAGTTGGGACTCGCCGGACAAGAAGGTCTGGACGTTCAAGATCGACCCGAAGGCCGTCTTCTCCGATGGCAGCAAGATCACCTCGGCCGATATCAAGGGTTCCTGGGAAGTCTCTTCCATGCCCAATACGAAGAACCAGCGCGTCGATCAGGTGCTGAGCAAGGTTCAGGGCTACAAGGAAATCTCCGCCGGCTCCGGCAACGAATTGACGGGTGTTGCGACGCCTGATGAGTCGACGGTCGTCTGCACGCTGACGGAAGCCGATCCGATCTTCTTCATGCGTCTCGCCAACCATATCGTCCCGATCACCAAGGCTGCCCAGTCGCGCGGCAGTGACGGCGAGGAAGTGGCCGATTGGTACAAGCCGGACAGCAGCGCGGTCTATTCCGGCCCTTTCAAGCTGACGGCTCTCGATATCGACGCCGGTACGCTGACCTTCGAACCGAACGAAAAGTTCTTCGGACCGAAGCCGAAGCTCGCCCGCATCGAGATCAGCTCGATCGAAGACAACGTTACGGCGACTTCGCTGATCAAGTCCGGCGAATACAATGCTCATACCGAGCTGGTCACCTCGACGATCATCCAGGATCTTGGCCCGGAATTTTCTGCCGGCCCGTTCATCCCGACCAGCCAGCATTTCTGGTTCAATACCTCGCGCGCGCCGATGGATGATCCCAAGGTTCGCCAGGCTCTGATCATGGCGGTCGACCGCGACGGCCTGTTCAAGGCTTCCTATCCGGATGGTCCGCACAAGAAGGCCGACCAGATCCTGAATTCGGTCCCGGGTGCCGACAATTCCGGCTTCGAACCCTATCCGTATGATCCGGCAGCGGCCAAGAAGCTGCTGGCTGAATCGAGCTATGGTGGTCCGGAGCGTCTTCCAAAGCTGCTGTTCGTCGGCATTTCTGGCCCGGCGATCCAGGCAGCCGCCCAGTTCATCGCCGAGCAGTGGCGCCAGAACCTCGGCATCACCGCCGTCGACATGAAGCCGCAGCAGGACGCCTACGCCGGCCCGGACCAGAACTCGGTTCAGATCTTCCGTGATGACGTCGGCACACGTGTTCCCGATGCCGTCTCTTATCTTGCCGGCTCGATCGCCTCCACCTCGTCCAACGCCCAGAACAAGCTCGGCGGATACAAGAACGACAAGGTGGACAGCCTGCTCGCGGAAGCCGCCACCAAGGCTGCCGACGATCCGGATCGCGTGAAACTCGCGCAGGAGGCCCAGAAGGCCTTCCGCGACGACTGGGCCTTCCTCCCGTGGTATTCTCAGGCGATGTCGCGCTGGGCGACCAAGGACGTCAAGGCAATGGAAAAGAACCTCGACTGGCAGGTCGTGGCTCCCTGGGATGTTTCCATCGGCTGAAGCCGATAGCAGGGCCGCATGATGTGGCCAAAGCAGCGGCGCGAGGGCCGAAAGGCCTTCGCGCACTATTTCAAGAAGAACCGGCGGCTGCGGCCTCCCGCGGGAATGCGCCGGGCAAGAATGGGAGGTGGCCTTGCTACGCTATGTGTTCACGCGGTTTGCCATCTGGATTCCGTCTGTCCTTGTCGTGATGATGGCCGTCTACGCGATGGCTTTCTATGGCGCGGGCGATCCGATCAAGCTGATCTTCCTTCGTGCGCCTGGTGACGTCGCCTATAATCCGCAGCGTATCGAGGCGATCCGTGAAAGTGCTGGTCTCAACAAGCCCTTCATCGAGCAGTTCGGTCTCTACATCTGGAACCTCCTGCACGGGCAGTTCGGCAATTCGCTGACATCCGGCCGCTCCGTCTGGGCAATGGTCTCGGCAGCTGCCCCCGTCTCCTTCCAGCTTGCGCTCTGTTCCATCATCCTGACGACGGTCGTTGCGATCCCGCTCGGGATGATCGCCGCTCTGAACCAGAACAACCGTGTCGACTATACGATCCTTGGTACGGCGCTTTTCCTCTGGGCGATCCCGGCCTATGTCGCCGGTCCGCTCCTGATGGTGGCGCTGATCGTGCTGTTGCCGATGATCAAGGTGCCCTATGGCTGGGGCGGTGTCTTCGACGTGCGCATCATCCTGCCGCTCATCGTTCTCTCCTTCCAGCCGATCGCGCTGATCGTGCGTCAGACGCGAGCCGCCGTCATCGAGGTACTGTCCGAAGATTTCGTTCGAACCGCGCGCGCCAAGGGCGTGCCGGAAATCGTGGTGGCGCTGAAGCACATCCTGCGCCCGGTGCTGACGCCCGTTGTCACACAGCTCGGTCTCATCATGATCACCATCGTCAACGGCGCCATCTTCGTCGAGCTCGTCTTCGGCCTGCCGGGTCTCGGCCGATTGACCGTGCAGGCGCTCACCAATTCCGATTATCCCGTCATTCTCGCAATCACCCTGATTGGATCCTTCCTGGTCATGGTGTCGAACCTGCTGGTCGATGTGCTCTACCCGCTGCTCGATCCGCGCGCCAATGATTCCAGAAGGAGCCGCTGATCATGTCCGCCATTCCTCTTTCGACGATCGACACGGCCGAGGAGCCGCCGGTCAACCTGTGGCGCGATGCCTGGCAGCGCCTGAAGCGCAACAAGCTTGCGATCTTTGGCCTGATCGTGATCGTCATCCTCGCCTTCACGGCAATCTTCGGCCCGTATCTGACGCCCTATGACTATCTCAGCCAGGATCTCGCCTCGCGCAATGCCCCGCCGTCGCTGGCGCATTTCTTCGGAACTGATGATCTCGGCCGCGACGTCTTCAGCCGCATCGTGTTCGGTACGCGCACGGCCTTCCTCGTTGCCGTCATCGTCACCTTTATCGCTGTCGTGATCGGGCTTCTGCTTGGTGCGGTCGCCGGTTTCTTCGGCAATCCCTTCGACCGGATCATCATGTGGCTGACGGATGTGACGATGTCGGTGCCGAACCTGCTTCTCGTCGTCGTCATCAATGCATCGCTGAAGACGCCGATCACGAAATGGATGGAGGCGCAGTATCTCGCGACCCTCAATCCCTTTTATCGTCAGACGGTCTGGGTGGACTTCTTGCTGGTCTTCGGCTCGATGGCGCTGATCTCCTGGCCGCCCTATGCGCGCCTCGTCCGCGCCCAGGTTCTGTCGATCCGCAATCGTCCCTACGTCATGGCGGCGCAGGCGCTCGGCCTTTCCAACTGGATCGTTATCCTGCGCTATATCGTGCCGAATGCGCTAGGGCCGCTGATCGTTTCCGTCAGCGCCGGTCTCGGCACGGCGATGGTGCTGGAAAGCGCCTTCAGCTTCCTCGGTGTCGGGGTCAATCCGCCCACGCCGAGCTGGGGCAACATGATCTCGGACGGTCTGCGTGTCTGGCAGCATTATCCGCATCTTCTCGCCGCTCCGGCGGCCGTGCTCGGTCTTGCCTCGGTAGCCTTCAGCTTCCTCGGCGATGGCCTCAACGACGCACTCAATCCGCGGGGCAGCAAATGATGAACGCAACCACCAGTGAACGCCTGCTGGACGTGAAGGACCTCACCATCGAGATCGACACGCGCCGCGGCCCGGCCGTCGTCGTCGACGGTATCGATCTCTACGTCAACAAGGGCGAGACCCTCGGCGTCGTCGGTGAATCCGGCTGCGGCAAGAGCCTGACGATGCTGAGCCTGATGCGGCTCCTGCCGAACAAGATCAAGGTGACGAAGGGTACGGCCAAGTTTGACGGCCGCGATCTGCAGAAGATGTCGAACGGCGAGCTGCGCAAGGTGCGCGGCGGCGATGTCGGCTTCGTCTTCCAGGATCCGATGACCTCGCTCAATCCGGTCATGCGCATCGGCGACCAGATCTGTGAACCGCTGATCTATCACCGCAAGATGTCGAAGAAAGAGGCGCGGGCTCGCGCCGTCGAGCTTCTGCGCCTTGTCGGCATTCCCGGGCCGGAAGAGCGGCTGATGGCCTATCCGCACGAGCTGTCCGGCGGCATGCGCCAACGCGTGATGATCGCGATCGGCCTTGCCTGCAATCCGAAACTGCTGATCGCCGATGAGCCGACGACCGCGCTCGACGTGACGATCCAGGCCCAGATCGTCGATCTGGTGAAGGATCTGCGCGCCAAGCTCGGCATGTCCGTCGTCTGGATCACCCACGACCTCGCGCTGATCGCCGGTCTCGTCGATCGCGTCGCCGTGCTCTATGCCGGCACGGTCGTGGAAGATGCGCCAGTGGACGAGCTTTATGCTCGTCCCAGCCATCCTTACACGCGCGGCCTCTTGTCCTCGATCCCGAAGCTTTCGGATGCGCCGGCAAGCCGCCTGTCCTCGATCGGCGGCACGCCGCCGGAGCCCGGCCGCCGGCCGAAGGGATGCCCCTTTGCGCCACGCTGCCCGCTGGCTGAAGCCGTCTGTCATGAGCGTGTGCCGCGGCTCGAGCCAATTTCCGGCAACAGCGCGCATCGCGCCGCCTGTTTCGTCGTCCAGAGAATGCAGGAGGCTGCGTGATGGGTGTCGAACCGCTGCTGAAGGTCGAAAATCTCGTCAAGCATTTCCACGTCAAGCTCGGTGCGTTCGGTGAACGCTCGGCGACCGTCTATGCGCTCGACAATGTCAATCTCGAGATCATGGAAGGCGAGACGCTGAGCCTCGTCGGCGAATCCGGCTGCGGCAAATCGACGACCGGCTTCACCATCCTCAATCTCTATAAGGCGACGAGCGGCAAGGTGGTCTACAAGGGCCAGGATCTTGCGACGCTGGACGAAAAGCAGATGCGGCCCTTCCGCCGCGACCTGCAGATCGTCTTCCAGGATCCCTATTCGACGCTGAATCCGCGCATGACGGTCGGCGAAGCGATCGGCGAGCCGATCCTCTTCCACAAGCTTGCCACCAAGGCCGAGCTGAAGGACAAGGTCGCGGCGCTGCTGACGGATGTCGGCCTGCCGATACGTTTTGCCCAGCGCTATCCGCATGAGCTCTCGGGTGGCCAGCGGCAGCGTGTCGTCATTGCCCGCGCGCTTGCCTGCCAGCCGAAGTTCATCGTCTGCGACGAGGCGATCTCGGCGCTCGATGTGTCGATCCAGGCGCAGATCATCAACCTGCTGCTCGACCTGCAGGAAAAATACGGCCTGACCTATCTCTTCATCGCCCATGACCTGGCCGTCGTGCGCCATATCAGTACGCGCGTCGGCGTCATGTATCTCGGTCGTCTGGCCGAGCTTGCGACGCGCGAAGAGCTTTTCGACAATCCGCTGCATCCGTATACGAAGGCGCTGCTGTCGGCCGTGCCGGAGACCGATCCGGAGCTTGAGCGCACGCGCAAGCGTCAGATCCTGCAGGGCGATGTGCCAAGCCCGCTGAATCCGCCGATAGGCTGTCGTTTCCATACGCGCTGCCCGATCGCGATGGAGGTTTGCAGCAAGGTCATTCCGGAATGGAAGGAAGCGAAGCCCGGCCATCTCGTTGCCTGCCATGCCGTCAATCCGGGGCAGACTTCATGACGCTGAAAGTCGCCATCATTGCCGACGACCTGACCGGCTCTCTCGATACGGGGACACCCTTTGTGGAGGCCGGGTTGTCAGTCGCTGTGGCGATCGATGTGGAGGCGGCTGGCAAGGCGCTGGAAACCGGCGCCGAAGTCGTTGTGGTCAATACTGCCTCGCGCAGCCTGCCGGAGGAGGAAGCGGCCGCGCGCGTGCGGGCCGTTGCCGAGACCCTGCGCGCTGTCGGGTCGACCATCTTCATGAAGAAAATTGACTCCCGGCTGAAGGGCAATGTCGCGGCTGAGAGCATTGCGCTGGCCGACGTGCTGGGTCTCAAGACAATCCTCATGGCGCCCGCCATTCCCGATCAGGAGCGGATCACCTATCGTGGCTGTGTGGTCGGGCGCGGTGTGGAGCATCCGTTGCCGATAGCCGACCTCTTTGCCGGATTTGGCCGTGACGTTATGGTTTCCGATGCCGAAGACGATGCCGATCTCGATATTGTCGTCGTGGAGAACGACTGGCTTTCCACCCTTGCCGTCGGTGCCCGTGGTCTGGGTTCGGCCCTGGCGCGCCGGCTCGGCGGGACTGCGCGGCTGGTGCCGGAATTTCTTGCGACGCGGAAGACGCTGTTTGCCTTCGGCTCCCGCGATCCCATCACGGCCGTGCAGATGGATCGTCTCGAAGCCTCGCATGCACTTCGCATCGTCGTCGATGCGCCGATGGGTGCGGTCGAAAGCGGCGAGGGGTTGGCGCTGCCGGCACTGCTGCGTTGCACCGGCGAGATGAAGAGCGATGCCGCGCTTGTCGCCGCTCGCTTTGCGCAGGGCGTGAAATCGGTCATAGATGATACGAACCCGGATATGATCATGGTGGGCGGCGGCGATACTGCGCTTGCCGTTTTCCGTGAACTGGGCGTTTCGGTCTTGTTGCCGAAGGGGGAAATCGAGGCCGGTATTCCGTGGTTTGACGTGACCGGCGTCAACGGGCGGCAATTTCGATGCGCCGTCAAGTCGGGGGGCTTCGGCAATTCCGATAGTTTGCTAAGACTGATCGTTCGGAATCAGGCGGCGTAACGGATGCCAGCAGGGAGATTGAGAGTGGATGAAGCGAATGGCGGATCGGTGAATCCGGAAGCGGCACCGGCAGCCCGACCAGGCAGGGCCGTGAAGCTGGTCGACCGTGTCTTCGACCAGTTGATGGAACGCATCCGTGCCGGCAATTACCCGCCGGATTCACGCCTTCCGGGCGAACACGAACTTGCCTCGATGCTCGGCGTCTCGCGCCCGATCGTGCGCGATGCGCTGGCGCGTCTGCGTGAACAGGGGATCGTCTATGCAAGGCAGGGAGCCGGCACTTTCGTCAGTGCGCATGGTTCGCCGACGGCCCAGCTTGCCTATTCGCCGGTCAAGACGATTGCCGATATCCAGCGTTGCTACGAATTCCGCCTGACGATCGAGCCGGCCGCGGCCTATTTTGCAGCCAAGCGCCGCGACGATGCCGCGATCCAGAAAATCGCGGCCGCTCTTGCAGATCTACGTGAGGCGACCAGCCATCAGCTGCACCGGGTGGATGCCGATTTCGTCTTCCACCGCGCCGTCACCGAGGCAGCCAACAACCACTATTACACCGCCTCGATGGACGCGCTGAAAGCGCATATCGCCGTCGGCATGCATCTGCATGGGCTTTCGTTGCTTGGTCCGCGGCCGGGCCTGGAGCAGGTGTACCAGGAGCATAACGAAATCTACAAGGCGATCGCCGAGGGCAGGGCGGAAGATGCCCGTGACCTGATGCGGGCGCACCTCGAGGGTTCGCGGGATCGCCTGTTCGAAGGCCGTGTGCTCGACCTGTCCTTCTGAGGAAGCCCGGCTTCGGGATGTCGAGGTCTCATTCCTCGAATAAAGCTTGTTCCGTCGCGAATATCTTGGTGATGTATTCGGCGACGGTCCGGATCGGCGGATCCTTGCGCTGCTGGCGTCGGGTGAGAAGCCAGGCTTCCCGCGGCGGCGGGACTGGTTCGAGCGGGCAGGGATAGAGGTTTCCTTCCAGACGGCCGATGTAATGCGGCAGGAGTGCCAGACCTGCGCCTGACTTGGCAGCCATCGCCTGGGAAACCTGATTGTTGGCGCGGAAAGACACGCGCGCGTGCGAGAAGTGGCGGGCCAGCCAGATCGCTTCGGGCACATAGCCGTTCACCTCGTCAAATCCGACGAAGACGGGTTCGGCGCCGTTTTCGACCTGCCGGCAAATCTCCTGCGTTCCGTAAAAGCCGTATCCGATCGTCGCAAGTTGTTTGGCGATCAAATCGCCGTCCTGCGGTTTTCCTAGGCGTATGGCGATGTCGGCCTCGTGACGTTCGAGGCTTATGGTGCGCAGGTCAGTCGCGAGGTCGATATCGAGGCCCGGATATTGTTTGGTGATCTCCGCCAGACGGGGGATCAGGAAGCCCTGCGAGAGTGCAGGCGAGGCATTGATACGCACGAGTCCCTTCGGCGTGTCATCCTTCCAGCCGCGCCCGAGCGTCTGGACCGAGGCTTCCATGTCGCTTGCCGCCGCCAGTGCGCGCGTTCCAGCTGGGGTCAGCACGTAGCCGTCCGGGCGACGCTCGACGAGTTTTTCGCCGAGCGTTTCCTCCAGTGAATGAAGCCGGCGGGCGATCGTTGCATGGTTGACACGCAGCGTGCGGGCAGCAGCTGACAGGCTTCCGTGCCGTCCGAGCGCGAGAAAGACCCTGATGTCCTGCCAGTCCGGCTCTGTGCGTTTTTTATCAGCCATTGACAAAGAATAGCGAATTTTTCGTAGAAGGGAACGGGACTAGACAGGAGGCGACCTCGAAACAGAAAGGTTGCCGAACATGAGTTCTTCCAGTCTCAAACTTACGCTTATCGGCGGACCGACCGTGCTGATCGAATACGGCGCGCTCCGGCTTCTGACCGATCCGACATTCGACCCGCCGGGCCTCTACAGGGAAAAGCCCGTACGCTTCGAAAAGACCTCCGGTCCTGCCTTGTCGGTCGAGGAGATCGGCCGGCTGGATGCAGTGTTGCTCAGCCACGACCAGCACCTCGACAATCTCGATAGTGCCGGCCGGGCGATGCTGCCGACGGTCGGCACCACCTACACGACCAAGGCCGGTGCAAAACGGCTGGGTGGTAATGCCCTTGGGCTTGCTCCATTCGAAACCGTCACGCTGGAAGGCGTTGGCGGCGAGAGGCTGCTGGTCACGGCAACACCGGCCCGTCACGGCCCTGTCGGTATCGAGCCGATTTCCGGCGACGTGGTCGGCTTCGCACTCGGCCGCGAAAAGCCGGGCGACCTTCTCTACGTGACCGGTGACACGGTCTGGTACGAGGGCACGGCCGAGGTTGCGCGGCTCTTTTCTCCCAAAGTCGTGCTGTTGTTTACGGGCGCTGCCGAGCCCCGTGGCCGCTTCCACATGACGATGGGCAGCGAGGATGCCCTGGAGGCGGCCCATGCCTTCCCGGACGCGCTGCTCGTGCCTGCGCATAACGAAGGCTGGGTACACTTCCGCGAAAATCAGGACCAGCTCGCGCACGCTTTCTCGGTCTTCAACCTCGATGATCGCCTGAAGCTTTTCGAAAAAGGCAAACCGCTCGTCGTCGACCTGACGGCCTGAGCATCCCAACACGTGGCGCAAAGCGCCGATCTTCCAAGGAGACATGTCATGAGCAATGAGCAGAAAGTCGCAGTCGTTACCGGTGCTTCGCAGGGTATCGGCGCAGGCATCGTCGAAGCCTACCGCAAGGAAGGCTATGTGGTCGTCGCCAATTCCCGCAACATCCAGCCGTCATCCGATGCGGGCGTTATCGCAGTCCCCGGCAACGTCGGTGATCGCGCTGTCGCCGAACAGGTGATCAAGACGGCCGTGGAGCGTTTCGGTCGTGTCGACACGCTCATCAACAATGCCGGTATCTTCATCGGCAAGCCGTTCACCGACTACACGGTTGGAGACTTCAACAATGTCATCAACGTCAACGTTGCCGGCTTCTTCCACGTCACGCAGTTTGCCATTGCCCAGATGCTGAAGCAGGGCCATGGTCACATCGTTCAGATCACGACGGCCCTTGTGGATCAGCCGATCGCCGGTATTCCCACGGGTCTTGCGACGCTGACCAAGGGCGGTCTCGATGCCGTTACGCGCGGGCTCGCCATCGAATATGCCAAGAGCGGCATTCGTGTGAATGCAGTCGCACCCGGCATCATCAGGACGCCCATGCACGCGCCGGAAACGCATGATTTCCTCAAGGACCTGCACCCGGTCGGCCGGTTGGGCGAGGTGAGCGAAATCGTCGATGCCGTGCTTTATCTGGAGCATGCCGGCTTCGTGACCGGCGAGACGCTGAATGTCGATGGCGGCCAGCACGCCGGCCGTTGGTAATGGCTGCAAGGGGAAGCAACGGACGGCGCGCCTGAAAAGCCCCGTCCTTCAAGGAGAACGACAATGCCTTATGTGAATATCAAGGTGACACGCGAAGGCACGGCTCTGGGTGCAAGCAGCACCACGCCGGAACAGAAGGCCGCCCTCATCAAGGGTGTCTGCGATCTGCTCTTCGACATCATGGGCAAGCCGCATGACAGCACCTTCGTCGTCATCGATGAAATCGAGATGGAGAGCTGGGGGGTGGGCGGTCTGCCTGTGCCGGAATATCGCAAGCAGCTTGCTGAAAAGGCAGCGAAACAGAAATAATACGGAGCAATTCCAACAGCAAAAGTGCGTGGCGGTTTTGCGTCCGGAATTGCGAAAACAAATAGCGTGGCGGCCGTCAGGGCCGCCATTCGCTTTGCAGTCGAGAGATTATAGAAGGGGCCGCCGTGCATGATGCGGATGCTGGTGTCCGGTCCGGACTCCGCGGCGGTCATCTCAGCCCTCCGTGCCGGCGGCCTTCGCCTGCTGGGCGGCGCGGAGCGTGGCTGTTGCGGCGGCGGCAGCGCCGTTCTTGTCGTCGCCGCCGACCTGCACCATCGGCTGGGCGAATTCGATGCCGTTGTTCTGGAAGGCTTCGCGGATCATGGCGTAGGCCTTGCGGCGGATATAGGTCTGCATGCCGGGCACCGTCGTCATGGCGAAGCTCAGGACGATGCCGTAGTCGCCGAATTCCTCGACGCCCTTCATCTTGAGCGGTTCGATGAAAAGCGGGCCGACCTCGGCATCTTCTTTCAACTCCGCGCCGATCGTCTTGGTGATCTTGCGGGCCTTGTTGATGTCGGTGTTATAGGCGACCGAGATGCGGAACTTGTCGATCACCCAGTCGCGGCTCATGTTTTCCACGGCGCCGAGCTCTCCGAAGGGCACGGTGAAGACGGGGCCGCGATGGTGGCGCAGTCGCACGGAGCGCAGGCTGAAGCCTTCTACCGTTCCCTTGTAGTTTTTCGCCTGTATATATTCGCCGACACGGAAGGCGTCATCGAGCATGTAGAAAACGCCGCTGATGACGTCCTTGACGAGGGTCTGCGAGCCGAAGCCGATCGCCACGCCGAAGATGCCCGCGCCGGCGATCAGCGGACCGATCTCGACGCCGAGCTGCGCCAGCACGATCAGGCCGGCCATGACCGCCACCATGACGGCGAGCCCGTTACGGAAGATCGGTAGTAATGTCCGGAATCGCGCGCGTTTCGCCACTTCCGCAGGGGCGAGGCCGGTCGCATCTGCCGAGGTTGTAATGCTGCGGTCGATCCAGCCCTTGGCAAGCTGCCAGAGAAGATCGGCAATCAGCAGCACGATGACACCTTTCAGCAGTCCATAGACGACGGCGGCTAACGTCGCGTTCTGATTTGCAAGGGAATCCGGACTGAGGCGCCAGACGAGAGCCAGCCAGCCGACGGCGAGTGCTATGATGATCGCCCGGCTGCCGCGGACGAGCAATATGCTCCTGGCGCTTCCTGACGGCGCTGTCGTGAGCGTCGCTGCTGCCTTGCCTGTGGCACGCAACAGATCCGGAAGGACGAGAGCATAGACGCCGAGCCAGAAAAGGCCTTGCAGGTCGAGGCACCAGAGGACCCACAACAGGGCGAGGAAGGCGGTGAGGCCTGCCTTTATGACGATGGACCGGGCCAATGCCGACCAGACCGTTTCGATCGCAAGCGCCAGCAGAAGAAGAGAAAAACAATAGGAGATGGCCTCAGTCACAGCCTGATCGACGCCAAGCGGTGCGCCGAGCGTCGCGGTTGCCGCGGCAAACAATGCGATGCCGATAAAAAGCTGGGCGCGGATGGCGAGTGAGGGGCGGTTGCTTCCCACGAGGCTAATCAAGACAGCGGCTACGCGGTAGACGACGAAGGCGACCAGATAGGCGAGCAGAACCAGCCGGGCGAGCGGCGGCCATTCAACGGCGAAGAATATGATCGCAACGACCACGGTGAAAACCGCGACCGGAAGAAGGCGGGCGGCAGGGCCGATCGAGGGAGACCGGGCGCGCCTGAAGAGCCATTCGGCGGCCGCGCCTGCAGCGACCAGGCCGGCAAAAATCAGGAAGATCGGCGCATAGCCATGCGATACGGCATCCTGGCGAGCACGAGCGGCGCCTTCGGACACTTCGGAGGGGATGCGCGGAACTGCAGCAAGAATACCATGGATGCGCGAGCGCACCCGCGCTTCCCAAGTCGCAAAGCCTGATGGCTGGGCAACTGCGGCTGCTGCGTCCTGCTCCTTCTTCCGACCTTCCAGCCAGGTTTGGATCTCGGGATCCTGCAGCAGTCCTATCAACTGGTCGATCTTCTGCTGGGGCGGCGGTGGCGCGGTTTGCGCCGCCGCCGAGGTCACGACGAGGAAAGCCAGGAGAAATACCGCCAGCCTGATCATTCGTTATGTCTCCCGGTGGCAGCAGAGGTCGTCACCCATCTGTCCATGTGCTCATCCTTCCACGCTGGAAGGATGAGCACAGCCGATGCGTTTATGGGAGTACTTTACGGTAAACTCTGGCGTAAAGGCGGGGTAAGAGGCGTAAATGGCGGCGGATTTACGGTAACGTACTTCCATCTTGCACATGTCACTCCATAGTCGGCGGGATGAGCAGGAGGCCCGGATCTCCAATGGGTAAGGAAGGAGGCATCAAGTGGAACGGTACGGAAACCGCACAGCGTGGGCTGTGGCGGCTCATGCTGAAATTGCCTGCAATGCGGGGCAGACTGCAGCTTCTCGCATCGAAATCCCGCTCGCTCAGCGATCTCTTTGAGGCTTATGAGGAAGCGAGCCTAGCCCTGGAACGCCTCATGCGACAGCCCGGGGAGGAGCATCGTCCGATGGTCGTTGAGTACGAGACCATCTGTGCCGAAATCGAATCCGATATCATCCAGTATGTTTTGGAGCACGGCTCTAACGTGCCGAATTGAGGCGCTGACTCGCGTTAAAAGAGATCGCCTACTGGTTTTGTTAGAATTTTCAGTTGCAACCTCTCGCCGTCTCGGCGATAAACGTCCCTGTTATGCTTTAGCCTAATCAGCGCGTGCGGGGCGGTCATGGGTGCTGAAGTACACGACGCGAGGACATGCGAAGTATCGTTGTCGGAGGCCAGGGCGGAACTCGAACGAATTCTGTCCGATCCCAGATTCCATGCTACGGAACGGCAACGGGCCATTCTGAGGTATCTTGCGGAACGGCGCTTCGCCGGCTG
>Ga0102588_1001408_pt1 | contig 17996 bp, 14 predicted proteins | sample AraplaMF_Col_mMS_FD_76854 | JGI IMG/M metagenome (GOLD analysis project Ga0102588, IMG submission 76854) | Arabidopsis root microbial communities from the University of North Carolina, USA - plate scrape MF_Col_mMS (SPADES assembly) (version 2) | ecosystem: Host-associated > Plants > Roots >...
CATGGTGGCGAAATTGAAATAGGGTAGAAACACTTGCTCATTGCGCACCTGCTCCCAGGGGCCGGTGCTATAGGCGTCGGTCGCCACAATGATCCAGTCGGCAGCGACCTGCCCCTGCGCCGTCTTCACCACCCAGCGGCTGCCCCGACGCTCCGTTGCGATGACCGGGCTCGCCGTATGCAGCACGACCCCGGCCTTCTGCGCGGCATGAGCAAGCCCGCGTGCATAGGCAAGCGGCTGCAGTGTGCCGGCGCGCATGTCCAGAAGCGATCCGGCATAAGCATTCGTGCCGATACGTTTTGCCGTCTCGTCCGCGTCAAGCAGCATAACGGGCGCTTCGCGCGCCGACCATTGCCTGTAGCGGTCTTCGATTTCCTTCAAACCGCCAGCACCGACGGCGCAATGCAGCGTGCCATGCTTTTCGAGCTCGCAGGCGATCCCGTGCTTTTCGATCAACTCCATTACCAGTCGCGGCGCATTGCCGAGCAGATCGAGCAGCCGTTCGCCGTAGACAGGGCCGAGCACGCCGGGAAGATCATCCGGCATGACCCACATGCCCGCATTGATCAGGCCGACATTGCGTCCTGCCCCACCGAAGCCGATCTCCTTCGCTTCGAGCAGCACGACCCGCGACCCCGCCTCGGCCAGATGCAGGCCGGAGGAAAGGCCGGTATAACCGCCGCCGACAATGACGACATCAGCCTCGACAGCACCCGACAGCGCAGACGTGACTGGTGGCTGAGGAGCAGTCTTTTCCCATAGGCCGTGGGAGCGCGGATCATTGAGCATCGGACAGTCCAGTCAGGATCGAAATCAGCACTCTAGCGCCGCCTCCGCTCTCGCGGAAGCGGCCAAATATCAGGCGACTGTCTTCAGCTTCAGACCGGAAAGGCCGAGCTTTTCCATAGCCATGTCGAGCGAAGCAGTCTGCCGCTCGGCATAAAGCGCGAGCTCATCCTGCACATCAGCGCCGAGTGCTTCCTCGAAGGCTGCCCGGTTCGAGCGCATCGCATAATTCTGCTGCTGATCGGTACCGAGGTTCGACTGGAATATACCGGCCGCACTCACGGGCAGGAAATCCTCGTAGATGATAGGATCAAAGCGAAGATAGCCCTTGGCGATGAGAATTTCCGGATCGGAGGGGAGCTTCCCCCTCGCCGCAATGCCTTCGGGGGACGCCGAATAGTGGAAGAAGGCCAGCCCTTCGCGCCGCAGTTCGTCCCAGCTGTCCGGCAGCGCTTTGAAGCGTTCGGTGAGCTCGGTATCGTAATCCCCGGCCTTGGCGCCGGATGCCCCGACCTGCACTTCACTGCGCACCGTGGCAAGCAGCCGATCATAGAGCGCCCGGCCCTTGGCCGTCAGTGCCACGCCACGCTGCTCGATCTCGCCGAAGCGAGCCGTATGCGTGCCTGATGTCGTCCCGGCCGCTCCGGTAAAGGCGATCGGTTCTTCCAGCGCCTTGAAGCTCGTCTGCCGCAGCAGGATATCGCAATTGCGCCGCGGCGGCCCCTCAATGACGGCCTTGGGCGTGATGCCACGTTCCGGCATGCGCCGCTGCACTTCGTCGATATCGAGCGTGCGCGGCGTCAGATGGTTGATATGTGGCCCTTTGAAGCTGACGACATCGGCAATAAGACGGTGCGCGTCATGCAGACGCTTGTAGGTCTCGGCGCTGACGGTCGCCTCGCCATGCCAGCGGAAGGTCTCCAGCGCCTCGGCGACGAATTCCATCGCTTCCGCTTCCGTCAGCCCGCCAGCTTTCTCGTGCTGCTCGATGAGCGTGATGGCACGCGGCGTATAGATCTGCCGCTTGGCGAGGATGGCCGCAGCTTCGGCGCGCAATTCCTCATCTTCGATCAGTTCCAGGCGCAACAGCGAGGTGAAGACGCGGAATGGATTGATGTTCAGCGCTGCCTCATCGACCGGCCGGAAGCAGGTGGAATGTACGGGAACGCCGGCAACCGAAAGATCGTAGTAGCCGACCGATTGCATGCCCATGACGGCAAAGAGCCGACGGATCGTGAAGAGTTCCTCGGCCGTCCCGAGACGGATCGCACCGTGGCGCTCGACATCGATACGTTCGAGTTCGCCTGCACGCCGAAGCCGCTCGCTGAGTTCCTGGTCTCTTGCGAGGACTTCGGCGTTGACCTCCCCCACCAGCTCGATCAGCGTGCCGTATTGCGGCACTTCCGTCCGGTACATCTGTGACATGGCTTCGGTGAAAAGCGAACGGATGCGGTCCGTGGAGACGAAAGCGCCGGGCATGAAGAACTCCGCGTTCATTCCGATTTTGCAGGATGAAGTTCTTTACAAGCCGGCTGGAGCGATGAATATCGACGTTTTGGAAACAGCTCATTCTGAAATGGAATGATAATGCTCACACCAAGGCGCTTTTTGCCGTCGACGTCCCACCTCGCCGCCTTCGAGGCGGTCGCCCGCACCGGCAGCGTGACGACAGCAGCCCGCGAGCTCGACTTGACGCAGAGTGCTGTCAGCCGCCAGATCAAGGCGTTGGAAGAGCAGCTTGGCGTCGAGCTCTTCCTGCGCGAGCGCCAAACGGTGCGCCTTACCCTTGCCGGCGATGCCTATGTGCGGGAAATCCGCGAAGCGCTGCGGCGTATCTCCAGCGCCTCGCTGAACCTGCGCGCCAACCCCCACGGCGGCACGCTGAACCTCGCCATCCTGCCGACCTTCGGCACACGCTGGCTGGCACCACGCCTCGGTCGCTTTCTCGCTGCCAATCCCGGCGTCACGATCAATCTCGTCACCCGGCTTTCCTCCTTCGATTTCCGCCTCGATTCCATCGATGCCGCCATTCATTTCGGCCATTCTCATTGGCCAGGTGCGGAGCTCGCCTTCCTGATGTCGGAGCGCACGCTACCCGCCTGCAGCCCGGATTTTCTGAAGCTCAACGCGATCTCCCGCCCGGAAGATCTGTTGACGGTGCCTCTCCTGCACCTGACGACCCGGCCTGATGCCTGGGAACGCTGGTTTGCGGATAACGGCGTCGTCTTCGAAAGCGTGCATGGCATGCTGTTCGACCAGTTTGCGACGGCTGCGCAAGCGGCGATCGCCGGTCTCGGCGTCGCTCTTCTGCCAACCTTTCTCATCCAGGAAGAGTTGAAGCGCGGCGATCTTGTTGCCGCCGTCGACCGCGAGATGGAAAGCCGCGAGCGCTATTATCTGGCCTTCCCGCCAGAGCGCGCCGATTACGCGCCGCTTGCAGCCTTTCGCGACTGGATCATCGCCGAAGCCCGTTCGGGTTCTGAAACGTAAGGAAGGCTTGCATCGCAGCAGCGGTTTCGACCATTATGCGCGCCATCAGAATTCGATGCAGGAAATTCCTATGAAGCCGATCTTCGTCCAGCTCCAATGCGCGCCCGGCAAGACCTATGAGGTCGCCGATGCCATCTACAAGACCGAACTGGTCTCGGAGCTCTACTCGACATCAGGCAATTACGATCTGCTGCTCAAAGTCTACATCGAGGAAGGCCAGGATATCGGCAAATTCATCAACGACAACATCGCCAATATCCCCGGCATCGTCCGTTCGCTGACGACCTTGACCTTCAAGGCGTTCTGAAGCGATTAACCCTTTTGCCAATAAAGGCTGCAGCGGCGCGCCTTCATAAACCACCCCTTAAGTACGGACATGGCTGATAATTCTCACAAAAAACAGGTGGGAAATGTCCGTCTCCAGAATAGAGGCCCCTGAGAACAAGGCGCAGCCGCAGGCGGCACCACTCATCGTCCACGTCGTCCGGCAGTTCCTGCCGAACCGCGGCGGGATGGAAGATGTGGTCGCCAATCTGGCTCGCCAGACGTTGAAGCGCGGATATCGCGTTCGCGTCGTCACGCTTGATTCCCTTTTCACTGCTCCCGAAAACAAGCTTCAACGACGCGAAACCATCGATGGCATCGAAGTCGTCCGCATCCCCTGGTCCGGCACAAGCCGCTATCCGCTTGCACCGCAGGTCTTTCGCCATATCGGCGATGCCGATCTCATCCATGTCCATGCCATAGACTTCTTCTATGATGCGCTCGCCTGGGGACGCTTCCTGCATCGCAAGCCCATGGTCGTCACGACCCATGGCGGCTTCTTCCACACAAAGAAATACCTGATCATCAAGAAGATCTGGTTCGGTACGCTGACACGGCTTTCTGCAATGGCCTATCGACAGGTCGTTTGCTGCAGCGCGTCCGACCTCAGCCAATTCATCCGGATCGTTCCTGACGGCATCACCATCGAAAACGGCGCCGATATCGGCAAATTTGCCGATATCGCCTCGCGCGCATCTGAACGGTGCATCGTTACGATTGGGCGTTTTTCCGTAAACAAACGGCTCGATCACCTGCTGGATGCCGGGGCCGCACTCGTCAGACGTCATCCCGACTGGCATCTCGATATTGTCGGTGCCGAATCTGATCTCAATGCCGCCGATCTCAGGCGTGAAATCGCCGAGCGGTCGCTGGAGAAGTCCGTCACGCTCACTATCTCGCCGGACAACCAAGCGATCCGCGACATCATTGCCAAGGCTTCGCTCTTCGCTTCCGCTTCGGAATACGAAGGCTTCGGCCTCGTCGCACTGGAAGCGATGAGTGCCGGCCTACTGCCGGTTCTGAACGCCAACGACGCTTATCGTTCGCTGGCCGGAAGGCATGAGGCAATCGTGCTCGCTGACTTCACGAAACCGGAAGCGGCCGCAGATGCGATCGAAAATGCTTACCTGAAAGTCGCTGCCGGAGGTGCGATCCTGCGGAAGAACCTCATCGATGCCGCCCACGCCTATTCGTGGGATGCCGTGGCGGAGCGCTACATCGACCTTTACCGGTCGATCGACATTATCGCTTAGAGAAATTCCAGCAAAAGAGCGCAGCGCCTTTGTGTCCGGAATCGCGGGAACACAAGGCGACAGAGCATTTCCGTCATTCGAGGAAAACCGGAAACGCTCCAGAAAACCAGGAATTCTCAGGCCTTCGCCAGCCGGACGATCTCGTCCAGCACCAGCTTGCGTGATTCCGGCGGTGTCAGGTTGTGGTCGGCATCCTGCAGCATCACCAGCCGCACATTCGGGTGCCGGGCGAACTTGTACCCGCGTGGTCCGAAGTGGAAATACATGTGGTCGAGGCCGACATCGCCTTCGCTGTAGATCAGCGTCAGCGGCACCTTTCGTTTGCCGAGCGCAGCAAAAGACTGGCGAACCTGCCGAGCGACATGGCGTCGTCCCGGGATAAGTTCGACAAGCGGCGCAATGCGCGGCGAAAGCCTGCGGCCGACCGCAATGAAGATATTCTGCAGGGCCGCGAAGACATCGACCTCGCCGCGGAACAACCGCCTGAGCGTGTCGAGTCGCATCATCCGCTGGCCATAATCATCGACACTGCGCGGAACCGAAACGACATGCTCACGCCGCACCGGCATCTCGGGATCCCAGTAGTAAACGAAGGGATTGATGGAAACGATTGCTTTCAGACGTTCATCCTCGATGCCCGCGCGCAATGCCACATAACCACCGCTGCAGCGACCCGCGACCATGATCGGGCCTGCGACGAAGCTTTCCAGCAGATCGAGCGAGGCGAGCGCATCGTCCGTCTGCGTCGCCGAATAGAGAACCTGCTCCGGCGCATCCGGACGCGGAACGCTGTCGCCGACATTGGCAGAATCGAAGCGCAGCGAAACCACGCCCTGACGCGCCAGCGCGCGCGCCATATCGACCGTCGTACGGCCCCAACCGGCATGCCGGTCATAGGCCGTCGACATGAAGAGAACAGCATTGCCTTTGATCTCGCCCTGCGGCCGGCTGACGACACCGACGAGATGCTGGAAGGCGCCGAAACGTACCGGAACTTCCTCAAAGCCATCGCCCGCGAGCGGCTGATTTTCGATCACTTGCGGTGAGTGCTCGGCTGACGTTGAGGGCGTAGCCGTTTCAACGAGCCATTCGGAAAGCAGCTCGATGACTGCCATCGGCGTCTTGGCAAAGAGCGGGTTCGTGACAAGCTCGTCATAGCCTTCGAAAACGCGTTGCTCGACATTGCCGCCGAGCGCCTTCAGCGCGTCAGCGAAGGCTGTATCGTCAACGCGAACCGGGCGTTCGAGGATGAGATAATTCGGCGCCGCCAGGTCCTGTGGTGAACTGATATTGAGCTTACCGATTTCCGCGGCAATCGCGTCCGGCAGGGTCAACCCGGCGATCTGGACCTGGGTGCTCGGCGCATGTTCCTTGCCGAGACCGAGGTCAGCGTGGATGATCCGCGACCACATGTTGATTTCGCGCAGATGCCCCCTGCCGCTGAGGACAGGTGCAAGCAGCACGACGTTGTCGACGCACTCGATCGTATGGCCGGTCAGATGGATAAGCGTGCCGCCGAGACCCTGGCCGACAAGAATGATCTGCGAGCAACCACTGAGCGCCTTCAGCTTCGCAGCAGCCGCCCGGATGGAATTCTTCCAGATTTCGAGGCTCGGTATGTGATCGCCGAAATCCAGCGCGTCGCCCGTGCCTGTATAGTCGAAACGCAAGCTCGGAACGCCGAGATCGGAGAAGTGCTCTGCTGCCACGCGGTAGAATTTCCGCGTGCACATTTCCTCGAAACCCCAGGGACTGACGAAGAGAACGGCAGCCGAGCGTTTTACGACGTCGGGCTTTTCCGGCATGAAGAGACCGATCGTCCCGTCGAAGACAACAGGAAGGGCGGCGGCGCGGCCGGCGCCTTCTGCCGGCTCACGCGAGAATTCCTCGTTGACCGGCTTTTTCTCTTCCTCTTCGGGGGTCGGCGCGGTGATGAAATTGACCGCGCGCCTTGCCGTTCCCTGTAGCAGCGCCGGCATCCTGTCGAGGATCGAGCGCAGGACCTGAATATCCTCGGCCGGAACGGCACGGAAGACCTTCAGCGCAGCAAAATAGGTGAACGTGCCGGCGATGATAGCAACGACAAGACCAAGCGGTCCCTGGAAGATCTCAAGCGCAGTAATGGCGCCGCAAGCGCAAAATACCGCCGCAAGCGTAATCTTCGCAAGGCTGAGATAAAGGCTCGAAAGCTGAGTTCCGAATCCCGTTTGTCTGACCATCACTACCGACATCGCAACAAATACGGCTATGCGCACAAGCGCGGCACCTTCGGCGGCAAGACTAGGTACGATGAGTAAACAACCCACTACCATTAGAAGGCCACCTATCACACTGATTTTCAACCGTACATTGGCCTTGTCGATTGAAAGCAGGTACAGGCTGAGAACCTGCATGAGAGTGTAGGCCGGCGCGACAAGCGCAAGCAAAGCGACAACTCCGCCGCTTCGGTCGAAGGCTTCGCCGAAGACCACATGCACGAGTTCGCTGGAGATCGCGGCAAGCCCAAGGCTCATGGGCAGCACAATATAGGCCATGCTGCGGATGACAGCGGCAAAGGCCTCGACCGGGAACTTCGAGTCGGTGCTGGTATGCCGCCGTTCCGAATAATAGGGCAGAAGACTGCCGCTCATCTGGATCGGAAGCTGCAGCGCGATATTGGCGATCGACAGACCGGCAGCATAGAAGCCGACCATTTCCACCGACCAGAACTGCTGCAGGAAAAGCAGCTCGATACGATTGAGGAAAATCGAATCGATAATGAACTGCATCGACAGGATGACCGAAGACGAAGCCAGATATTTGAGGGAGATGCCGCAGCGGTCACGGCGGGCAAAGAGGATCGGTAAGGTAGCGACGAAAAGCACGAGCTGGCCGAGCGCATAGCCGACGAGCACGCCCTGCACCCCCTAAAAGACGGCGCCGAACGCAACACCTGCGAGCTGGAAGACCGAGACGATCAGCGTCAGCTGGAAAAAGGTGCCGAGCCGCTTTTCGCCGATGAGGTAGAATTTGACGAAGGAACCGATTGCCTGGACGAAGAAAAGGATACCGGTGACCAGCGCCACCGACGGCGCGGTATCGGCCCAGTGCATCTCCTCCGACGTCAGGAAGAACATGGCGTAGAGCCCGAGCAGCACGAGCGTGGAGCAGACCATGAAAGTGACGAGGATCGAAGCAAATCCCTTGCGCTGCTCAAGGCCGTAGCCCTGCGCCGAGAGTTGCGGCAGCGTCTTCAGGAGCGTGATGCTGGAGCCGAGTTCGGCAATCGAGGCACCAGTGACGACGAGCCAGAGCGAGAAGGCGACGATGCCGTTGGCCTCAGGCCCGAGCAGGCGCGCGGTTATGATCGAAGACACGAACCCCGTCACCAGAAGCAGCATGCCCGCCGCCGCATTCATCATCGAATTTGCGATAATGCCCTTCGACATCTGTCCATCCGTTGCACGCCGCATCGCGGCCGAAAAACAAGCCATCTCTAAATTGGAAATGTTAAAATAAAGGGGAGTGACGCCCTCAGCTTAGCTTGCCTGCATTGCCGAAAGCCTTGAAAGCGCCTTATCGTAGCTGTGCTCGGCAAGGTGGCGCATCAGATAGTCCCGAGCCGCCTCAGCCTTCCGCCTCGCACCGTCAGGATCGGAATAGATGCTCTTCAGATGCGCTGCCGCTTCCGTCGGCGACGGATCGGCCCAGACGGCATCCTTGAGATCGGCAAATTCCGGATGATCATCGATGACGGGAATGAGCGAGGGTCCGACCAGCCAGGTATTGTCAGGGTCGCAAAAGTCTGCGGTACCCGACCATCCGGTCGAGACGACAGGCGTGCGGTGCATGATCGCTTCAGCCACCGTCAGACCGAACCCTTCCGAACGATGCAGCGAAAGATAGGCGTTGGAATCACGGATAATGCCGTTGATCTCCGAACTCGCCAGATTGTCGGTAACGATCCTGATGCCAGGGTCGCCCTCGACGGACTGCATGAGCATTCGAAGCGCTTCGTCCCTGCCCGGATTGCCGCTCGCCTTCATCAGCAGGAAAGCATTGGGGCACTCGGTGCTGAACAGCCTGAATGCCTCGATGGCAGCCTGCGGATTCTTGCGGTTGATCGAGGAGCCGGCACTGAAGATGAAGGATACGAGGAAGGCATCCTCGGCAATTCCGAATTTCCGCCTGATACCGTCAGCCGCCGGCCGCTCGGTCACCGGATGCGGCACGACGATGACAGGTGCGGTCGTATGCGGCGCGATCGCCCGCCTGGTGAATTCAGAGGGAACGAAGACGGCGTTCATGTAATGCATGGCATTGCGCCATTCCGCCGGCACCACTTCGAGCTCCCAGGCCCAGTAGCCGATGTTGAAGGCACGGGTGAAATTGCCGAGGCCTTTCTTCAGGATCGCGCGCGGCAGCATGGGCGGATTGAGATGCCATATGCGGCTTCCTGGCTGACCCTGGGAAACCTGTGTAGATGCCCACTCCACCAGCTTGCCTTCATCCGGATGCGTGCTGACGTCAGCAAGCATGATCTCACGGCCCGCCTGCGAAAGCGCAGCAACGCAAAGTCGCGCGGATTCGCCCACACCTGCCGCCATCGACAGATAGCCGACGATTTCAACCGGCCGGCGTGGATTGAAGGCAAGTCGAGACTTGATGATGAGCCGCTGCAACACATGTCCGCGCACGCTCCGATAGACGCCCCGCAAAGCCTCTTCCGCCTGCACTCTGATCGTCATTGCCACTCCCCAGCCCTTAAAGCGCGAAACGGCGCGAGGCGCCGACGCTCCTGATTTCGCCCGCCGGCAACGCATCGCCATCTGTCCCCGCAGCGGCGATGAGCTTGACCCGCTTGGCGGGACCTGGCGCCAGATGGAACCAGTCTTCTTCCGCTCGATAACCTTCGACATCGATATGGACCGATTGGGCAAGCCTGTCGGTCGCAAGCGTGATGAACCAATCATCGCCCTCACGTATGAAGGATGCCTCGATCGTTGCGTCGTGGAACGCTTTGGTTCGCCCGCGCGGAAAATGGAACGCCTGCGCCAGCAACGCGCCGTCCATCGTCGACCGCAGCCAGGCGACGCTGACGTCATGCGACGGCGCACCGAAGCGAAAGGCGTAGGTTGCGTCGAAGAAGCCGCCGAAGAGATCGGTGCAAGCAATACGCTCCACACTTCTCGGGTCGAGATTGAAAGCCTTGCTGCCGCTCGCGACCTGCTGGCGTCCCTCGCGCAGGCAGGCGACATCGAGTTCGACAGCGACCACCTTATCCGTTTCGTTGATGACGTGGACATAAAGGCCGTTCGTCCCCTCGTCCGTAAAAACTGCCTGCACCGGACGGAAAGCGCGGCGCATGGCATGCCAGACGGGCTTCGGCTCGCCGGTGGAATCGATCACGCCCCAACCAGCCCCCGGCAACAGATCCTGCAGGGTCCAGACGAGCGCGCCATTGCAAGGCGATCCCTTACGCCTCCATTCGGCAAAGGTCTCCTCCAGCACCTCGCCCGTCACGGCGCGCGAAAGATCGAGATAGCGCTCTGGGTCTTCGCGACGGAGCTTAGCCGGGTCGAGATCGTAGAGAAGCCCGAGATAGAAATCACGCACATCCTCGAAATCCCAGGACGCGCCACGGTCGCGCGGCACCCGCTCTTTCCAAAGCGGGCTGTGAACCGAGGGCACGTCGAGATGCCGCTGCAAGGTCCTCTGCTGCGGCACATGGGCGAAGGCCAGGCTTTCGGCCGCAAAACGGACCTCGGCACGGCGCGCATCCTCGAGCGGCCGCATATAGGCGCCGACACCATAATAATGCGTGATGCCGGCATTGGGCGAAAAGGGCATGGCTCTGCCATAAGGCGAATTTGGCACATAAGGCACATCCGGCCGCATGCGCTGGCAGATCGCCGGGATGATCTCGTCGGTGATCGGCCCGCTCCAGAAATCCGCCGGCAGACCGAACATCGCCGCCTGCTGGTGGATTTCGCTGCCGCCGCAGAGCACGGCAAGCGAGGGCGAGAGCTGCACGCCGTGCAGGAACTCCTCTACTTCGGCATGCACATGGCCGATAAAAGCCTTGTCGTTCTTCGGATAGTCGAAATTGGCGAACATGAAGTCCTGCCAGACCATCAGCCCGAGCGCATCGCAGAGCGCGAAAAAGTCGGGCGTTTCATAGGCCATGGTACCGCCGATACGGATCATGTTCATGCCAGCCTCGGCCGCAAGCCGCAGGTAGGGCTCGTAATCGGCTCGCTCGCCAGGCAGCCGTACGATATCGGCCGTTGTCCAGACCGCGCCGCGGCAGAAGACCCGCTCGCCGTTGACGATAAGCGCGAAATCATTGCCATCAGCACCGCGGTCTGCCTCGATACGGCGAAAACCGGCTTTGCCCAGCGAATGTTCTTCGCCGTCGATAACCAGCGTCACGTCATAGAGATGCGGTACACCATGCGTATGCGGCCACCAGGCCTCGATGTCGGAGAGCTTGAGAATTGCCGAATAATGCCGATCGCCGATCTTCTCGAAACCCTGCTCGATACCGGCGCAACGCAACAGCATCACCGGCTCTTCGCCAGCGGTATAAAGCGAAACGCTGAGCCGTCCCGCCCCGTTTTCCTCCAGTACGGCACGCACCGTAACATTGTCGACCGAGGCAACGCTCCGGCGCACGAGCGAGATCGGCCGCCACGGCCCGACCGCATGGATTTCCGGGCACCAGCCGGGCATATGCCCGAGCAGCGTCGTGCGGATGTTCTTCAGCCCTTGCGGTGTGATCATCTGCGGGCGCCAGCGGGCTCGCGGTCCGGGTTCGCCAAGGCGGGGGGCGAGCGCCCGGAAGCAGAGCGCCAGTTCATCGCCGCCTGCGAGCGTCACCGGTATCTCATGGGCGGTGAACATGCTCTCGGAGAAAAGGATCTCCACGCCGTTCAGAAAAACATGGCAGACCGTCGCCAGCCCCTGAAAACGCAGGAGCGCCTCGCCCGGCTCCGTATCGAAGAGGCGAGTCAGATACCAGGCATCCCTGGTGTTGAGCGCTTGGGCATTTTCCCGGTCGAAAAGCCCGGCTCTTTCCAGCGCAGCCGCGACAGTGCCCGGAACGGGTGCCGGAATGAACTGCGCCGACAGATGGATATCGTGCGGCGTCGCACAAGCGTCAGGCTCGGTCAGAACCAGATTCCATCCTTCGGAAAGCAAGCTTTCCTCGGCCCCGATGCTTGCTAACCGCCCCCGCATGGTCAGATCTCCGGCTTCAGAATCGCTCCGCGAGCGATGCCATCATCGAATCCCATGCATCGGCGGCCGGATCAAGCGCCGCCTTCAACGGCTCGAACTTGCGACGGGTGACAGCACGGGCAAGCTGGAACTGAACCGACTTCGCTACTTCCGAGATCCGGCGAGCCTCTTCGGCCACAGCACCAAACTCGCCGGCCGAAAGCCAGGTCAGATGATCGGCAGCAAGCTCGAAATTCGCGCCAACCTGCCGCAGCGTGTTGAAGGCATATTTATGGAAGAAGCCGAAGGAGCGGTCAGCCACCGCTTCGACCTGTAACGGGAAAACCTCTGCAAAGGCGCGTATCGGATTGGCGCTCGGACGACGTTTGAAATGGAAGCCGAGAAGCCCCCGCGACGCCTCGCGCAGATGTGCCTCGCCGACCGGACGTTCGGGGAACTTGGCGAACTCTGTATATGGGAGGAACGGCACATCCTCATCCGTCAGATGGGACTGGAAAAGCCCGTCGAAATCCTCTCCCTCGATACGGAAAAAGCCGGCATTGTGGAAGTAATCGACACGCTTGCCGGCAAAGTCCAGCCGGTTGATCGCGACCGTAGTCTTGCCGTGCTCCTGCCGGTAGGCGGTGCCGCGCGTGTCCGGCATGTAGAAGGAATCCATCTCGATGAGGCAAAGCCGCCCGCGGGCGATCTGCACCTCGACATGTCGCTCGACGCGGTCATAGATCGCAAGCTCGGTGGCGCGGATACCATAGAGCGCTTCGAGATCTTCCAGCGGCACCTTGAAGAAGGTGAACTGGTCGCCCTCGAAATCCTGCGTCAGCGTGAAGCCGAGCATGGCCTCCGGCGCAACGCCGAAGGTCGAGAGAACCTCGATCCAGAGATCGATGTAACAATTGGTCTCCGGCCACATGCGCTCGCCGGAATGCAGCGCATGCGGCTTGTAGGTATCGGGATCGATACCCGCAAAGACCGATATCATTGAGCCGCTCAGCCCCACAGGACTTTCCGTACGCTGGCCGGCCATTCCTTGACGTCAAGGCCGTGATGATGGAAGAGCGCCAGCGCAATGCGTTCCAAGCCGAAGCCGACGCAGGCGGTGTGGGCGACACTGCCGTCTTCGAGGTTCAGGCCCCACTTCAGGCCGAACGAATCCTGGTGGTAGTTGAAGCTCATGCAGGCGGTTGGGTTCGCCGCCGAGGTGATCGGGATCAGCAGCTCGAACTTCAGGTTCTGGTCACGCTGATTGTTGACCATCATCTTGCCGGCGCGGCCGAAGAACGGGTCGTTGGCAACGTCGATGGTCACATCGAGGCCGACCTGCTTCATCATTTCGACGCCGCGGTCCATCCAGCTCTGGCGGAAATCGGTCACATGCTGCTCGGTGCCCATGCAGACATATTCGCGCATGCGGAAGAGCTGCTGGCGGGCCGGATCCTTGGAGGGCTCATGGCGGAAGCAGTAGGACTGCAGATCGAAGAGGCCGCCCTTGGCCGGCAGGTTGCCGCGCTTGGCGACCGTCGGATAAAGCGGATAGCAGGCGGCCGGCGTCAGCACGATGTCGGTCGCCTTCTGGTCCTTGGTCCAGTCTTCGCCAACTTCCATGCATTGCAGCAGGCTCATGTGATCGAGCTCGCTGCCGCAAAAGCTGTGCACCGTGCCGGCAAGCTGCGGGAAGCTCTTCATATAGCCGCTCTTTTCGAAGAGCGCGCGGTTCATGCCGGGCGGAAAACGCATCGCCTCGGCGCCGTCGGCACCGCCGAACTTGTCGATCAGTCGTTCGAAGGCGGCAATGACGTCTTCAAACTGGCCACTGCGGCCATAAAGGCCGTCAACGCCCGTATCGATCAGCAGGCCGGACTCGAAGAGCCGGTCCAGAAACGAGGTCTGCATATCCATGGCTTTACCCCAGTAGGCTAGTGTCCTGCTTGTGGACAAGGAGCATGCTCGACGTATTGCCGAGGATGCGGTCGTTCGAGATCATGAGCTGTGCGGAATGGGCATCGCGCAGATGACGTCCGAGGCTGAAGGGCGTACCATTCTTGTAGCCCATGATGCCGCAGATGAGCATGGTATGATTGACGATTTCCAGGATCGTTTCCGAGGAAGCGATCTTGACGTTGTTCATTGCTACCGCAAAGCCCATCGACGAGAGCTTGTCGCCGTCAGCCTTGGCACCTTCATAGGCCTTGAGGCCGGCAACGACGTTCGACTTCACCATCTGCAGGAGGTTAGAGACCTCCGCGAGACGAAGTGCGCCGGGCGGTGTGGCATCGGGAGATTTGCGGGCAGCAGCGCGCACGAATGCCTGCGCGCGGGAAACGGCATCAACGGCAATGCCGTACCAGACACCGCTCCAGAGCAAGTGTGACGATGCCAGCATCGACTGCGCAGCGATTTCAGCAAAAGGCTTCGGCAGGATCTGTACAGCCGGCGCCTCGCCCTTGAATAGGAAGCCGTCGGAGCAGGTGCCACGCATGCCGAGCGTATTCCAGACATGCGTCTTTTCGATCGTGTACTGATCTTTCAGGAAAGCTGTCAGCACCTGATCGGAAGAGGCGGCCTGCGGATGGCTGCGCGAGGTGATGAGAATGGCATCGGCATGCGAGCCGTAGGAAATGACGGTCGCATCTTTTTCCAGCCGGCAGATATCGCCGTCGATTTCGATGGCGCAGATGCTGTTGCGCAGATTGCCGCCGATTCCACCCTCGGTGGTCGCCGACGCGATCAGAAGCTGTTCAGCGACGATGCGGCGCATGAAGGCGCAATGCCATTCGCTGTCGGCGCCATGTTCGACGAGGCTCGAAAGCTTGATCTGGTGCATGGCGAAGACCATCGCGCTTGCCGCGCAGGCCTGGCCGAGCATCGAGCACAATTCGGCAATATTAGTGGTGGAAGCAGCCTCGCCACCAAGATGGCGGGGAATCTGGATACCGAGCAGTCGCTCGGCTTTCATCGCATTGACGGCTTCCTGCGGAAACCGGCCTTCGATATCGACGGCATCCGCGTGCCTTGCCGCAATTTCGGCGACGCGGGCAGCCCTTGCGACAAGGCTGTCTTCCGTGATCTTGACCGGGAAGTTCATCAGGCGACCTTTCGGCTATCCCGGATGAGATCGACCGTCTTGGCGATCGCCGAGATGCTCGCAAAGGATTTGCGGTTCAGGAGATTGTCGGGAAATTCGATGTCGAATGCCTCTTCGATGCCGAGCATGAGCTGCACCGAGGCGAAGGACGTCAGACCCGCAGCGTAGAGATCCGCATCGTCGGCAACCTGATCAACCGGAACAGGGAGCTTACCGAACTTGGCTACGAGGTCGCGGATTGTCTTGTTCATCCCATTCACTCCAGATTTTCATGATCCTGAGCCGGCATTCATCGCCTTTTCATGGGAGTGCTTTTAGTACGGAAAACAGAATATTCCGCTAATATAATTAGTTAAATATGACTGTGACTCATACTTTGCATTTTACAAATCAAGCTCGATCGAAACCTAATACTTAATTTCCATCAATAGGTTGATGTGGTCTGAGAAGACCGGCAGTACATGGTGCCGGCTATGTTTAGTGCAGAAATGGCACGCCGAGTGCGCGTTTTTGCGTTAACCGGCAGGCGGATAGGAATGCTCGTCGCCGCGATAATCCGAAACCGAATAGCAACCCTCACCGGTCGCCTGCACGGCGCCTTCGCCGATCACAGCCTTGCCGTAACCGCCGGGAATATCGAGAATATAGGTGGGCTGGCAGAGGCCTGAGATACGGCCGCGAAGCGAGGCGACGATCTTCTGCCCCTCCTCTATCGACAGCCGGAAATGGCTGGTGCCGGGCGCAAGATCCGGATGGTGAAGATAATAGGGCTTCACGCGCGTCTCGACGAAGCCTCGCATCAGCTCCGCCAGGACGTCGGGATTATCGTTGACGCCCCTTAAGAGCACCGACTGGCTGACCATGACGATGCCAGCATCGACGAGACGGGCGCAGGCAGAGCGTGCTTCCGCCGTCAGTTCACGCGGATGATTGGCGTGAAGCGCGACATAGGTGGTCTTGCCGCTCGCTTTCAGCGCCGCGATCAGCGCCGCATCGATCTTCTGCGGATCGACGACGGGTACGCGCGTATGGAAGCGCACGATCTTCACATGCTCGATCTCTGCAAGCTCGCTCAGAATCTCGCCAAGCCGCCGTGGTGAAAGCACCAGCGGATCGCCACCGGTCAGAATGACTTCCCAGATTTCGCCGTGCCCGCGGATATAGTTGAAGGCGGCCGCCAGCGCCGCTGGATCGAGCGTGCCAAGCCCTTGCGGCCCGACCATCTCGCGCCGGAAACAGAAGCGGCAATAAACGGGGCAAACATGCACCGCCTTCAGCAACACGCGATCCGGATAGCGATGCACGATGCCCTCGACCGGACTGTGCGCCTGATCGCCGATGGGATCGGCCCGTTCTTCGGGCGTGGTGACGAGCTCGGCGACATCAGGCACGAATTGCCGCGCAATCGGATCGACCGGATCGCCATGATCGATCAGCCTCGCCATGGCGGGCGTCAGCGCGATGGCGTAACGCATGGCGACCTCATCGAGCGCCAGCCGTTCGGCTGCCTCAAGCAGTCCAGCGCCGACGAGATCGTCGACGCTCTTGATCGGACGCATGACGTTCATCGGCCATACTCCGCCACCGGTGCCCAGAGGACCTGATCGATCCGCGACGCACCCGTCGCCAGCATCACCAACCTGTCGAAGCCGAGCGCGATGCCGCTTGCTTCCGGCATGATGGCGAGTGCCGCCAGAAAATCCTCATCGATCGGATAGGCCTCGCCATAGACCCGCATCTTCTCCGCCATTTCTATCTCGAAACGGCGCCTCTGCTCGGCAGCATTGGTCAGTTCGCCAAAACCATTGGCAAGCTCGACGCCGCAGGCATAGAGCTCGAAACGCTCTGCCACGCGCGGATCGTGCGCCGACGGCCGCGCAAGAGCGGCTTCAGAAACAGGATATTCATCGAGAATGGTGACGCGGCCGAAACCGAGATGCGGCTCGACCTTTTCCACCAGCACGCGGCTGAAAAGATCGGCCCAGTGATCGTCATCGGCAACGCGCATGCCGACCCGCCGCATTTCGGTGGCGAGATGCTCGCGATCCGTCGAGCCGTCGGCGGAAACAGACGCCAGAAGATCGATAGCGGCATGGCGGCTGAACGCTTCTGCGACGCTCACCCGCTCCGGTCCTGCGAAAGGATCGCACTCGGTGCCGCGATAGGTGAGCTTTGCCGCCTTGACCGTTTCGGCGGCAAGCGCCAGCAAACGCACGCAGTCCATCATCAGACTCTCATAGCTTTCGCCCGCCCGATACCATTCCAGCATGGTGAATTCCGGATGATGCAGCGGCCCGCGCTCGCGATTGCGATAAACATGGGCAAAACAGGCGACGCGCTTCTCGCCGGCCGCAAGCAGCTTCTTGCAGGCAAATTCCGGCGACGTGTGCAGATAGAAGGGCGCCGCTTGACCGTCCGTCGTCAGCGCCTGTGTCGCAAAGGCATGCAGATGCGCCTCGTTGCCCGGTGACACCTGCAGCGTGGCGGTATCGACCTCTATGAAGTCCTCGCGGGCGAAATAACCGCGCAGGGCTGCCTGGATCGCATTGCGCCCGACGAGGAACGGGCGGCGATCGGCATGCACTGATGGTGTCCACCAGGGAGACGCTTTGGCGCTCGTGGGGTTCATTCAACGTTTTCCTCGCCGGATTCGGCCGGGATGGGGTGGCTATTTCCGCGATTTTAGGTTAGTGCGCCCCCGAAGAAAAACATTTTGCGTCTTCAGGGCCATTCCGACAGTCCTCTACGACGCCGAAAGCCGACTTACAAGGAAGTCTTATGGTCAAGGTCATCGCCTCCTCGGTCCGCAAGGGCAACGTTCTCGATGTCGACGGCAAGCTCTA
>Ga0102588_1001412_pt1 | contig 17962 bp, 10 predicted proteins | sample AraplaMF_Col_mMS_FD_76854 | JGI IMG/M metagenome (GOLD analysis project Ga0102588, IMG submission 76854) | Arabidopsis root microbial communities from the University of North Carolina, USA - plate scrape MF_Col_mMS (SPADES assembly) (version 2) | ecosystem: Host-associated > Plants > Roots >...
CCGACTGCGACCACAGCGTGCTGGTGCGCGGCGAGACGGGCGTGGGCAAGGAGCGCATCGCGCAGCAGCTGCACCTGGGCCACCAGCGCTACGGCAAGGGCGCGTTCGTGGCGGTGAACTGCGGCGCGATTCCCGACGGGCTCTTCGAGTCGCTCTTCTTCGGCCACACCAAGGGCTCGTTCACGGGCGCGGTGCACGCGCATCGCGGCTACTTCGAGCAGGCCACCGGCGGCACGCTGTTCCTCGACGAAATCGGCGACCTGCCGCGCTACCAGCAGGTGAAGCTGCTGCGCGTGCTGGAGGACAACGCGGTCACGCGGCTGGGCGCAACGGCGCCGGTGCGGGTGGACTTCCGGCTGGTGGCGGCCACCAACCGCAACCTGCGCGAGATGGTGGCCAGCGGCGAGTTCCGCGCCGACCTGTTCTACCGCCTCGCGGTGATCGAGCTGCACGTGCCCAGCCTGGAGGAGCGCGGAGAGATCGACAAGATCGCAATCTTCAAGGCGCTGCTGACCAACGTGCTCGGCGACGAGCTCGAGGCACTGGGCGAGACGCCGCACTGGCTCAGCGACGCGGTGGCGGAGACCTACTTTCCCGGCAACGTGCGGCAGCTGCGCAACCTCGCCGAGCGCGTGGGCGTGATCGCGCGGCAGCTGCACAGCTGGGACCAGAACCTGATCCAGCGCGCCATCGCGCTCACGCGCGGCACGCCTGCGCCGGCTGCATCTGCCGGCAACGGAATGAACGGAAGCGGTGGCGGCGTCGGCTCGATCGACGGCAGCGCGGACCGCAAGGGCTGGAACAGCAGCGAGCGCAACCGCATCATCGCGGCGCTGGAGATCAACGACTGGAAGCGCCAGGACACGGCGCAGCACCTGGGCATCAGCCGCAAGGTGCTGTGGGAGAAGATGCGCAAGTACCAGATCCTCGACGGGGAGCCGGGCATCCCCGAAGAGCAATAGGTTCTCCCCCAGGCTGCGCGGCACTTCGTGTCCGCTTCGCCAACCCCCTTCCCGGGGGCAACACCTGAGGCCCGGCAAAGCCGGTTCCTCGGTGTTCCCGAAATGGCTTCGCTTCGCTTGCCTCGTGTTCAGGGGATGGAGAGGCGTTGCGCTCTGCGCAGGGTTGGCGGCACGCCGGCTGCTCCGGTTGCGCGTTCGCTTACCACCGGTTCGCTGGCGCAGGCGGTGTTGCTCGAGATGCAGAGCGTGCCGAGCAGGCCGTCTTCCGTGAGCACCTGGCGCCTGGGTGCGCCGAAGAGGCCGTCGATCCAGCCGTTGGGGCCGAGGGGGTCGATGCGCAGTTCGCCGGTGGTGCGCGCCAGGCGCAGCTCGGAGATGCGCAGGTCGAAGACGCCGTCGACGTAGTCGAACAGCAGCGTGTAGTAGTCGAGCTGGGCGTCGAGCACCTTGGGCAGGGTCTCGCGGCCGAATTCCATCAGGCGGCGGCGGCCGCGGAAGGCCTGGCCCGAGGTGCTGACGGCTTCCATCAGCTGCTTCTCGCGCTCGCGGCCGGAGACGGTGCGCGACCACGATGCGGCCGTGAGCTCGAACAGGTTGAGCTTCACGCCTTCGAGCTTGGCTTCCTGGTTGGCGACTTCGGCCAGCGCCGACTTCAGGCGCAGCTGCCGGTCGAAGCCGTTGCCGAAGTTCCAGTTGAGTTCGAAGGCCGCGCGCGTCGGGTCCTGCGGCGACACGCCGCGCGGGTCCCGGCTCTTCACGAGCACGGCGTCGAGCGTGGGGTAGAGGCTCGCGTCCTGCTGGTCGGCCAGCGCCCTCGCGCGCTCGATGCGGCCCTGCGCCTCGGCGATCTCGGTGCTGCGCGCCTCGGCGCGGCGCAGCGCCTCTTCCTGCGTGGTGATGCGCCATTGCGTGGGCGCCGCGAGCACGGGCAGCGACTCGGCATTGGGCGAGAACTTGAAGTAGTTGCGGAACTTGGCGATCGCCTCGTCGCGCTGGGCCTCGAAGTCGGACTCGCGCGCAGCCACCAGCGCGCGGCGCGACGCGGCCATGTTGAGGTCGTTGTCGCCGCTCACGCCCAGCGCCACGCGGCGGGCCTCGGCCTTCGAGAGTTCGGCCACCACCTCGGTGGCCTTGTGCGCGATCTGCTTCTTCAGGTCGAAGCGCTGCACCTGCAGGTAGGCGGTGAGCGCGTCCAGCACCACCTTCTGCGAGGTGGTGACGACGGCCTCGTCGTCGGCCTGGTTGCCGGCCTCGGCGGCGCGCTGCGCGGCGCTCATGGCGCCGCCGTCGAGCAGGCTCACCCGCGCCTCGGCGGTGAGCACCGTGTAGCTCTGCGTCTTGGCGTTGGCCGCGCCGCTGTTGTAGCTGCCGGACGAGGTGCCGACCTTGAACTTCGGGTAGCGCGCCTGCTTCGCGGCATCCACACCGTAGCTGCTGGTGTTGGCCGCGGCCTGCGCGGTCTGCACCTCGGGGTATTCCTGCGACAGCGCGATCAGCGCCTGCTTCACCTGCTGCGCGTAGCTGGCGGCGCCCAGCGAAGGCGCGGAGAGCCTGCGCGCAACCGTGAGCCTGGTGGCACTTTCCATCTCCTGCTGCTGCAGGAGATGCTCCGGCAACGGCTGCGGCTGTTGTGGTTCCTGGGCGAAGGCGGCGGGCGGCAGCGCGAAGCCGGCGCACAAGGCCGCGCAGACGGCGCCGGTGCCCACGCGGCGCAGATCGACCGGTTTGCGGTACTTCATGGTTCGCGGAAGGCTTCGCGGCGAAGCTTGAGCACGGGTCGCAGGATGTACCAGATGAACGGGTCGGTGCCCACGCGCAGGTCCACTTCTGACTCCATGCCGGCGGTGATGCGGTTCTCGTCGCGGCCCACGTGCGACTGCGACATGCTGATGAGCAGCCGGTAGTACGGCGCGCCGTTGGCGATGGCCGGGTCGCGGTCGGCGTCGGCCGCCACCAGCTTGACCTTGCCGTCGACCGCGCCGTAGCGCAGGTAGTCGTAGGCGGTGATCTTCACGCGCGCCTGCTGGCCCACCTCGATGAAGCCGCGGTCGTTGGGATTGAGCCGCGCCTCGACCATGATCTCGTCCTCGTCGGGCACCACTTCGAGAATCGATTCGCCGGGCTTCACCACCCAGCCCGGGCTGGAGTTGCGCAGGCCCTTCACGATGCCGTCCGACGGCGCCTTCACCACGGTGCGCGAGCGCTGGGTGCGTGCGCGCGCCAGGTCTTCGGCCAGGCTCGCGAACTGGCGCTCGACGGTGGCCAGCTCGTCCGACGCGCGTCGGCGGAAGCGCCCCTCGGCCTCGGCCATCTTGGCCTGCGCCTCGGTGATGGAGGCGTTGGCCGAGACCACGCCCTGGCGCGCCACCGCGAGCTCGCTGCGCACGCTCTCGGCCTGGCGGCGCTTCTCCAGCACTTCCACCTGGCCCACCAGCTTCTCGCTGAGCAGCTGCTCGGAGATCTCCAGTTCCTTCTGCATCAGCGCAAGCCGGTCGCTCAGGCCCTTGACCTTGGCCTCCTGCTCCAGCTTCTTGCTGCGCGCCTGCTCCAGGCCCGACACGGCGCCTGCCATCACGCCGCGCTGCTCGAGCGCGCGCGCCTGGTAGGCGCCGGTCTCGCCCTCGAGCACGCCCTCGTCGATGTCGGGCGCGAAGGATGCGCGCGTGAGCGGCTGGCCGCGGCTCTCGGCCATGAGCCGCACGCGCGTGGCCTGCGTGGCGGCGTAGCGGGCCGTGAGCTCCTCGAGGTTGAGGCCGCTGCCGCCCAGGTCGATCTCGACCAGCGACTGGCCCTGCTTGACCTTCTCGCCCTCCTTCACCAGCACGTTGCTGACGATGCCGCCTTCCAGATGCTGGATGGACTTGACGCGGTCCGACGGGATCACGCGCCCCGGCGCGACCACCACCGTCTCCATCGGGAAGCCCAGGCCGACCAGCGCGAGCAGGCCGATCGCACCGCCGATGATCCACTGGCGCCGCCGGCCCTGCGGCGAGGTCTGTGCCGCGCGCTTGTCGTTCTCGTCCTGAAGAATCTGCGGCAGGTCTATTTTCAAATCGCGTCCCCGGTCACTCTTCGTTCATCGCTGCTGCGCGTCACGCCATCGAGCGGGAGGCCGGCGTGGCTCCCGCTGCGCCGTCTTCCGCATCGCCCAGCGCCACCAGCGGTTTCTTCACGCCGAACAGCTTCGGCACCATCACCGCGGCCGTGCCCTGCTCCACGTTGCCCTGGCCGGTGACGTGGTAGACCACGTTGGCGGCCGAGACGATGCGCAGCGAATGCGTGACCACCACCACGGTGCGCACCTTGGCCACCGCGAGCAGCGTGGCGAGCAGGTTGCGCTCGCTCTGGAAATCGAGGTCGTTGCTGGGCTCGTCGAGCACCAGCACCGAGGGCTTGCGCAGGAAGCTCATGGCCAGCGCCAGCTTGCGCCGTTCGCCCACCGACACGCCGGTGCCGCCTTCGCCCACCATGGTGCGGTAGCCATCGGGCAGCCGCGAGATGAAGTCGTGCGCGCCCGAGAGCTTGCAGGCCGCGACGATCTGCTCGTCGCTCTGGCCCGGCGCATTGCGGCGCATCACGTCGATCAGCGAGCCGCCGAACCAGTAGACCTCCTGCGAGAGGTAGCTGATCCAGCGCGAGAGTTCTTCGCGGCCGAACTGCGAGAGGTCGTATTCGCCGATGCTGACGATGCCGCGCGTGGGCGTGTAAAGGCCCGACAGCAGCTTCACCAGCGTGGATTTGCCCGCGCCGTTGCGCCCGACGATCACGTGCAGGCCGCCCGGGCCGATGTCGAGGTCGACGTTCTCCAGCACCGGCTGCTGCGCGGTCTCGGTGAAGCTGAAGCTCACGTCCTTCAGCGTGATGCGGCCCAGCGGCTGGGGCAGCGTCATGCCCGTGGGCGGCTTCTCGACCGGCTCGCGCAGCACGGTCTCCAGGCGCTTGGCGGCTTCCTTCGCGGTGGCCAGCGAGCGCCAGTTGGACACCAGCCCGGCCACCGGCTGCAGCGCCTTCAGCGCCAGCATGTTCGATGCGACGAGGCCGCCCACCGTCATCCACTGTTCCATCACCGACACCGCGCCCACGGTCACGACGACGACGGAGAACACGGTGAGCAGCACGGTGGTGCCGTCGCGCGCGGTCTCGATCTGGCCGTTCTTGCTGAAGCTCTCGGCGAGCCACGCGTTGTAGGTCTGGCGCCACATCTCGATGGTGGGGCCGTCGTTGGCCTGGGCCTTGAGCGTTTCGCGTGCGTTGCAGATCTCGGCGGTCACGCGCTCCAGGCCGCGCCCGCGCTGCACTTCCTCGACGCGGCCGGAGCGCACCTCGTCGGCCCACCACCACGCCAGGAAGGACATGATCGCGAGGAACAGCACCACCACCGGCAGCACCGGCAGCGCGACGATGCCGATGACCACCAGCGCGAAGACGGCCATGGGCAGGTCGAAGATGGATTGGGCCAGCCCGCCGGTGATGGTGCCGCGCACCGAGGCCACGTCGCGGAAGTACAGGTGCCACACCGACGCGGGCCGGGCTTCCAGCGCGCGCAGCGGGCGGCCCAGCATCGAGTTCAGCAAGGCGCCCGAGACGCCGTGGTCGACGATGGCGCCCGCGTTGCGCAGCAGGCGCGAGCGGCGCGTGCGCAGCCAGAACTCGATGCACAGGAAGAACAGGATGCCGCTGACCAGCGCGGCCAGCGTCGAGGTGCCGCTGCGCGACAGCACGCGGTCATACACCTGCAGCAGGAAGATCGAAGGCAGCAGCCCGAACAGGCTGATGGGCAGCGAGCGCCACGCGGCGCTCTTCACGAGCGGATAGGCGGCGCGGAACGCGGCGTTCAGCGCGCCCGCGTAGGGACTGGCACCGGGCTCGTCCGGAGTCTCGGCAACCAGTTGGCTGGGCAGGAGGAACTTGATCATTGGAAAGAGCCGGTTCGTCGTCCAGTGACGCCTGCCTCATTATCAACTGTTACCCAGCTGTTACAAGGCAAATATTCACTCGCGGTGCGCTTCAAACACACATCAGCACGACAGCCTCTGCCCCTTCGCCACATCGGCCCTGATCCCGTGAACCGGCACCGGTTGCGCGGCGCTTCCCGTTACCGCGCAACCGGCCGGCCTCCCTGCACTGACCTCTCCCTTTCGCCCTGACAAATCCTGCGCGAACACCAGCGCGATGTTGGCGCACAGCAGCATGCACAGCACCCATGCGCACAGCAGCTGCAGCCACCCCAGCCACCAGCGGCGCGCGGGCTGCTGTCGCGTGGCGGGGGCCTCGTATCCGAAGGCCGAATGCAGGAGTGCGTTGAATCTCATGGCAGTGCTTTCAAAACCCGGGCCAGCCGTGACAGGCCGATGCCCGCGGAACTCTTCGCCAACACCCAGTCGCCGGGCTGCAGCAGCCCACCGAGCGCGGTCGACAGGTCGGACACGTCGACGAACCAGTGCGAATGGACCTTGGTGCGGATGCGCGCATGCAGCGCGCGCATCAGCGGTCCGCACAGCAGCACGCGGTCGGGCTGCGATGCGAGCAGCTCGGCCTCGAGGTCGAGGTGGTGGCGTTGCGCGGCGGGGCCGAGCTCCTGCATGTCGCCGAGGATCGCCACGCGCCGCGCCGGCTCGCAGGGTGCCTGCGACAGCAGCTCCAGCGCCGCGCGCATCGAGCTCGGGTTGGCGTCGTAGGTCTCGTCGATCAGCTTGAAGCTGCCGCCGCCGATGTGGATGGTGTGCAGCGCGCCGCGTCCGCCCGGCGGCTCGAAATGCGCGAAGGGCTCGACCGCGGCGGCCAGCGGCAGGCGCATGGCCTGCAGCGCGGCGAGCGCGGCGATGGCGCTCGCGCCCATGTGCCGGCCCGGCGCGTTCAGCCGCAGCTGGAAGGGCTCGCCCGCCACCAGCGCCTGCACCTCGCCGTGGTCGAAGGCCAGCAGGCGCACGTCGGCGTCGCGGTGCTCGCCGCAGGTCACGATCTGCAGCTGCTGCGCCATCGCCGCTTCGGCGAAGGTGGCGAACTCGGGCATGTCGCGGTTGAGCACCACCGAATCGCCCGGCGCCATGGCCTGGAAGATCCGGCTGTCCATGCGCGCGGCGGCCTCGCTCGGGCCGCGGTGCTTCTGCGACGCGGCGGAAAGCCCCGTCACCACGACGAGCGAAGGCCGCACCAACTGGGCCGACGCCGGCATGTGCGAGGTGCCCATCTCCAGCACCCAGTAGGCGGCGTGCCTGGGCATGCAGGTCATGTTCCACGCGATGCCCGAAGGCAGGCTCACGTTGCCCTCGGGCTGGCCGACCTCGCCCCACACTGTGAGCGCGCCGGCCAGCATCGCGGCCACGGTACTGCTGCCCGCGCCACTGCCGAGCACGCCGCACACGCGGCCGGTGAACTCGGCGCGCGCATGGTCGCCGAGCTCCAGCACCGCCTGCAGCACGTTCTGCACCTTGAGCACGGGCACGCGCTTGTCGAGGTGCGGCTTGGGGTCGGAGCACAGCACCGCGGCAGCCGGCTGCAGCACGCCCTTGAGCGTGACGGCGGCCAGCGGCGTCCTGGAAGGCCGCGTCTGGTGGTCGAACACCACGCGGCCCTTGCGCATGAAGGAGCGCTGCGCCACGCCCGCGGCGCGCCAGCCGTCCTCGGGCTTGACGACCCACTCGCCGCCGGTCACGCGCGCCATCTCGCTGGCGGTCCACACGGCGCCGTCGTCGCGCCCGCCGCCGGAGCCCGTGCCCGCCGCACCGGGCGCCGCGCGACGCTCCACCAGGTAGCGGTGGTAGGCGGCGAAGCCCGAGAGGTACTGCTCCACGTCGTCGATGCGCACGCGGAACGAGTGATGGCGGATGAAGAACGAGCCCACCACCGCCGAGGGCCGGCGGAAGTACATCGCCATCTCGGGCCAGAAGAAGCCGTTGAGCAGGTAGTGCGCGCGGTAGTCGAGCGCGCGGTAGAACTTCTCGGTGTCGAGTTCGTCCAGAAGGTGCCGCATCGCGGGCATGCCTTCGAGCCGCTGGAGCATCTGCTGCGCGGCCAGCATGAGTTCGAGCAGCGTCGGGAAGGTGGTCTTCCGGTCGAGCACGAAGTCGAGATACCCCGCCACGTTCTGCAGGCCGAAGCGGAAATACTTCTCCTGCGGGCTCCAGTGCGTGAGTTCGCACACGCAGCAGCTGAGCCAGTGATCGTGCGCCTGCCAGTGCTGGCTGGCGATGAAATGGTCGAAGGCCTTCTCCACCACCGCCAGCCACTGCGGCTCGCGCGTGAGCGAGTAAAGGCGCATGAGCGCGAAGGCGGCCTCGCCGTCGTAGTAGATGATGCGCGAGGCCTGCTTGACCGTGAGGTCGGCCGCGTGCAGAACGTGGTTGAAGCGGCCGGTGGCCGCATCCTGCATCGAGGCGATGCCCAGCGCGAGCTTCTCCAGCAGCGGCAGCCAGCGGCGCGTGTCCATCAGCTCGCAGTACTTCACCAGCGCGAGCACGCAGGCCGCGTTGCCGCCGAGCTTGATCTCGCCGCCGGTGTCGACCAGGAAGGCCACCGCGCGCCCGTCGAGCAGCGTGTACTCGCGGATCAGCGAGATGGTGAGATGGTCCAGCGCCCGGTCGATGGCCGCGCGCAGCGTCTCGTCGCGCGTGAGCTCCCACGACTCGAGCATGGCGTAGACCGCGCTCGCGTGGCGCATCGCGTCGTAGGTGGGAATGCGGCGGTCGAAGCACGGGAAGTAGCCGTACACGAAGAGGCCGTCGCTCTGCACCTGGCGCGCCAGGTACGACGAGCCGCTGCGCACCAAATCCATCACCGACTGCGGATTGAGCGCCGGCAGCTGCCTGCGGCCCGCGTCGAGCCCCGTGCCCACGAGCTTGTGCACCACGCCGTCGGGCTGGCAGAACACGCCCACCGTCGCCAGCAGGTAGACGGGCTGGTCCGAGGGCATGTCCAGCGGCGGCGAGCACTCGAAGCGCGCCTGCCCGTAGACCTCGAAGTTGCGTGCGTTGACCACCGAGTGCGCGATGGTCGAGTCGCCGCACAGCATGGCGTTGGCATTGAGTTCCTGCTCGGTGAAGGCGAGCGTGAAATCCTTGTCGAAGGCCAGGCCGAGGCGGAAGTAGTTGCGCTTGACGGCCGTGAGCTGCGTCTTGAACTGGGCCCAGTCCATAGGGCTCGCGCCCTCGACCCAGTCGATGCGCAGCCACGGCGAGACGATGCCGCGCTCGCGCACCCAGCGCTCGACGTGGCCGGCGCCTTCGCGCCACGCGGTCTCGAAGTCGGCGGCCCGCGCGTGCACCACGTGCGCGCGCTGCGCGCCGTCGCTGACCGAGAAGAACAGCGTGAACGCCGGGTAAGGGGCAGGCAGCGCCGCGCACACCGACGCGAGGCGTTCGTGGCAGGCGTGGAGCTGGTCTGAGAAGGACATCATTCGGCCCCGTTCGGATGCGGGAAACCGGCCACGCCCGTCATCTGCTTTCGCTCTGGTGACGTGTGCGTGGTCCGGGGACTGCCACCACCGAGGTCATCGCGGTGACCCGGCTTCAGCGATAGCTGAATTCGGCTCGGCGATTGAGCTGATAGCCCTCCTCGGTGGTCTCGAGCGATGCCGGTTTCTCCAGGCCCCAGCTGATGGCCTCGATGCGCTCGGCGGGCACGCCCAGCTGCGTGAGCGCGCGCTGCACCGCGTCGGCGCGGCGCTGGCCCAGAGCCAGGTTGTATTCGCGGCCGCCGCGCTGGTCGGTGTGGCCTTCGATCACGACCCTGCTCTGCGGCCGGTTGCGCATGAAGCTGGCGTGAGCTTCCACGACGTTCCGGTCGGCAGGCCTGATGTTGTATTTGTCGAAGTCGAAATAGACGATCTTCGGCACGCCGGCCGGTCCGTTCTGCACCGGTGGCGGCGGTGCCGGCTCCACCTTCGGCACCGCGGTCGCAGCCTTGTTCGAGTAGTAGTAGGTCGCATCGTCACGGCCGGTCTTGGGGGCCGCGCAGCCCACCAGGACTGCGCCGAGCGCGACGATGGCCACTGTCTGGAAATTCTTCTTCATATCGGTCCTTTCGCGGGACAGGCCGGTGGCGGCCTGTCCCTGGTGCTGCGGCAAGCTCCCTCGCCCCTCTTCCTTCTTGTGTTCTTGCTTCCGGTGTCCGCCGATCAGCCCAGCAGGCCGTGGAGGATGTTCGTCACCGGCGAAACCGTGTGCTCCACCAGGCTGGTGATCGGCGTCACGACTTCCGTCACCAGCGGGGTGATGGCATGTTCGACGCCGCTCGTCACGTTGCTGACGGCATCCGTCACCGGGGCAGCCGCCGTCGTGGCGCCAGCCAGGATGTCGGTCACCGGCGCCGTCACGTCGTGCGCCGCGCTGGTCGCATTCGAGACGATCGGCGAGACGGCATCGGTCACGCCGCCAGCGACTTCGCTCACCGGCTGCAGGATGTTCGCCACCGGGCTGTCGCCACCGGTCAGGCCGCCGAGCAGGCTGCCCACCAGGCCGTCCTGGCCCAGGAGGCTGCCGACGAGGCCGTCGCTGCCGAGCACGCCGTCCAGCAGGCCGCCCGTGTCGCCACCGGTCACGGTGCCGAGCAGGCCGCCGACAAGGCCGTCGCTGCCGAGCACGCCGTCCAGCAGGCCGCCCGTGTCGCCACCGGTCACGGTGCCGAGCAGGCCGCCGACGAGGCCGTCGCTGCCGAGCACGCCGTCCAGCAGGCCGCCAGCGTCGCCACCGGTCACGGAACCGAGCAGGCCACCGACCAGGCCGTCGCTGCCGAGCACGCCATCCAGCAGGCCGCCAGCGTCGCCGCCGGTCACGGAACCGAGCAAACCGCCGACCAGGCCGTCGCTGCCGAGCACGCCGTCCAGCAGGCCGCCAGCGTCGCCGCCGGTCACGGAACCGAGCAGGCCACCGACGAGGCCGTCGCTGCCGAGCACGCCGTCCAGCAGGCCGCCAGCGTCGCCGCCGGTCACGGTGCCGAGCAGGCCACCGACCAGGCCGTCGCTGCCGAGCACGCCGTCCAGCAGGCCGCCAGCGTCGCCGCCGGTCACGGAACCGAGCAGGCCACCGACCAGGCCGTCGCTGCCGAGCACGCCGTCCAGCAGGCCGCCAGCGTCGCCGCCGGTCACGGAACCGAGCAGGCCGCCGACCAGGCCGTCGCTGCCGAGCACGCCATCCAGCAGACCGCCAGCATCGCCGCCGGTCAGACCACCCAGCAGACCGCCGACAAGGCCGTCGTCACCGAGCACACCGTCGAGCAGGCCGCCGGCGTCGCCACCGGTCAGGCCACCCAGCAGGCCACCGACCACGCCGTTGTCGCCGAGGATGCCGTCGAGCAGACCGCCAGCATCGCCGCCGGTCAGGCCACCCAGCAGGCCGCCGACCAAGCCGTCGTCGCCGAGGACGCCACCGAGCAGACCGCCGTCCCCGCCGAGCACACCGCCCAGCAGGCCGTCGTCACCCAGCACGCCGCCGAGCAGGCCACCATCGCCACCGAGCACGCCGCCCAGCAGGCCGTCGTCACCCAGCACACCACCGAGCAGGCCGCCGTCGCCACCGAGCACGCCGCCCAGCAGGCCGTCGTCACCCAGCACGCCGCCGAGCAGGCCGCCGTCGCCGCCGAGCACGCCGCCCAGCAGGCCGTCGCCGGACAGGACGTTGGCCACGCCGTCGGTCAGGTAGTCGACTTGCGCCGTGACGCCGTTCAGCAGCGCGGCCGTCGTGTTCGTGCCGAGCAGCTGGTCGGTCAGCGGGCTCAGCAGGCCGGAGGCACCGCTCGCCACCTGGCCGACGAGGCCGTCGACCGGGTCGAGCACGTTGGGATCGTTTTCCGAGAAGCTGGTGCCGAGCACCGGGCCCAGCAGGCCGTCGACCGTGTCGGTCAGGCCGTCGGCGACGCCGACCACCGGTCCGAGCACATTGGTCAGGCCGAGCCCGCCCAGCGCACCTTGGCCCAGGCCGTCGACCAGGTTGCCGAGCACGCCGTCGGCCGGGTCGAGCAGCGCCGCGCCGGTACCGGGGGTGCCGCCACCGCCGACGCCGTCCAGCAGACCGCCGAGCAGGCCGCCGACGATGCCGTCTTCACCGAGCAGGCCACCGACCGGGCCCTCTTCGCCCAGCACGCCGCCGACCAGGCCGCCAGGCCCGAACAGGCCGCCGGCGATGCCGCCGTCGCCGAGCACGCCGCCCAGCAGGCCGTCGTCACCGAGCAGGCCGCCGACAAGACCGTCGTCGCCGAGCAGGCCACCCACGAGGCCGTCGCCGCCCAGCAGGCCACCGACCAGGCCGTCATCGCCCAGCACGCCGCCCAGGAGGCCATCGCCACCGAGCAGGCCACCGACGAGTCCGTCGTCACCCAGCACGCCGCCGAGCAGGCCGTCATTGCCGAGCACGCCGCCCAGCAGGCCGTCGCCGCCCAGGACACCGCCGAGCAGGCCGTCGCTGCGGAGCACGCCGCCGACGAGGCCGTCGTCACCCAGCAGGCCGCCGACCAGGCCGTCGTCGCCGAGCACGCCGTCGAGCGCGCCACCAAGCAGGCCGCCTTCGCCACCGAGCAGGCCGCCCAGCGGGCTGTCGGCGAGGATACCGGAGATGGCGCCGTCCTGGCCGAGCAGGCTGTCGACCAGGCCGCCGTGGCCCAGCAGTTCGCCGGTGAGGCCGCCGCTGCCGAGCACGTTGGAAAGGGTGCCGTCGCCGCCCAGCAGGCCGCCGACCAGGCCGTCGTTGCCGAGCAGGCCACCCACCGCGCTGCCGTCGCCGAGCAGGCCGCCCAGCAGGCCGTCGTCGCCCAGCAGGCCGCCGGTCAGGCCGCCCACCGCGCCGTCGCCGAGCAGGCCACCCACGAGGCCGTCGCTGCCCAGCACGTTGCCGAGCACGCCGCCCAGGGCGCTGTCTTCACCGAGCAGGCCGCCGACGACGCCGTCGTCGCCAAGCAGGCCGCCGACCAGGCCGTCCTCGGCCAGCAGGCCGTTCACGAGGCTGCCCTCGCCCAGCACGTTGTCGAGCGTGCCGCCCAGCAGGCCGTCGTTGCCCACGAGCTGGTCGGTGAGGCCGCCGAGTCCGAGGGCATCGGTCAGGCCGCTGATGATGCCGTGGTCGCCGACGAGGTTGGTCAGGCCGTTGTCCAGCGCGTCGGTCAGGTAGTCGACCTGGCCCGCCACCGTGCCGAGGATGGCGCCGGTCGCGCCCTGGCCCAGCAGGTTGTCGAGCGTCGGGCTCAGCGAGTCGCCCAGCAGGTCGGTGACGCCACTCACGGTGTTGTCGATCGGGTCGAACTGGTTGGGATCGTTCGGCGTGAACTCGCTGCCGACCAGCGGAGCCAGCACGTCGTCGAGCGTGTCGGTCAGGCCGTCGACCGTATTGGTGACCGGCGTGAGCGAGTCGCCCAGGCCGAGTGCGCCGCCGAGGCTGTCGGTGACGTGGTTGACGAGGCTGTCGCCTGGGTTGAGGAGGGCGTCGCCGTCTGCGTCTGCGTCTGCGTCGGCGTCTGCGTCGGCGTCTGCGTCGGCGTCGGCGTCGGCGTCGGCGTCGGCGTCGGCATCGGCATCGGCATCGGCGTCTGCGTCTGCGTCTGCGTCTGCGTCTGCATCGGCGTCTGCATCGGCGTCTGCGTCTGCATCGGCGTCTGCGTCTGCATCGGCGTCTGCGTCTGCGTCTGCATCGGCGTCGGCGTCTGCATCGGCGTCGGCGTCTGCATCTGCATCGGCGTCTGCATCTGCATCGGCGTCTGCATCGGCGTCGGCGTCTGCATCGGCATCGGCATCGGCGTCGGCGTCTGCGTCTGCGTCTGCATCGGCATCACCATCGGCATCCGCGTCGGCATCGGCGTCCGCATCCGAGTCGGCATCCGCGTCGGAGTCGCCGGGGTTGTTCGGGTTGCCCGAACCGACGAGCAGCGGGAACGCGCTGTCGCTGCCGCCGCCACCGCCGCTGAGCGCGGCGCCCAGGGCAGCGGCGCCGAGCGCGCCGAGCGCGAACTCACCCAGCCCGATGCCGCTGCCGGCAGCGAGCTTCTTGGTGACGGCCAGGGCAGCGGCGTCGGCGTCGCTGTCGGGCGGGGTCACCTGGAGGTCGCCCGAGGCGACATCCACATTCACTTGTTCGAGGCCGCCGGGCAGCTTGGTCGAGCCGATGGTGGCATCGGTGCCGCCGGTGAACACACCAGCGAGCGGGGCCTTGTTGGTGGCCGATCCGGGGAAGAGAACATTGGCGTGGCCGTCCTGCGGAACGATCACGCGGTCGCCGGCCATCAGCGTCTGATTGCCATCGACGGGAATGCGGACACCGTCGCGCATCACCGCGACGCCGGGCGTGGCATTCGATAATGTGCCGATGCCGGCAGGGGCCGCGGTTGCGGCGGGGGCCGCCGAACTCACCATGCCCGGAGTGCCGAGCGGTGTGACGGTAGCCTGGGCGATGACCACAGGAGCAGCGCCAGCGGCGGCAAGTCCCTCGGTCGTATTGGTCGATGCTTGTTGAGCGGTCATGGCAGCCTTCTGTGACAAAAGATGCCTACTCAGGGGCAACTAGCGTGCCGCTTTTCCCGAGCCCCATGCCAAAGCGGCCCAGAGCATCGCAAGCTGTTGATTCGTATGGAAAATTTTCTTTTCGAGGTGCCTCCGGCAGGCTGTGGAAACAGCTCGTAAGGAGGTCAATCGGCGAATCGTTACGTAACGAAGTAACGTCGCGTACCCGGAACGTCCGACACATCCGAGGGGCCGCCGACACACCTGCGAACGCACCTGCGAACGCACCCGCGATCACCGCACCCACTCTTCTTTTTCTCACCCTCTATATAGATATGTTCAACCCCTCCCAGGAAGACGTGCGCCGCTTCTTCTGCGACGTCTACGCCAAGCACCGGCAGGGCCTGCCGATGGAAGCGCTCGAGACCATCGCCGCCGGCTGGATCGACCAGCACCCCGAGTACCACGAGGACCTGGCCGACGCCGACGCGGCGGTGGCGCGGGTGTACGACGGATCGAACGGGCGCGAGAACCCGTTCCTGCATCTGTCGATGCACCTGTCGATCAGCGAGCAGTGCTCCATTGACCAGCCGCGCGGCATCCGCCAAGCGGTCGAGCTGCTGGCAGCGCGGCGCGGCTCGCTGCTGCATGCGCATCACGAGGCGATGGAGTGCCTGGGCCAGATGATGTGGGAGAGCCAGCGCGCGGGCCGGCCGCCGGATGGCGAGGGTTATGTGGCCTGCGTGCAGCGCCGGGCGACGAAGGACTAGCCGCCGCGCTTCCTCTTGGCCGCGGGCGGGACCGCGCCCTGCTGCTTCGCCGCTTCACGCAGCAGCGCGGCCATGGCAGCGCGCAATGCCGAGGGCTCGGCGTCGCTGCGCTGCAGCAGGCCGACCGGCTCCTCGGTGCCGGCCGTCTCGATGCGCAGCCGCACGAGGCGCCCATCGTCCAGCTCGCCGCGCGCGGCCCCCAGCGGCGTGATCCACACCGCATCGGACACCGCCACCAGCGCGCGCGCCACCGCCACGTCGAGCGTCTGCAGCGCGTTGGCCGGCAGCACGAGGCCGCGCGCCGACAGGAAGCTCTCGGTGTTGTGGCGCGGGCTCGTGCCCTCGCCGTACACCACCAGCGGATAGGCCAGCACCGCCTGCACCGACACCGCCTTGTGCGCCAGCGGATGCCCCGCGCGCACAGCGAACACCAGCGCCTCGGTGTGCAGCAGCTCGAAGCTCAGGCCGCCCATGAGGCGCGGATCGCTCATGCGGCCCACCACCAGGTCGAGCTCGCCGGCGCGCAGCTCGTCGAGCAGCGCGGCGTTGGCCGCGCTCTTCACCACGATCTGCACCGAGGGCCTGCTGTCGCGCAGCCGCGCCAGCGCCTGCGGCAGCAGGGCCGGCGCCACGCTGGGCAGTGCGCCGATGCGCAGCCGCTCGATGCGCTCGCCGGCCACTGGCGCCACGGCCTGCGCGCTGGCGTCGAGCGCCTCCAGCACGCGCAGCGCATGCGCGAGCAGCTGCTCGCCGGCGGCCGTGAGGCCCTGCACACCGCGCCGACCGGCGTTGCTGCGCTCGACCAGCCGCGTGCCGGCAATGGCCTCGAGCTCGGAGAGCGTCTTCGACACCGCCGGCTGGCTCAGCGCCAGGCGCTCGGCGGCGCGCGCGAGGTGGCGCTCCTGCGCCACCGTGACGAAGCAGCGCAGGTGCCGCAGCTGCACGTTGCGCACGAAGTCCTGGCGAAGATCGGTGAGGGGGTCTTTCAAGGGTGGGCTTTCAATTCCTTCTGGTTATTGAAAACGTAGCAATCTTCAATTTACATCATCGGATGCCGCTTCTACAGTGGCGGCTTCCGGATTCGTCCCACGACAGGAGACAACGTTCATGCAGACCAAGACCAAGGGCGACTCGCCCATCCTCACCCCGCGCGACTGGGATGCCCACCCCAGCTACATCTACCCGGGCTACAAGTCCACCGTGAAGCGCGGCCCGCAGAAGCCGCTCATTCCGCTGAAGGCCTCGCTCGGCGAGCTGCAGCAGCCGGTGTACGGCCACGACAGCATCGGCGAGTTCGACCACGACCTCACGCGCAACGCGCGCAAGAACGGCGAGCCGCTGGGCGAGCGCATGATCCTCACGGGCCGCGTGCTCGACGACCGCCGCCGCCCGGTGGCCAACACGCTGGTCGAGCTGTGGCAGGCCAACGCCGCCGGCCGCTACGTGCACAAGGTCGACCAGCACGACGCGCCGCTGGACCCCAACTTCCTCGGCGCCGGCCGCTGCCTGACCGACAGCGAAGGCCGCTACCGCTTCCTCACCATCAAGCCGGGCGCCTACCCCTGGGGCAACCACCCGAACGCATGGCGTCCGCAGCACATCCACCTGTCGCTGTTCGGCCAGAGCTTCGCAAGCCGCCTGGTCACGCAGATGTACTTCCCCGGCGACCCGCTGCACCAGTACGACCCGATGATCACCGGCACCCCCGAGCGCTACCGCAACCGCCTCATCGCCGACTTCAGCCTCGACATCACCGAGGACGGCTACGCACTGGGCTACCAGTTCGACATCGTGCTGCGCGGCGCAGACGAGACGCCTTTCGAAAATCGATGAGCCAGGAGACGCAAACCATGTTGATGACCGCACTGGAAGCCGACTTCGGCCAGACCCCCTCGCAGACCGTGGGCCCCTACTTCGCCTACGGCCTCACCGCCACGCAATACGGCTACGACTTCGACCAGCCCTTCGACGCGGTGCTCGCGCTCGACAACGCCAAGGGCCAGCGCATCCGCCTCGAAGGCCGCGTGCTCGACGGCGACGGCAACCCGATCAACGACGCGATGGTCGAGATCAGCCAGCCCGACGGCGAAGGCCGCTACCCGCAGACGCCGGAAGAAGCGCGCGCCATGGGCTTCCGCGCCTTCGGCCGCGTCGGCACCGGCACGCACGAGGGCAACCGCTTCGTGTTCCATACGGTGAAGCCCGGCGCCGAGTCGCCCGGCGAGGCACCGCACATCAACGCGATCGTGCTGATGCGCGGCCTGCTGCTGCATGCCTTCACGCGCATCTACTTCAGCGACGAGGCCGAAGCCAACGCGAAGGACGCGGTGCTGCAGAGCGTGCCCGCCGAGCGTCGCCACACGCTGATCGCCGAGCGCGTGGAGCAAGGCGGCGCCGTCACCTACCGCTTCGACATCCGCATGCAGGGTGCCGACGAGACGGCGTTCTTCGACGTCTGATCCGCCTGATCTCTCAGGGAAATCCCGGACATGAAAAAGCCCGCATTAGCGGGCTTTTTCGTTTTGGTCGTTTCGGAAGTGCTCGGCTTGCTTATTCGGCGCCGTGGTGAATGCGCGATTCGGGCACCGTCTTCAGTTCACCCGGCAGCGAGCTGATGTAGCTGGCCAGCGTCTTGAGCTCGGCGTTGGTGAACTTCTTCTCCTCGACCTGCTGGCCCATCACCGCGTTCGAACGGCCCAGGTGCGAGTTGTTCTTCACGCGGTACGACTTGAGCGCGACGAAGAGGTAGTCGGCATGCTGGCCGGCCAGCTTGGGCACGGTGCCGTCGTTGGGCGTGTTGAAGTTGGCGC
>Ga0102588_1001428_pt1 | contig 17697 bp, 21 predicted proteins | sample AraplaMF_Col_mMS_FD_76854 | JGI IMG/M metagenome (GOLD analysis project Ga0102588, IMG submission 76854) | Arabidopsis root microbial communities from the University of North Carolina, USA - plate scrape MF_Col_mMS (SPADES assembly) (version 2) | ecosystem: Host-associated > Plants > Roots >...
CCGCTTCCCACAAAAGACCCAGCGAAGCCGGACAAACGGCTCTAGCGATCGTCGCGCGTCCAGATCGCGCCGTCTTCTTCCCGCACCGGAAACACCGTCACCGGCTCGTACGCGGGCGGACACGTCACGTCGCCCGAGCGCAGATCGAAGCGCGCACCATGGCGAACGCATTCCACCTCGAAGCCGTGCACCGGGCCGCCGGCCAGTTCGCCGCCGTCGTGCGTGCAGACGTCTTCGATGGCGTAGAGCTGGCCGTCGATGTTGTAGACGGCGATGGCGGTGTCGCCATCCCATGCCACGCGATACTCGCCGGGCAGCAGCTCGCTGCGCGTGCCGACCTTGATCCAGCCGTCCATTACGAGAGCACCTTCACCAGGTATTCGAAGCGCAGGTCGTCGCGCTGCGGCAAGCCGAAGCGCTCGTCGCCATAGGGGAACGGCTTCGTGCGACCCGTGCGGACGTATCCGCGGCGCTCGTACCACGCGATGAGTTCCGCGCGGATGTCGATCACCGTCATCTCCACACGATCGCACTGCCATTCGTCGCGCGCGATGCGCTCCACTTCCTCGATCACGAGCCGGCCGATGCCCGTGCCCTGGAACGGCGGGTGCACGGAGAACATGCCGAAGTAGCACGTGCCGCCCTGCCGCTCGATGTAACACGACGCCGCCACGAGCCCATCGCGCTCGAACAGGACGAACCGCCCGTTCTCGCTCGTGAGCAGCTCTTCGATCTCGGTGATGTCGGTGCGGCGGCCGTGGAGGAAATCGGCCTCGGTCGTCCAGCCGGCACGGCTGGCGTCGCCGCGGTAGGCGGATTCGACCAGCGCGGCGATGACGCCGGCGTCGGCACGGGTGGCGATGCGGAAGGTGTGCTTGGGGGTCATGCGGGGATTCTAGGCTAATAGCGGAGCACCCGTAGGAGCGCGCCTGCGCGCGACGCCGTTGGGGCCTTGAGCAACAGGGCCTGCGCGTCTCGCGAAAAGCTGTCGCGCGCGGGCGCGCTCCTACCGGGCATGCCCGAACAACATGGGCGTCAGAGCAGGAGCTTGCGCACCCGCCCGATCGCCTCGATGAACCCGTCCACCTCGGCCTTCGTGTTGTAGAAGGCCAGCGAAGCGCGCAGCGTGGCGGGCACACCATAGAACTGCATCAGCGGATGCGCACAGTGGTGGCCCGAGCGCACGGCCACGCCCTGGAGGTCGAGCAGCGTCGCCATGTCGTTGGCGTGCGCGCCTTCGATGAGGAACGAGATAACCGGCTCCTTTTCCTTCGCGCGGCCGAAGATCCGCAGGCCCGGCACATCGTCCATGGCGGCGGTGGCGTATGCGAGGAGATCCTGCTCGTACGTCTTCAGGCGGTCGAAACCGATGCCTTCGAGATAGCCGATCGCCGCGGACATCCCGGCGAAACCGGCGATGTTCGGCGTGCCGGCCTCGAAGCGGTGCGGCGGATCGGCGAACACCGTGCCGTCGAAGCGCACCTCGCGGATCATCTCGCCACCACCGAAGAACGGCGGCATCGCCATCAGGTGCTCGCGCTTCGCCCACAGCGCGCCCGTGCCCGTGGGCGCGAGCATCTTGTGGCCGGTGATGGCGTAGAAGTCGCAGCCGAGGGCCTGCACGTCGATGGCGCGATGCGGCGCCGCCTGCGAGCCGTCGACCAGCAGCGGGATGCCGCGCTTGCGGCACTCGCGCGCGATCTCGCGAATGGGGTTCACGGTGCCCAGCGCATTGGACACGTGCGTGACGCAGGCGAGCTTCACCTCGGGCGTGAGCATCTCGATGTACTTCTCGAGGATGAGCTCGCCGTTCTCGTCGATCGGGGCGGCCTTTACCGTGGCACCCGTGCGCTCCGCCACCAGCTGCCACGGCACGATGTTGGCGTGGTGCTCCATCACCGTGGTGAGGATCGCGTCGCCGGGCTTCATGCGCGGCATCGCGTAGCTGTACGCCACGAGGTTGATCGACTGCGTGGTGCCGGAGGTGAGCACCACCTCGTCGCGCGACGGCGCGTTGATGAAGCGCGCGAGCGCGTCTCGGGCGCCCTCGTAGGCCGCCGTCGCCTCTTCGCCGAGCAGGTGCACGGCGCGCGAGACGTTGGCGTTGTGTTCGCGGTAGTGCCGGTCGACCGCCTCGATCACCGACACCGGCTTCTGCCCGGTATTGGCGTTGTCGAAATAGATCAGCGGCTTGCCGTGCACGGTACGCGACAGCAGCGGAAAGTCGGCGCGGATGCGCTCGATGTCGAGCGGCGCGGCGAGCGTCTCGGGCTTGGCGTTCATGGCGGGCTCCGGATGGCTTAGTCGGCGGCGGGGCCGGTGGGCAGATGCGCCACCAGCAGATCGCCAAGGTGTTCGCGCAGGGCGTCGTTCGGCAGCGATTCCAGCGCCGCGCGGCAGAAGGCCAGCGTCAGCAGGCTGCGCGCCTGCGCCAGCGGGATACCGCGCGAACGCAGGTAGAAGAGCGATCGCTCGTCGAGCTGACCGATCGTCGCGCCGTGCGCGGCCTTTACCTCGTCGGCGTAGATCTCGAGCTCCGGCTTGGTGTCGATCTCGGCCTGACCGGACAGCAGCAGGTTCTTGTTGCTCAGCGACGCGTCGGTGCCGTCGGCGCCTTCGGCCACCACGATCGCACCGCGGAACACGCCGCGCGAGCGGCCGTCGGCGATGCCGCGCCACAGGGCGTCCGACGCCGTGTCGCGTGCCTGGTGGCGCACTTCCAGCTGGGTGTCGATGTGCTGGCGACCCGACAGAGCGAACACACCGCGCGAATCGAAGCGCGCACCGTCGCCATTGACGTCGGCCTGCAGTTCGTGACGCACGAGGGCGCCGCCAAGCTCCAGTGCATGCACCGTCGCCGTCGCGCCCGCATCGAGACGCGCGTGGCTGCGACGCACGAGCGTGGTGGCCGTCGAGGCGTCCTGCAGCACGACGAGACCAAGACGGGCGTTCTCGCGAACCACGATGTCCGTCACCACGGTGCCGAGCTGCGCGGCGTCGCCGAGGGTGACGTAATGCTCGACCACGTCCACGCTGGCGGCCTTGCCGATGTCGAGCAGCACGCGCACGTGCCACGCGGTATCGGCCTGCGCACCGCTGGACACGTGCACGACGTGCACCGGGCGGGCGATCGCGACGCCGTCGTCGACGCGCAGCACGAGTCCGTCCACGGCGAGCGCCGCATTGAGGTGTGCGAACGCGTCGGCGGCGCCGTGACGGTAGCGGTTGGCGAGCGCGAAACGCAGCGGCTCGGGGTTCTGCGCCAGCGCGCCCGCGAGGGGCAGCAGCGCGATGCCGGTCGTCGTGGCCGACGAGAGGTCCGCGCGATACGTGCCGTCGACGAAGACGACGCGATCGCCCTCGACGCCGGGCAACGCGATGCGCGCCGCGTCGACGGCGAGCGTACCGGCGGCGTCGCGATCGGCGAGTGCGAGCGCGCGCTGCGCCAGGGCGCGAAGCGGGGTGTACTTCCAGGCTTCGTTGCGGCCTTCGGGCAGGCCATCGGCGGCGAAGGCCTCGAGGTTTTCGCGACGCGCGGCATCCAGCCAGGCGATGCCCGTCGCGGGAACCGCGGCGGCGGCATCGAGCGCCGCCCGCACGAACGGGGACGGCGCGTTCGTCATGCCGGCTCTCCGGTGAGGTCCGCCTTGCGCAGTTCGGGATGCTTTTCGGCAAGCCAGGCGTAGCCCTGCTCTTCGAGTTTCAGCGCGAGATCCTTGTCGCCGCTCTCGACGATGCGGCCGCCGGCGAGCACGTGCACGAAGTCAGGCTCGATGTAGTCGAGCAGTCGCTGGTAGTGCGTGACGATGACGAACGAGCGATCGGGCGAGCGCAGCGCGTTGACGCCCTCGGCCACCTGTTTGAGAGCGTCGATGTCGAGGCCCGAGTCGGTTTCGTCGAGGATCGCCAGCTTCGGCTCGAGCACGGCCATCTGGAAGATCTCGTTACGCTTCTTCTCGCCACCCGAGAAACCTTCGTTCACCGCGCGGTGGAGCAGCTCGTCGGAAATCTGCATCACCTTGAGCTTCTCGCGCACGAGCTTCAGGAAGCGCATGGAGTCCAGTTCTTCCTCGCCGCGGAACTTCCGCTGCGCGTTGAGCGCGGCACGCAGGAAGTAGGTGTTGTTCACGCCGGGAATCTCGACCGGATACTGGAACGCGAGGAACACGCCGACGGCGGCGCGTTCTTCGGGCTCGAGCGCGAGCAGATCGCGACCGGCGAAGTCGACCGAACCGGCGGTTACCTCGTAACCGTCGCGACCCGCCAGCACGTTGCCCAGCGTGGACTTGCCCGCGCCGTTGGGCCCCATGATGGCGTGCACCTCACCCGGCTTCACGGTGAGCGAAAGGCCTTTGAGGATCTCCTTGCCTTCGACGCGGGCATGGAGGTTGTCGATCTTGAGCATGTGCATGGCGAGACGGTCCAATCAGGGCGTGAGATGCGAGAGCGCGTCGAGCGCATCGTCGCGGCGGTCCCAGGGCACGAAGATGTGATCGTGCAGGAACGCGGAAACGGGATTGCAGGGAATGCCGCGCTTCGCGAGCGCGGCGGAAACGGCGGCCATCATGCCGACGGCGGTGAGGCTCGACTGCACGCGCAGCGTGATGCATGCCCAGCGCATGCCGCCACTGGGCGCGTCGTCGGGATCGACGTCGACGATGAGCGTGGTGCCTTCGGCTTCGCGGAACATCATCAGCGCCTCGGCCATGCGCTCGCGCGCCTTGTCGTGCGAGACATGCAGGAAGCGCTTCGGCACGGGATCGAGGCCCGGATCCAGCGCGGCGAGAAGCGCGCGCAGGTCCGAGAGCCCCGGCGCGGAACCGGCGATACCCATCGTCAGCCCACCGCGCCTTCGAGCGATACTTCGAGCAGCTTCTTGGCCTCGACCGCGAACTCCATCGGGAGCTCGCGGAACACCTGCTTGCAGAAGCCGTCGACGATCATCGACACCGCGTCTTCCTCGCCGATACCGCGCGACAGGCAGTAGAACAGCTGGTCGTCGGAAATCTTGGAGGTGGTGGCCTCGTGCTCGACGATGGCGCCCGGGTTCTTCACTTCCATGTACGGGAAGGTATGCGCGCCGCACTGCTTGCCGATCAGCAGCGAGTCGCACTGCGTGTAGTTGCGCGCGCCATCGGCGCCCTTCTCGATCTTCACCAGGCCGCGATAGCTGTTGGAACTGCGACCGGCGCTGATGCCCTTGGCGACGATTTTCGACTTGGTACCCTTGCCGATGTGGATCATCTTGGTGCCGGTGTCGGCCTGCTGACGATGATGCGTGAGCGCCACCGAGTAGAACTCGCCCACCGAGCGATCGCCGCGCAGCACGCAGCTGGGGTACTTCCAGGTGATGGCCGAACCGGTCTCCACCTGCGTCCAGCTGATCTTCGAATCGGCGCCGCGGCAATCGCCGCGCTTCGTCACGAAGTTGTAGATGCCGCCCACGCCGTTCTCGTCGCCCGGGTACCAGTTCTGCACGGTGGAGTACTTGATCTGCGCACGCTCCAGCGCCACGAGCTCGACCACCGCCGCGTGCAGCTGGTTTTCGTCGCGCATGGGCGCGGTGCAGCCTTCGAGGTACGACACGTACGAGTCGTCTTCGGCCACGATCAGCGTGCGCTCGAACTGCCCGGTGTTGATCGCGTTGATGCGGAAGTACGTCGACAGCTCCATCGGGCAGCGGGTGCCCTTCGGAATGAAGACGAAGCTACCGTCGGAGAACACGGCGGAGTTCAGCGCGGCGAAATAGTTGTCGCCCACCGGCACGACACTGCCGAGGTACTGGCGCACCAGGTCGCCGTGCTCGCGGATGGCCTCGGACATCGAGCAGAAGATCACGCCGGCCTCGGCCAGTTCCTTGCGGAACGTGGTGCCGACGGAAACCGAGTCGAACACGGCGTCGACCGCCACACCCGCGAGCTTCGCGCGCTCGTGCAGCGGCACGCCGAGCTTCTCGTAGGTTTCGAGCAGCTTCGGGTCGACGTCGTCGAGCGACTTCGGGCCGGCCTTCGGCGCGGAGTAATAGCTGACCGACTGATAGTCGATGGGCGCGATGTCGAGCTTCGCCCAGTCCGGCTCGGGCATGGTGAGCCAGTGGCGGTACGCGGCCAGACGCCACTCCGTCATCCACTCCGGCTCGCCCTTGATCGCGGAAAGCTGGCGAACGGTGTCTTCGTTCAGGCCGGGCGGAAGGCTGGTCGACTCGATGTCCGTGACGAAGCCCGCTTCGTAACGACGGTTGAGGGCCGCTTCGACTTCGGCATTGTCGCGCACGGGCGCGGCCACTTCGCGTGTCATGTTCTCGCTCTCGTTCATACGTTCGCCTGCGCGGCCTTGGCCGCGTCAATGGCCGGCGCCGTGGGGCGCGCAGCCAGCATCTGTGCCAGGGTTATGGCGCGCAGCACGCCGTCGATCGCCCCCGAAACGGACCGCCAGCTACCGCTGACGCCGCACTGGGACTGGCGGTCGCACTGGCCCTGTGCCGTGCTGCATTCGGTCATGCCAATGGGCCCTTCCATCGCCACCACGATGTCGGCGAGGCTGATCGCCTCGGCCGGGCGCGCCAGGCGATAACCGCCGTTGACGCCGCGGAACGACTCCACGAGCCCGGCATGGCCGAGCAGCTTCAGAAGCTTGGAGACGGTGGGCAACTCCAGGCGCGCCTCTTCGGCGATCTGGGCAGTGCTCAGAACGTCGGCAGGGTGCGCGGCGATGCAGGTCATCACCACCGTCGCGTAGTCGGTCAGTCGGCTGACACGGAGCATCGGGGAAGGGGGACTGGGAAATCAGACCAAAATGGTACTGTTTTCGGGGTTACGTTGCAATGCGGTGCCGTCCGAGCGCGACACCCGTAGGAGCGCGCCCTGCGCGCGACAGCCTTTCGCCCCGGTAATGATCGGGCATTCTCGCGAAAAGATGTCGCGCGCGAGGCGCGCTCCTACCGCGCAATTTTGCACGCGACTGGGGAATGAACGCACCAATATGGTGCTTTCGCAGAGCGATAGCGATCGGCATACCGCATCGCACAACGCCCTCGCCACTGGCACGCATCCTGCTGATGCCTTCCGCATCAGCCAAGGGGAAGCACCGCCATGAAGTGGATCAACGCGATCATCAAACCCTTCACGCTGGACGACGTACGGGAGGCCCTGGCCGACGTGGGGGTGCAAGGCATGACGGTGACCGAGGTGAAAGGCTTCGGACGTCAGCACGGGCACACCGAGCTATACCGTGGCGCGGAGTACGTGGTCGATTTCCTGCCCAAGCTGAAGATCGAGATCGCCGTCACCGACGATCAGGTCGAACGGGCCGTCGAAGCCATCGGCAACGCGGCACGCACGGGCAAGATCGGCGACGGCAAGATCTTCGTCATCGACCTCGAGCAGGCGATTCGCATCCGCACGCAGGAGGTCGACGCCGATGCGCTCTAAGTCGCTGCTCGCCCTGCCCGCCCTGCTCCCCACACTGGCCGTCGCCCAAGCGGCCACGCCAAAACCGGATTCGGGCGACACGGCCTGGATGCTCACGGCGACCATGCTCGTACTGCTGATGACGATACCGGGCCTCGCGCTGTTCTATGGCGGCATGGTTCGCGCCAAGAACCTGCTGTCGGTACTGATGCAGTGCTTCGCCATCACCGCGCTCGTCACCGTGCTCTGGGTTGTCTATGGCTACTCCGTCGCGTTCGACACCACGGGCATGGCCGCGGGCACCACCAACCTGCATTCCTTCGTCGGCGGCTTCGGTCGCGCCATGCTCGCCGGGCTCGCGCCCGGCAGTCTCTACAACACGATCCCGGAAGCGGTGTTCGTGATGTTCCAGATGACGTTCGCGATCATCACGCCCGCGCTCATCGTGGGCGCGATCGCCGAGCGCATGAAATTCTCCGCGCTGCTCGTGTTCACCGGCCTCTGGTTCACGTTCGTCTACCTCCCCATCGCGCACATGGTATGGAGCGGCCCGGGCTCGTTCCTCGGCGACCTCGGCGTGCTCGACTTCGCCGGCGGCACCGTCGTGCACATCAACGCCGGCATCGCGGGCCTGGTCGGTTGCCTCGTGATCGGCAAGCGTCGCGGCTATCCGACCACACCGATGCCGCCGCACAACCTCGGCTACACACTCATCGGCGCCAGCATGCTGTGGCTCGGCTGGTTCGGTTTCAACGCCGGCTCCGCGGTCGCGGCGAATGGCAGCGCGGGCATGGCGATGCTCGTGACGCAGATCGCGACCGCCGCCGCGGCGATCGGCTGGACCGTGGTGGAATGGATCACGCATCGTCGCCCCAGCGTGCTCGGCATCGCCTCGGGTGCCGTCGCAGGCCTCGTCGCGATCACCCCGGCCGCCGGCACCTGCGGCCCCGGTGGCGCGCTCGTGCTTGGGCTGCTCTCGGGTGTGATCTGCTTCTTCTGCGCCACGCGCCTGAAGCGTTACTTCGGCTACGACGATTCGCTCGACGTGTTCGGCGTGCACGCCGTCGCCGGCATCGTCGGCGCACTGCTCACCGGCCCGCTCGCCGCACCCGCGCTTGGCGGGTTCGGCACCGTCACGGAGCCTGGCATGCAGTTGTGGATCCAGTTCAAGGGTGTCGCGTTCACGGTGGTCTACAGCGCCGTGCTCAGCTACGCCATCTTCAAGGGCATCGCCGTGACGATGGGGCTGCGCGTCGACGAGGAACAGGAGCAGGTCGGACTCGACATCGCGTTGCACGAAGAGCGGGCGTACAACCTGTCCTGATCCCTACGGTCACCGCGATTACGGACGCACCGCGGTGACCTCGATCTCCACGAGGAAATTCGGACTGACAAGGCCGGCCACCTGCATCGTCGAGCGTGCCGGAAGGTTGGGCTGCGCGGCGGTGCCGAAGAACTGCTTGTATGCCTCGGTGAAGCCGGCGAAATCCATCTTGCCGCCCTTCGCCGGGTCGCCCACGAGGAAGACCTGCATCTTCACCACGTCACCCATCGTCAGGCCCATGTCCTTCAGCTGCGCCTCGATCGAGCGCAACGCACCGGTCGCCTGCGTCTTCGTGTCACCGTAGGCCTGCACGCTGTCTTTCGGCGCACTCGTGTTGGCGATCGGCGGAACGGCGCCGCTGACGAACACCAGCGTCTTGCCCGCCGGCACTTCGACGGCGCCTGCGATCGGAAGCATGGGGCTCGCCAGTTTGTGCCTGACGACATCGGAAGCGAGCGCGGGCGCGGAAGCGACGAGCAGCGTCGCGGCGAGGAGAACGTATCGGGTCATGGTCAATGGCCTCGGGGTGGGTTGGGGGCGGGAGGGCGGTAGGGTTTGACGTCGGCGGCGGTCACGGTGTCGGTGTAGCGATTGCCGAAGTGCGTGCGGACGTAGTTGACGACGTCCGCGACCTGCGCATCGGTCAGCAACATCGAAAACGGCGGCATGCCACCGCGACCGTTCATGACCATCACGACAGGATAGGCTTTCGCCGCCAGCTTGGGATTGGACGCAAGTGCCGGGTAATGGCCGGCGCCGACGGCACCTTTCGCGTCCGCCATGTGGCAGCCCTGGCAGACGTGCGTGAACGTCTGTTCGCCGGTGATCTGCGCGGCGTGCTTCTGATCGATGAAGCGTGGATCCATCGATTGCGCGTGCACGGCCGCGGCGGCACACAGCGAAAGGACGACGATGAGCGTTTTCATGAGCGGGCCCCCTCGGTCGCGCGCCGGTGCAGCATGTCGATCGCCGCGAGCGACGAGAGCACGGCGCCTTCCTGCCAGGCGGGAAGATACGACGCATGCTCGCCGGCCAGAACGATCCGTCCGTCCATCGAGCAGAGGTCGGCGTAGTGTTTCTCGCGCGCGGCGTCGGTCCACCAGCCGAAGCAGCCCATCGCGAAAGGCACCCTGTGCCACGCAACGGCGAGGCCGCTCTCGAACGCCTCCGGAAACTGCGGATGCACCTTCGCGCCGTATTCGATCGTCTTGCGGATGCGCTCCTCCGGCGTCATCGACGTGAACTCGTACGCTTCCAGAAAAAACGCGTACGACGCGAGCATCACGCCCTTCTTCGTGCCGATGCCGTGGCTCGGGTACGCCATCATGCCGATGGGAAGATCCGTCATCGTCACGCCGCCATAGATCGCGTCGTCTTCCTCCCAGAACCGCCGTTTGAACTGGATGCCGACTTTCGACGACGACATGTACGGCACCGCGGCGATCGCCGCCTGTTTCGCCGCCGAGACCTGGATGGGAATCTGGCTGAGCACGGAGAGCGGAATCGTGCAGACGCACCAGTCGGCTTTTTCCTGGCGCACGGCACCCGGCGACGCGGTGTCTTCGTAGCTCACGGTGACGCGATCGTCGTCCTGCCCGATCGCGGTGACCTTCGCGCCGTAGTGGATCACGCCCTCGCCGATCTCGCGCGCGAACGCCTTCGCGATCGCATCCATGCCGCCCACCGGTTGCAGCATCGCGGGCTGGTAATCGTAGAACTCGGCCATGCCGAGCCCCGTCCACAGGCGCGCCTTCAGCACATCCGACAGCCCCACCGGCTGCGAAAACGCTGGCGCGGCATCGGGGCCGCCGCCGGGATCCTTCACGTAACCGCGGTGGCCGCTGCTGTCCGGGCCTTTGACGTAACGGAACTGCGCATCGAGCCCGCCGAACTGGCGCAGCGATTCGAGCAGGATTTCGCGGTCCTCGCGACTCACCAGCTGATCGAGACCGCCGCTGCCCGCCACCTTGGCGAGCAGGTCGGCGATGCCGCCGTGGAAATCGGCCTGCACCTCGCGCAGACGCTGTGGCTTGCCGCCGAAGGCGTCCTTTCCATAGATGTACGCGTTCTGGTTCACCTGGATGAACGGCTCGAGCGCCACGCCGAAACGGCGGCAGTAATCGAGCACGCCGTGATGGTGGTACGGGATGCGCCACGGACCGGGATTGAAGTACATGCCCTGGTCGAAGCGGCAGGTCTGCCGCTGGCCGCCGAGTTCGGTGAAGCTGTCGCCGGGACGGAGCGTCCAGGTGCGGCCACCGGGTCGGCCGTTGTATTCCAGCACGCGGACCTTGTAGCCCGCCTTGCCCAGTTCGTAGGCAGCCGTCATGCCGGCGAGGCCCGCGCCCAGCACCAGCACGGTGCCGTGGCCCGTGCCCTGCAGGGACGCCTGCGGTCGATACGGCGACTCCGCCGCGATGCCCAGACTGGTCATCGCCTGGTACATCACCGCTCCGCCGCCGGCGAGGCCGATCATGCGGAGAAGGTCACGGCGCGTGATGGAAGCGGTGCCCGTATCGTTCGCCATCGCAGTACCCCGAAAGGAACCCCTGCGGGCAGCATCCCAGATGGCGCCATGGGGGACAACTGGCCCGACGGACTAGGGGCGGATCGCCCTATGACACGTCGCCGGAAAGCATCTAAGCTCGTGGCCAGTACCGCTTTCGCAGACGCCGCATGACCGCCACGGAACGTTCCGCCGCACGCCTCGCCTGGGCCCGCCAGGTCACAGGCGACGCCTCCCTCGACCTCGAAACCGCCTCGGCCGACGCCAGCTTCCGCAGTTACTGGCGCGGCTACGTCGACGGCCAGCCGGTGATCGTCATGGACTCGCCGCCCGACCGGGAAGACCCCACCCCCTGGATCGCGATCGGCAAGCGCCTTGCCGACGCCGGGGTGCACGTCCCGAAGGTGATGGTCGCGGACGTGGCGCAGGGCTTTCTGCTCATCGAAGACCTCGGCACGCGCACCTACCTGCCCGAGCTCGACGACGGCACCGTCGACGCGCTCTACGGCGACGCGCTCGACACGCTGCTGCGCATGCAGATGCATGTCGATACCGCCGGCCTGCCCTCGTTCAACCACGAGTGGCAGACCATGGAAATGGAGATCATGCCGACGTGGCTGCTGCAGAAGCACCTCGGCGTCGACGTCGAATGCGAGGAGTGGGACATCATCGAGGGCGCGTTCACCGCGATCATGCATGCCATCGACGAGCAACCACGCGCGTTCATGCACCGCGATTACCACAGCCGCAACCTGCTGGTGACCGCGGAGCATTCGCCGGGCGTGATCGACTTCCAGGGCGCGATGTCCGGCCCCATCACCTACGACCTCGCCTCGCTGCTGCGCGATGCCTACATCGTCTGGGACAATGAGCGCGTCGAAGGCTGGGTCGAAGCGTACCGCCTGCGGCTGCTCGATGCGCGCCTGCTCGACGAAACGATCGACACCGACCGCTTCCGCCGCTGGTTCGACCTCACCGGCCTGCAGCGACACATCAAGATCCTCGGGCTGTTCTGCCGCCTGCATTATCGCGACGGCAAGGCGGGCTACCTCGCCGACCTGCCCCGTGTGCTTCGCTACGTGCTCGACACCGCTCGCCGTCATGCCGACGTCGCGCCGCTGGCCGATTACATCGAAGCGAAGATCGGCGACCGCGACATCCGCGTGGCGCGCGACGCATGAGGCATGCGCTGATCCTCGCCGCCGGTCGCGGCGAACGCATGCGTCCGCTGACGGACAGCACGCCGAAGCCGCTGCTCGACGTGCACGGCAAGCCGCTCATCGTGCACCACATCGAGAAACTCGTCGCCGCCGACGTGCGCTACATCGTGATCAACACGTCGCACCTCGCGCCGCAGTTTCCCGATGCGCTGGGCGACGGTTCGCGCTGGGGCGTGCGTATCCGTTACTCGTACGAAGGCCCCACGCCGCTCGAAACCGGTGGCGGCATGCTGGCCGCCCTGCCCCTGCTGGGGCCCGACCCGTTCATCGTGGTCAGCGCCGATATCTGGAGCGACATCGACTACGCGGCGCTTCCGCGCGAACCGGACGGCGTGGCGCACCTGGTGATGGTGCCCAATCCGGACTTTCATCCCGCCGGCGACTTCGCACTGGCGGACGGACGCCTGTCCGAAGGCGACGGACCGGCAGGTGCCGAGCGCCTGACGTTCGGCAACGTGGGTGTCTATCGACGCGAGATCGTCGCCGACGAGGCGCCAGGCTGCTTCAGGCTGCTGCCGATGTACCGCAAGGCGATGGCGGAAGGTCGCCTGCGCGGCGAACGCTTCGATGGTTTCTGGCGGAACGTTGGGACACCGGCGCAGCTCGACGAGCTGCGGGGTGTCGTGACTCGCTGACGCCGTTATCGAGCGAGCGGCTTCTTACTGCACCGTCTCGGCGCCGAGTTCCCGCAAGCGTTCGTGACCCAGCGTAAAGGCTTCGTTGAAAGCGCTGGTGATGTCGACGAAATCGTGCGTGCCCGTGTTCGCTTCGATTTCCTCGCCGATGTGATCGAGGATGCGGTAACTACCGCGGTAGAGCTGCTCGCCCGTGTCGCCATGGTGCTTGACCGCTTTGGCGACCACCCGGTACTTGGTGTGATTTTCCACTGCTTGTCCCTCCCCTATGCCCTGATACTGACTGGGGAAGATGACGGTTGCAAGTGACAGGGTGAAGGCTCACCGGGGCGCCCCTCGCGCCCCGACGATCAGTCCTGATCCGCGACGTGCGCCACGGCACGACCGTCTGCGACACCGGCGGTCGGCGCCGGCGTGTCGGGCATGCCGGCACCCACGTGTTCGGCTTCGGCGGAATGCGGCTTCGTCGCTCCGGGCAGCGACGGTTCCGCTGCGACCTCCGGCGAAAGCGCGGCCTTCGCCGCTTCGCGGGTCATCACCACGATGCTGATACGGCGATTGATCGGCGCCGCCGGATCGGCCTTGTCGAACGGCACCGACGCCGCGAGACCGACGACGCGCGCCACCTTGTCGGGCACCATGCCGCCTTCCACGAGCGTGCGACGCGCCGCGTTCGCACGATCCGCGGAAAGCTCCCAGTTGCCGTAGGCACTATCGGCACTGACGTATCGTGCGCTGTCGGTATGGCCCGAGATGCTGATGGTGTTCGGCACCTGGTTCACGAAACCGGCGAGCTCGTGCAGGATCTGCACGGTGTAGTTCTTCATGACGCCACTGCCCGTGTCGAACATCGGGCGGTTCTGCTTGTCGACGATCTGGATGCGCAGGCCTTCGGACGTGATGTCCAGCAGCAGCTGATCCTTGTACGGCGCCATCGCCTGACTCTTCGAAATGGCTTCGGTCAGGTCCTGCATGAGTTTCTCGAGGCGGCGTTTTTCCTGCTCTTTCGCCAGCTTGTCGACCTCGGCCGCACCCGGCTTGGCGAACGCCTGCTCGTTGCCCGGACCCTTCGGCAGATCCATCGCGCCGCCCAGCTTGATCATGCTGGTGCTCGCGCCACCGGGACCCATCTTGCCCGAGGGCGCCATGGTGGACTGACCCGCTGTCATGCTGGGGTTCTTGAAGTATTCCGAGATCGCGGCGCGCTGCTGTTTGGTGCCGGCGCCGACGAGCCACATGACGAGGAAGAACGCCATCATCGCGGTCACGAAGTCCGCATAGGCCACTTTCCAGGCGCCACCGTGGTGACCGTGGCCGCCGCCGCGCTTCTTGCGGACGATGATGACTTGCTTCAGTTCGCTCATGGCGACTTACCGTGCCGCCTTGAGGTGGGCTTCGAGGTCCTGGAAGGTCGGACGCGTGGTCGACTTCAGCGACTTGCGTGCGAACTCCACCGACACCATCGGGTTGTAGCCGCGGAGGTTCGCCATCAGGGCGACCTTCACGCACTCGAACGCCTTGCCGTCGGTGTTCACGCGCGACTCCATCGCCGCGGACAGCGGGCCGATGAAACCGTACGACAGCAGGATGCCGAGGAACGTACCGACCAGCGCGCCCGCGATGTGCTGGCCGATGACGGCGGCATCGCCGTCGATGGACTTCATGGTGATCACGATGCCGAGCACGGCCGCCACGATGCCGAAGCCCGGCAGCGCGTCGGCCATCTTCTGCACGGCGAGGGCCGGCACCATGGCCTCGTGGTGATGCGTTTCGAGCTCGACGTCGAGCAGCGACTCGAGCTCGTGCGGATCCATGCTGCCGCCGACGATGAGACGAAGGCAGTCGGTGATGAAATCGATGAGGTGGTGCTCCGCCACGAGACGCGGATACGCCGAGAACAGCGAGCTGTTCGCGGGATCCTCGATGTGCGATTCCATGCCCAGCTGACCCTCCTTGCGCATCTTCGTGAAGATGTCATAGAGGAGGGACAGCAGGTCGATGTAATCCTGCTTGTTGTACTTCGGGCCCTTGAACAGAGCGATCGCGTCGCGACCGGCGCCCTTGACGACGTCCATCGAGTTCGCGCTGACGAATGCGCCGATGGCGGCACCGAAGATGATCAGCAGCTCGTACGGCTGCCATAGCGCCGCGATTTCGCCGTGCGAAAGCACATAGCCGCCCAGCACGGAAACAAGGACGACGATAAATCCAATGATGACCAACATGAAGACTTCCTCCCGATCCTTGATCTTATCGGCCGGACCGGCGCGAAATTGAGGCAGTGCATCATGTTTTTCGGCAAGGTTATCCGTCGTCGTCGAGCGGCCCCGGATAACGGGGAAAAACGAGCCGGATACGCGTGCCGACGCCCATCTCGCTCTCGATCTCGATCACGCCGCCCGCCTGCGCCACGGTGCCGTAGACCTGGGCCAGGCCGAGGCCGGAGCCGCCCTCCTTGGTCGTGAAATAGGGCTCGAAAAGTCGCTGGCGGACCTCGTCGGGCATGCCGCCGCCCGTGTCCGCGATGCTGACGAAGACCTGGCGCAGGTTCATGGCGTCGTGCCCGAAATCCGATGGCGGCGCCTCGCACTCGCGCTCCCCCACCTCGATCACCACATGACCGAATCCGTCCATGGCGTCCCGGGCGTTGAGGCACACGTTCATGAGCGCCTGGTCCGCTCCGTGGCGATCGAGCCAGACAGGCAGCGCGCCGGGCTGCCGGTAGACCTCCACGCCCACCCGGCCGCCGAGCGCGTGGCGCGCGAAGTCGGCGAAGGCCATCACGAGGTCGCCCAGATCGACGGCTTCCGGCTGCGACCGCTGGTTGCGGGCGAAGGCCAGCAGGCGGCGGGTGAGTGCCGTCGCGTGCCGCGCGCCCTCTACCGCGTAGGTAACCATGCGCCGGTGGCGCGGCGAGAGCTCGTCACCCTCGTCCTGCAGGCCGGACAGGCTCACGATCACCGTCTGCAGCATGTTGTTGAAGTCGTGGGCGATGCCGCTGACGAGCTGGCCGATCGCCTGCTGCTTCTGCGCCTGACGCGCGCCTGCTTCCGCGAGTTCGCGGGCGCGATTGACCAGGTCGAGCTGCTCGCTCACGCCGGCGAGCCGGCGCTCGGCATCCCGACGCGCACCATGCTCGGATTCGAGGCGCTCCAAGAGCGTGCCGTAACGCGTCGACGCGGATGCGGAACTGGCGACGGTCTGGTTGAGGCGCTCCTGCAGCAGCTCGATGATGGACTCCAGCGACGCCTGCAGTTCGACACGCTCGGTCACGTCGCGGCTGATCACGATGAAATGGTCGAGCTCGTCGTCGGCGACGACCGGGGCGATCATCACCTCCCACCAGCGCGCCGGCCCAGCGCCCGGATGACGGGTGCCGACGAAGTCGACCCGTTCGCCCGCCGCGGCGCGATCGAGCGCCCGGGCCACCATGTCGCGGGCCTCCAGCGGCCAGAGATCGAGCCAGGGCCGACCCAGCAGGCGTTCGGGGCCGTCCGGGGCGAGCGCCGCGCAACCGTGCCCCGCCACGAAGCGGATCACGCCGTCGCGGTCGAGCTCCTTCATGCAGTCGGAAGAGGCCTCGACGAACTGTCTGTACCGCCCATCCCAGTCGCTCATGGTGCGTGGCCGCCCATCACCGAAGATTGTTCGATATGACGCACCGCGACATGGCCCGCTGTCAATACGGACCAAGGTCAGATGCCGGGTGCCGTCATTCCTTTTCGTCGTCGAAACCGGTTTCGCCTTCGGCGAACACGGGCGCACCGTCTTCTTCCACGCCGAGCACGAGGCCCAGGGCTTTCTCGGCCGCCTCCGCGGCGCTGGATTCCTCGCGGAAACTGCGGTTGTCGTACACCGTGTAGTAGCTCGGAAAGCTGCCATCGGCGGGGTGGGACGACAGCAATGCCGTGTAGCGGGAGCCGTCGCGGGACGCGCTGCTGCGGAGGGTAAAACCGGGAAATTCGCGTTCTGCCATGGATCGGACCTCGACGTGGAACGAAAGTCTAGCTTAGCCAGAGGCTTGCCCGAGCTCTTGCATGAAAAGCCTTATCAATCAACACAATGTTCTGGCAATCAGCACTTGCCTCCCCCTGGTTTGTACGGTATTTCGTAACTCAAGCGACGTCACGAGATCTTCATGCCGTTGCGAAACAGGGGAAACACAGGGGCAACCGCAGCATGAACCTCATCACCACCGCGTCGCCGTCCCGGCGTGTCGCGTGGGCCGTCGCAACCGTACTCGCACTCGCCGGCATCGTCGGCCTGGCACTCGCTCCGCAGGTCGCGGCGGCGATACCGCGCACCGGAATCCAGATGGTCTACGCGTGGCTCTGCGCCTCGCTCGTCGGCTCCGCCTATGTCGTCGTCACACTGGCGAACGACAACGAAGGCGCAACGGACGAAGGCGACGATTTCTGACGCTCGGGGTGGCGGCTCCTACCGGGCCGCGGCAGCGATGTGGGAAGCCCGCTGCGGGCGAAGAGTGCTCGCCGTATCGCTTGGGCGATGCCTTAGCCCGGTGGGAGCCAGCCTGCTGGCGAACGGGTGCTCGCGGCAAGCACCCATTCGCCCGCCAGCGGGCTTCCCACAAAAGCTCGCCCAC
>Ga0102588_1001429_pt1 | contig 17682 bp, 13 predicted proteins | sample AraplaMF_Col_mMS_FD_76854 | JGI IMG/M metagenome (GOLD analysis project Ga0102588, IMG submission 76854) | Arabidopsis root microbial communities from the University of North Carolina, USA - plate scrape MF_Col_mMS (SPADES assembly) (version 2) | ecosystem: Host-associated > Plants > Roots >...
GCGTGGCCGACGGCATCGTCATCAACGCGGCCGGCCTCACCTACACCTCCATCGCCATCCTCGATGCACTGCTGGCCTTCCCCGGCAAGATCATCGAAGCCCACATGAGCAACATCTGGAAGCGCGAGCCCTTCCGCCACCACTCCTTCATCTCCAAGGCGGCCCATGGCGTGATCGCAGGCCTGGGCGGCGACGGCTACGAGTTCGCGATCGAGGCCGTGGCACGGCTGGTTCGCAGCGCCAGCGAACAGCAGCAGAAGAGCGCATGAAGATGGCACAGCAGCAACGCCTCGGCACCCTGGTCTTCTACAGCGACTTCGACGATTTCGGCGCCTGGCAGAAGGCACTGCAGGCGCAACTGCCCGACCTGCAGGTGGTCCATTCCAGCGCCCTCGAGCGGCCCGAGGACGTGCACTACGCGATGGTGTGGAAGCCGCCAGAGGGTTTCTTCCAGCAGATGCCCAACCTGCGGCTCATCGTCAACCTGGGCGCCGGCGTCGACGCTCTGGTCTCGCGCAGCGACCTGCCGGCAGGCATCCCCATCACGCGCATCACCGATCCGAACATGTCTCGCATGATGGCCGGCTACGTGCTGTTCGCCGTGCTGCGCCATGCGCGCGACATTCCCCACTTCGAGCAGGCCCAACGGCGCGGCGAATGGGCCTACCGCCACCCGCGCTCGCCCGAGGAAATCACGGTGGCCGTGCTCGGCCTGGGCCATCTCGGCGCCATGGCCGCAACCGAAGTGCAGCGCCAGGGCTTCAGAACGCTGGGCTGGTCGCGCAGCCAGCGACTGATCGAAGGCGTGGAATGCTTTTGTGGCATGGAGACGCTGGACACCGTGCTCGGCCAGGCCGACATCGTCGTGCTGATGCTGCCGCTCACGCCGCACACCAAGGGCCTTTTCGACCGCGCACGGCTGGAGCGCCTGCGGCCCGGCGCCGCCTTCGTGAACGTGGCCCGGGGGGCGCTGATCGACCAGGCCGCGCTGACTGCACTGCTGCAGAGCGGGCACATCGGCAGCGCGACGCTCGATGTGTTCGAGCGCGAGCCGCTGCCGGCCGGTGATCCGCTGTGGGGCATGCCGCAGGTGCTGATCACGCCGCATCTGGCTTCGGTTGCGATTCCCTCCTCTTCTGCGCGGCAGATCGCCGCGAATATCTTGCGTGTGGCGGAGGGGGAAGAGCCGATGGATGTGGTTGATCCGGGGCGGGGGTATTAAGGGTTTGCGTCGATAGGGCCGGCGGAGTTGGCGTGCCCTCTTCAACGCCGTGATGCGGAAGGGCCTAGCGCGAAGGCCCGTCGAAGAAGAAGCGCGTCGTGGCCATCATCCGCACGTTCTTCGTCGAGTTGACCGACGGGGTATGCAACACGCGCAAGTCCATCAGGAACACATCGCCTGCGCAGCCGGACATTTCGATGATCTCGATGTCTAGCTGATGCAGGTTGCCCCTCAAGTCGCCGGGGGTCTTCAGTACTTCGTGCAGTTGTGAGGACGTGGGCATACCCTGTGTGTCGACGCGATGCGAGCCGACCGTCCCAGCGTTGTGCCGCCTCCTGGGGCTACATCGTCGATGAGGAAGAAGGCCTGGATTCCGGGTAGCGGCCCTTTGGGGTTCACGGCGATGTCGACGTGCCAGCTCAGGGTCGAGGCTCCTTGTTGGGTGGGGACAGGAGCAGCTGGGTTCTTGGATCACTGACGGAGGCCCTCCGAGATGAGTGATGCACTCGCAGGAACACGGGAAGCTTTATGCAGCGAACGAATCTTGCTCTAACCTCTGTAAATTCAGTCGCTTGAATTCAGCGAGCAACTCCTGCCCAATGCTTTCGGCTTGCCTCTTTGGATAGAAGTCTCAGCAGAGCTGGCATACGCTATTTATTAAAAATTAATTGAAACTCGACCCCATAGATTTTTAAGGTGGCGGGGCGAGTGAAGAGTGACCTAGGTAACGCGGGCAATCAAGATTCCGCGCGCCCCCACGGCGATAACGCCCAAATTCGCGAGCAATCAGCAGTCGCAACGTTCCTTTTGATGCACAAGCGCTTCAAACTATTTTTTACCCTCCGCAGCGCTGAGAAGCTACAAGCCTTTCAATCAAACCATTCCCAAAATTCATTAATTTGGAACACCGAATCGCCGCAAATATTCGAACGCAACGCCTGCACTAGTATAAGCCGCGTATGCCTGTGATTTATCTGCCTTGCGTGGATCTGCAAAATCGCAAACGCTTTTCATACTCACAACTAGCGGTCTCGGAGTGGGGGCAGCTCGCACGGCGGCGTAAACACCATATGCCTCCATCTCCAACGCAATAACTTCGCGATTTTGCGCCGATTGAATGCTTTTTAGAGTAGATCCGTCAGCGACGACAATTGCCCCACTCGCAGAGGGCTTGACGTGAACTTTGAGCCGAGTCGCGTTTTCGGTCCCAGCCCAGCTATCTTGAAGCGTTGCTAAAAAGCTGGTGTCATCCTCGATGATAGCCAGTTGAGCCGCGATCGTGCGATCGATGCCAATGTAATCGGGCGCAGGAAGTATTTTAGGATTTCCGTCGTCATCAATTTCCCATTTAGCACTCGTCCAATCCCAAGTTGGATTGGCCACAACGACATCCCCCAAATTGACCTTCCCCTCAAGGCCTGCGCAAATTCCCGTCATTATTATCAGCCGAGGGCGAAAACACTCAATAAGCTTGCTAGCAAGAATTGCAGATTCAACTCCTCCCATACGCATTGCAGATGCAGCTACGACACTAAGGTAGCTTCCGGCTGAAGTTTTCAATTTTCCGCGCTTGACAAAAGTACTATCATCGCAAAGAGTATCTGTCAACTCCCACTCGATATTCAAAGCCGTTATCGCTTTAAATTCCGGTTTTCGGAGCGCGGTTATAAAACACACATCGACGTCATAGCCACGATTCCTTGCACGACCTACGGCGTCGCGAGCATACGTAAAAAGATGATTAAGCCGCTCTTGCCAGTTGTCGCTAGCACCTGCTCGCAATAAAGTCCAAGACGAACTATTGAAGTGATCGGCAACCGTACTATCGTCAGTTAATGCGCTCGTGACACCTATTACATAGGTCGGCGTGTGCAGAGATTCGTCCTCTTGCAAATGTTGGAGAATTTTTATGCCGCCTGCAGGATCCGGGTTACTGTCCCATGCCGTGTAAGGAAGCATCATATCTACGACTAAAAGATCGAAAGAAGTGCGCTCCAAGGCAGCTATTGCATCCTTGACATTACCGCAAGATTCAATGACATCACCACCTTGACCGGCAGCCTCCTGTGCTTTAACCACACCGGAGTATCTAGCCGTATTGTCATCAACGATCAATATTTTCATAAACGTCCTTTAATACGGTGACAAGTTCATTTTTCCAAGCAGTACTTTTATGCTCGAAATAGATACTACCCCGATAGAGAGTTGGAAATTCACCTTTTAGCTGACTACCCAACACATCTAAACCGATAGTCGTTTCTCTATCATCAGGAAAATCGCGAAACTGGCTGACAACATAGACCTGGCTCGAAATTTCGCTTTCCCACATGTACCTTAGGACATCTCGTCCACCTTGTGTTCTCTGACGGCCACTGGCATGTGCTGTTTTGCCACCATCGAATGTTGGCAAAGTCATATCCAATAGCACGAGATCATATTCATCTTCATCAAGTGCCCGACACGCACTATTTAGCGACTTAACGGAAAGTAAGGTAGCCTGAGAAATTGCAGCCTGCACCGTTTCAATAATCTGCTGCAACTTCGGCTCGTCGTCTTCAATGATCAGCAGTCGAAGCATCAGTGGGATCCTCCTGTACAGCCTCAAGCAAATATCGACCAATGATCAAACGAACATAGAACATTCGATCGTCCGTTAATCCAAAATCAACGGAACTGTCTTTAAAGCCAGATTTTCCAGAAACATCGTGCCCTCCGGCATTCATTGCAAGGCGTACCAAACCTGTACCCTTATTTGCCTGCGTGATTTCTTCAAATTCCTGATTTTCAATCTTTCTTTTGGCAAGCTCAATACCAACATTTACATCGTGCAGATCTTTTTCATGACTGATCTCACTATTGACTGTCAGTTCAATGCCCTCCGCAATCACAGACGCTGATATGCGAATTTTCTGCCGGTCATGGTGTGTTTTTTGTGACTCTTCGAATCCAGAATGCTTTGACGCATTCTCAAAAATAAGAAAAGAAATTTCGTTGATTTGCCTTATCACGTTCGGAGCTACGCGCACATTGGCGTCTGGCGAGATATCCCAGGTTACGGCGGGATCGAAATGGGGACGCGCATTTTTTGTTGCAACCAGTCCCACTTCAATTGCGTCACGCAGGTTCAGCGACAAAGAATTGCTTTGTGGTCCAGGTGCGGCGAACCACAGCGCAACGCGATCAAGTGCAGCCTGCAATTCAGAGCGGCAATGGTGGATATCTGCCAGCATTAGGCTTCGCTTGGATTCATGCATGGAGTTTACAAGCGCGTTAGACAAATCTTCTAAGGCATCGGTAAATTTCCCTCTGAATTCACCACGAAGATAGCTTCGGAATTGATCGAGCGAGACTCTTACGGAAGGCCAAAACATTACCGTGAAGCACAATGTAATTAGCTCATCAAATGTTGAATCCGAATCGAGCGACGATTTGGCGGTGATAGTCCATCTTTTAAACTGGACATCACTCGAATCCGCCAGAGTACCAAAGCCGATTTTTCCCTCAGGGCGCAATTTTCCTCGCACGTGAAGGTGTCGAGCGACAGTGTCATCAAGAATGGAGTCGACCTGTTCGCTAAATCGAGCAAGATGCACATTCGCTTGCCGGCGACTTTCTTTCGTCTCGATTCGCCATCGATCGAGCAGTCCATTGTTATCCTGATATTTTCTCGTTGCACCATCCTTTTTAGTTATTAGATTTTTTTGCTCTAACGGTCCACGAAGATATCCAACAAACGAGCCATGGCGTATCCGAGAACTTAAAAATGCATCAAGCCCGTATCGAGGCAGAGATAGGAACGCATCGGCAGTTTGCTTGATTACATTTTCAAGCAAACCTTCAGCACTAAGATCATAAACATCGAGATATGATTGAAGCGCAGAAGATTTATTCTTCTGCTTAGCCAAAATTAAACGAATAGCGTCTTCAAGCTCACGAATGGATTTAAAAAGGCCGGCCCGATTAAAATCAAGATATCGCAAAAACTCAGATTCAAGATTACGTTTAGCCCAAGCCAACACACCTGGTTCATCTACGTACACCCTGCTGCTTTCGAGAAAAGTGACACCTTCTTCAAGATTTATACGGCGCGTCAAATCGATAATTTCGGCATCGTAGACATTTCTTCGAGCAGGATCGACCGTCGCCAAATTTACACAAATCTGAAGTCGCTCGCGATCAAGTTCGAGTTGCGATTGAAATGCGCCACCCAATTCCATTGTCTGCTGCGTGCAAACCTGATGCAAAAAGTAAATCCTAGCCCTAAACTCCGGTGATATTTCTAAGAGCGTTAGCTGCGAAGGCCGAACTATGCCTTCGGCGCGAAGGAAGTTTTTCCAAGCCACCTTCAATGCAACTTCTTTCTCAGAGCCATCTACAGTATCGGAATATATCTGAAATGCAATCGCAAGAAATGGCTCCTCATGCATGCCTTTCAATTCTCTATATCCACGCGCTTTAATTAACTGAAGAAGTGGCGTAAATGGAAGGAGTTCCGGCCGCTCAAGGTAGACGTTGACAGAAGCTTTAATTGCCTCCTCGATCCTTAAATCACGGGCCAATACCGTTGGAATAAGATAGGATATCTCTGTACGAAACAGCAAATAGGGAGATTGTGCGAGTTTTTCCCCAATATTAAGTGCCATCTCTGTTTCCCCTCTCGCTATCGCCCCATACAATCCGGCGAGCGCTTCACTTTCCTCCGAGAGTGAAAATCCATCTAGTATTTCTGGTACGGAATTTCCAGCGGCCATAGTTTCGTATCGCCACTCGACGCTGTAGTCGATTTCGGAAGGAATAGCTTGATCACGCAAACCTAAGCGCAAATTAGCACCGTCGAGATATATACCGGCGGCGAGCTGTATTGCTGCACGCTTATTAATACCCTTGAAAGTCCTTTCTTCCAGTAAAGTAAAAATGTACGGGCTAACATTGCTGTGGCGGAGGCTAAGCGCCAATTTTTTTAGGCTATCAGCTGCCGACTCGCTAGTTGATCCGCCGACCAACAGCTGAGAAATTCGCCCTGCTGTAATATTGGCGGGCCATTTGAGATCTGGCAATGCACGGTCTAAAATGGAGCAGGTTTTCGCCAAATATGCGCTTGCTTCGACATCGCCGGGGCTCTTGCTAAGTCGGGCGGATAGAGATTCGTAGCAGCCAACATAATTTCCGGCGAGAAACTGCGCCACGTGTAGCCGTTGGGGACACACAATAGGTTCAATTTCTTGCCGATCCCGAAGCAAATATCGTTTTACTCTGGCTATTCGCCAATCCGAGAGTTCTCTCAGATAAACGAAAGTGCGTTCGAAGATTTTGGGATCTGGGTCGAGCTTTTCTTTAGAGCGTCTAAGAAGTGTTAATAACGTCTCATAAAGATCGATAGGCGAGTTTGCAGCCTGCCGTGCTAACACGCCAGCAAAAGTTGTTTCGTTACTCGCAATGCGGTCAAGAAGTCTGAAGCGAATTTCATCCCGATGGTTTTGCGCTATATCCCACGTCGGGAGGCGAGACTCCACCCGCTCAGCAAATGCTCTGTAGGTGACTCGATCTTCGTTGCGCTCGCTAATATAATTCGCATAGAAAGCTAGGTTCGTGCGGGGATGATCCGCCCCTAACTTTTTTGAGTACTTTTTTTGCCGCTCAAAGCCACCTGCGAGTGATAAAGCCAAAATTCTATTTTCTATAACCCATAGCGATTTACCACACTCCGATTCTATTAGCTCGAGGGTGGCAAGTGACTCCTCATACTCGCCGCGCAGCAATTCACCAAAAAATCTTTCCCTCAAAGGAAAAAACGCGTTTAGCAAGTGTTTTGAGAATGCGCATGACACCGCAGCCCAATTAAATTCACGTTGCAAAGTGCAAACGGTTTTCGATTTTTCGTAATTGAGCCTGGAAGCCGTGGCCACCTTTTTCCCGGCTGGAAAGGCGCTGCCAAATTGAGCTGAGCCTGTCGCGAGTAAGTATGCATACTCGAAAGAGTCGAGAGGGAGATGTTCTTTGCAATACTCGAGCGCATCCCTTAATCGCGCTGCGTCTTTTTGCCCCAATGCGCCGCGAAGCATATTGAGAGGTCTGCTTGCTGCGGCGGACTTTTTTTTATGTTTCAGCTTCGGCATCTTCTTTAACCGTCTCCTGTGACCGACTTCCCTGCTTCTAGTTATTACTTCGACGCAAGGGCCTCCCTAAGTGTCACATGTTTCCTTGCAGCAGCTACTGGAGCCTTTAAGTTCGGCAACCGGTATGCGCCCTCTTTCCCGGACGGCGAGGTTGTGCTTTTGATCGGAATGAGCAGCAAGCAAAACACGGCGGTCGAGACGGATGTGCGACGCATTGCCCGCCCTGACCGCTCAGGGGTTTGCGAGGGGCAACGCATCATCCCTCTTGTCATCTAGGGGCTAGGCAACGCCTTTCAGGAAGCACACGCTGCAAAGCGGGAAGCCGTAAGGAGAGTCGAAGGAACCATCGCGACGCCAAGCCCCCTTCTGAGACTTAGCGCCCTGAGCCCGGTTACCCAGCCGGACTCATCTCCTGATAAAGCGCCACCGCCTCCCGCGCCAAATCCGAAGCAATCCAAAGCAGATTCTCCCGATGCGCCTCCCCCGCATCCTGGAACCATCCGTCCCCGGCGCCGTAGAAGCACCAGAGCAGCGAGTTCAGCTGCTCCAGCTTGTTCTCCAGAAGACCGGCCGGGTCCCGTGTCGTGGTGGTCGTTGCGTCCGCGGATGCCGGCTTTGCTGCGCCGGCCATAATTCGTTTAGCCACTTGGTGTGCTCCTTGTCAAAGTTCTGCACGTCACTTGGTTAGACGGCTGAGGTGTTCGCGCACCTTGGCCGTCGCCTTTTGCGCCTCACGTTCGCGTCGATGCTCGTCGCACCAACAGCCCGCCGCAAGGCAATGCGGTTTCACTCAAGAGAAGTCTTCGTGTGCTCTGCCCTCCATGCCCACTTGGTGGGTCGTTCAACCACAGGGGCATTCACTGTATAGAAGACCAGTCTGCGCAGAAGTGACTTTCTGCCCAGAACCTGCCGATTCCTTCGCTTGATCGCGAGGCGGCGGCGCCAGTCCACAAAGCGCTGACAGTCGCGGGGTCGATCAGCGAAAAAGAGGCTGCAGAAGCGGCTGCGTCAGCTCAGGAATCGCGACCGAATTCGCGCGCATGCTCCACCGCATACTTGATGAGCTCGGCCTGCCCCTCGATGCCCAGCCGCCGCTTGATGCTCTGCCGGTGCGCCTCCACCGTGCGCACGCTCAAGCCCAGTTCGCGCGCGATCTGCTTGCTCGATTCGCCTCGGCCCAGCGCCGAAAGAATCTCGCTCTCGCGCGGGGTGAGCAGGGGCCTCGGCTCCTGCGTGCGAAACAGCTTCTTCGACACGGCCGGGCTCAGGAATGTGCCGCCGGCCGACACGGCCTCGATGGCCGCGACGATCTCGGCCGCGGGCGCGTCTTTCAGCACGTAGCCGCGCGCGCCCACCTGCAGTGCCTTCTGCACGTACTCGGGGTTGTCGTACATGCTGAGCATCACGATGTGCGGCGCGTCCTGGCGTTGCAGCAGCAGCGCCGCGAGCTCGATGCCGTTCATGTCCTTCATGCCGACGTCCATCAGCATGAGGTCGGGCCGCACGCTTTCCACCAGCTCCAGCGCCTCGGCGGCGCTGCCGGCTTCGCCGACGATCTGGAGGTTGGGCATGGAGCCTAGCCTTGCGCGCAGGCCGTCGCGCACCAGCGGGTGGTCGTCCACCAGGAAGAGGCGGACCGTTGTCGTTGCGGGTGCCGAAGGGGGCGTCGTGGGCTTGGGTGCGGTCGTCATGCTGCTGCTGTTTGCGCCTTCGCGCTGCGGGCCGGCACTTCGGCTTCGATGGATGTGCGCCCGGCGTTGCTGCACATGGTGAGCCGCCCGCCGATGGCCTCCATGCGTTCGCGCATGTTGCGCAGGCCGATGCCGCGCCGGGGGTCGAGCTGCACGGCCTGAATGTCGAAGCCGGTGCCGTCGTCGCTCACTTCGAGGCGCACGCCTTCTTCTTCGTCGAAGCTCAACGCGATGTGCACGTGCTGCGCCTTCGCGTGCTTGCGCACGTTGGTCAGGGCCTCCTGCGTGAGGCGGAAGAGCGCGGTCTTCACCTCGGGCTGCAGCTCGAAGGATTCGCCGCCGACCATCATCGAAGCACCGACGCCGCCGCCCTCTTCCCTGAACTCGTCGACCAGCCGCTCCAGCGCGGCGGGCAGGCCCAGGGTGTCGAGCAAGGCGGGGCGCAGGCGGTGCGATATGCGGCGCACTTCGATGAGCGAGTCGTTGAGCCGCTGCAGCGCCTTCACCAGCGCGGGCGGCGTGGGCTGCTGCTTGCGTTCGAGCGACTCCACTGCCGATTCGATCAGCAGCTTGGCCGACACCAGCGTCTGGCTGGTGCCGTCGTGCAGCTCGCGAGCGAGGTGGCCGCGCTCTTCCTCCTGCGACTGCACCACGCGCCGCGCGAGCAGCCGCAGCTTGGCCTCCGCCGTGCGGTGCTCGCTCAGGTTCAGCAGCAGGCCTGCGGCGCTGACCACGCCGAGGCATAGCGCGGCGATGCCGGCAATCCACAGCAGCGTGGCCGTGACGTTGGCGTTCATCTGCCGGTCGAGGGTGTCCATGGTCGACTGGATGTCGTCGAGGTACAGCCCGGTGCCGACCATCCAGTTCCAGCGCGGCATGGCGGTCACGTAGCCGAGTTTTGGCGCCATCTGCGCACTCGAAGGCTTGCGCCACTCGTACTCCACGTAGCCGCCGCCGTTCTCCTTCGCGCCCTTGATGAGCTCCTGGATGGTGTAGCGCCCGTGCGAATCGCGCAGCTCCCACAGGTTCTGGCCCACCAGCTCGGGCTGGCGCGAATGCATGAGGGAGTTGCCCTCCAGGTCGTACACGAAGAAGTAGCCGTCGTCGCCATAGTTGAGCGCGGCCAGCCGGCGCAGCGCTTCAGCGCGGGTGGCTTCGTCGTCTTGGCCCGACTCGTACAGCGGAAGCAGGTTGCTCACGGCCAGGTCGACATAACTGCGCAGCTCGCTGCGGCGCTGGGCCATGTAGCTGCGCTCGATGAGGGCACGCTCGCGCTCGGCCAGATCGTGCTCCTGGTGGCGCACCGCCAGCGCCACCAGCACCAGTGCGATGAGCAAAGGTGCGACGGCCAGGGCGACGATCTTGGTGCGGAGGTTCATCGGGTGGCAAGGCTACCACCGCGCCTCCTGCGGCCGGATCAGCCGCCTACGGCTGCCGGAGCGGCTATCCGCTTGAACTCCGTCGCGTAGTAAAGCAGCGCCAGCACCACATACCCGCCACCCAGCAGGCACAGCCCGCTCCACCCATGGAAGGCATACACCGCAGCCGCGATGCCCGAGGCCACCGCTGCGCAGATGAAGATGAAGGTCATGAACAGGCCGTTGAGCCGGCCGCGCAGCTCGGGCGCGAGCATGAAGAGGCTGCGGAAGTTGAGCACCTGGCACAGCTGCACCGCGCCGTCGAGCAGGATGCCGGCCGCGACCAGGCCGGCCAGCGAGCGGTAGTGCATGGAGACGGCGCCCAGCACGAAGGAGAAGAGCGCAACGGCGATGGCGCCGCCGGTGGCGGGGCGCGTCCATCCCCGGTCGGCCAGCCGGCCTGCCACCGGTGCCAGCAGCGCGCCCGCCGCGCCGGCCAGCGCGAAGAGCGCGATGCCGCGCTGGCCCATACCGAACTCGTGCACCAGCGCGAGCGGCACGGCCGTCCAGAAGGCCTGGAAGGCGGAGAACATCATTCCCTGGTAGAAGCCGCGGCGGCGCAGCAGCGGCGTGTTCATCACGATGCCGGGCAGCGAGGCCATGGTGCGCGCATAGCCCACCGAAGCATGCGGGTGGCGCTGCGGCAGCGCGCGCCACAGCACGGCGATAAGGGTGGCCATCAGCACTGCCGACACCCAGAACACCGCGCGCCAGCCCAGCGCGGAAGCCACCACGCTGGCGAAAGGCCGCGCCAGCATGATCCCGCCCAGCAGGCCGGCCATGATGTTGCCGACCACCTTGCCGCGCGTGGCCTCGGGCGCGAGGTGCGAGGCGAAGGGCAGCAGCACCTGGGCCGCGACCGCGCAGGTGCCCACCACGAAGGAAGCCGCCAGGAAGGTGACGGCCGAGTTCGACAGCGCAATGCCCACCAGCCCGATCACCGCGCCGAAGAGCGCACCCACGATGAGCCGGCGGTTCTCGACCACGTCGGCCAGCGGCACCAGCAGCAGCAGGCCGGCGCCGTAGCCGAGCTGGGTGAGCGTCATGATGAGCCCGGCCAGGCCGGCGTGAAGCTGCAGCGTGTCGGAGATGGGGCCGATGAGCGGCTGGGCGTAGTAGATGTTGGCCACGCACAGGCCGCAGGCGACGGCGAAGACCAGCGTGAGGGCCGGGCTGAGGCCGGGTGCGGCGGGGTGGGCGGAATGAGCGGAGTCAGCGGCTTGCGCCGTCGAGGATGGAGAAGACACGGAGGGATCCCGGTTTGCGAGAGGGCTTGCTTCAGGGTTAACCCGAAGGCCGGGCACCATAGCACGCGGGGCGGGTTTCTGCAGGCGCGGGCCTTGTGCGGTAGGCGCGCGGTGATCCCGTCTTGAGCCGGCCCCAGAGTCCATGACGGTGGTGTCCGCCAAGAGTCAGGATTGCATGGAACTCAACGACCCGCGGCCACTGTGCAGCCGCAGTCCCTTGTGCGTTCAGCGCGGGTGGTCCATGGAGCCCGATGAATCCTCGTGGGTGGACGGCTCGAGTGCAGGCAGCAGGGGCGTCACGATCTCAGCAACCCGCCGGGCGTTGCCGATGCCGATCTCGCGCATCGGGCCGGACAGCCGCGTGTCTGCGGCGGCTGACAACCAGAAGGCGTGCGAGGCACGGAACGCCTGCTCCCACACGTCGGACCTGGCTCCCAGGGATTGGAACGACGGGGTGACCAGCCTCAACTCCGGCTCGATGCCGCCGCCTACGGGCGCATACATCATCGGGAGCATGTCATAGGCCGGAGACACGTCACGGGGCTGGCCGTGCGCATCGGTCATGAGGGAGAGATTTTCGAAATGGCGATCGCCGTTGCCAATCAACTCCGAGAAGGCTGTCAGGACGAGGACCTTGCGTACGGAATCCGCCCCGAGAATCGCCGCCTCTTCGCATCGCTGAGCGAATGCCGGCCAGTTGTCCCGCATGCCGAACAGCTCGTCGTCGATCGCGCCGGCGGAAATCATGCCCCGTCGTCCAAAGCGGCCCACTCGATCAAAACGCTCGACTTCGAGAAACCCATACCCGTCGCTTTCAAAATAGTGCGCTGACGCGGCCTCGATGCCGGCCTCTTGCAGCGCACGCAACGCCAGCTCCTCCAGGACAAGCATCTCCGATGATCTGGTCCCGACGCGGGCGAACTTCACAATGAGATGGCCGCGCGTTTCGGTTTCGCATGTGAACTTGGGTTGCTCGCCGCCTGCGCTGCTGCCAGCGCCTGTTTGGGTCGTGGAAGTCGCAAGTTGTGGATAGACCCGGGCAATGTCTGCGCTCGCGATCGGCGCGACCTGTCGGGATGCCATGTGCGTGGCGAACGAATTGGCTCCCCACATGAGAGATCCCGGTACGTCCGAGCCCATGGAGCAAAGAAACTTCACGCGGTGATCGTCGGACCAGTCCCGCAAGGATGCAGGCACCCCCAGCTCCGCGGCAACCACCTTTGCGATCCGCGCGCCCAGGTAGCCCGATGGCGCCGCGAACGCCATGGCAGGCGGCAGCCCTTCGTGGAGGCGACTGTCCGGGCCATCCAGGTCAACCCAGGCACCGCCTCCACAAAGAAAATTGACCTTTCCCAATTCCGTCACCCGGCCCTCTTCGTCCACCCGAAATACCGGTTGGGGCGAAGGAACTGGGTCACTGCGGACAAGCGCGTAGCGTGGGGTTCGCACACCCGGTTCTCTGAAACGGATGACTTCGCGTCCTAGTTCCTGAATAGTTCGAGACAGGGTGGGCTGGCTTGTACCGAGAAGCGCCAAAAGATCGTTAGTTGGCCTCGCCCCCTGAGCCAACGCCTGTCGAACAATGGAGGTACGGTTCATCTCATTGCCTGCTTCCAGGTTGGTGTGGCGTTGAATGAATTATTGGCTGAATAGTTCAAAGAATTGATGAAATTATGCCTGGATGCGCATCTTTTAGCTAGGAAACGATGTGTCGTGCGCGTCATCGTCGGCGGGCGCCGAAGAGGAAGGCGCGCGGTGATCCCGTCTTGAAGACGGTCCTTCGATCAGCGCACTGCGGTTGGCTGGCAGCGATGCGGCAGTAACTCTCCGACGCGACTGGCCGACCGCAGGGCCTGGCGCCAACGTGAGCGAGACGAACTCGGCTTGCGGGTGGCCGGCCTTCGAGGTGATACCTCTCGCGTCGACCATGCGGCGCCACCTGAGAACGAGGTCGGCGTTGAGGCCATGGGCCAGCGCCACTTGGAGACGTTCAGTCGACTGTGGTCGGCCGACCCGAGGCCACCCAGGCGTCGAGCCCGCCCGTCAGCGGCAGCGCCCGCCGCGCACCGCGCGCCAGCAGCACCCGCGCGGCCTGCGCGGCCGATACCTCGTTGGGGCAGTTGCAATACAGCACCACGTCGCGCCCCGCCGCGTGCGACAGGTCGAGGCTGCGCTGCTGCAGCGCCTTGAGCGTGTACGACTGCGCGCCCGGAATGCGGCGCGGATCGACCTGCACGCCGGCCTTGCCGCGCACGTCGATCACCAGCGGAGGCTCCTCGCCGCTGAGCAGTTCGTGCAACTCTTCCACCGAGATGCGCGGCATGCCCGTGAGCCGCATGAAGGCGCGGCGGCGCCAGTAGCGCACCGCCAGAATCACCAGCAGCACCACCGCCAGCGCGGCGGTAGCGACGCCGCCGGCCTGCGCCATGACGGCCAGCACTTCCTGGATCTGGTTGCGGAACACCCAGCCCAGCCCGAGGAAGAGCCCGGTCCACACCAGCGCCGCGCCCACGTCGAAGCCGATGAAGCGCCGCACCGACATGCCCAGGGCCCCCGCCATCGGCGGTGCCACCACCGACACGCCCGGCACGAACTTGGCGGCCACCAGCGAGAGGCCGCCCCAGTCGGAAATGAGCGATTCGCCGCGCCGCACGCAGGAGTCGGGCGAAAGGGAGATGCGGCACAGCAGGCGCATGAAGCGGTAGCCGAATCGACGCCCCGCATAGAACCAAGCCCCGTCGCCCAGCAGGTTGGCGATGACGGCCGCCACCACCACGCCGGCCACGGAGACATCGCCCGCAGCGAGCAGCGCGCCAGTGAGCACCAGCACCGCGGCAGCCGGCACCGGCAGACCCAGCCGCGCGGCGAAGCTGGCGGCGAACACTACCAGGATCGCGTTCTGCACAAGCAGGGACATCAGCTGCGCCATGGCTGCCCTTGTCCGGATGCCGGAAGAATTTGCGGAGGTTGCGTGCTGTTCATGCCGGCAGCGATTCTCCGGCATGGCCCAAGAACGTACCGGGCACAGGCCATTGCCTGGCGCCTTCAGCCATCGTCAGCCGGCGGCTTTCTCGGGGGAGCGCGATACGCTGAAGCCGAAGGTATTCCAGCCCTCTTCGCTCGATGCAGAGACCTGCCCGCCATGCATGCTCGCCACAGCTTTCACGATGGCCAGGCCCAGGCCATGCCCGTGGTGCTCACCGCCGTCGTTGCGGGCCTCGTCGACGCGGTAGAACCGGTCGAACAGGTGCTGCAGGTGCTGCGCGTCGATGGGCTCGCCGGGGTTCGACACGGTGATCCAGGTGGCTGCAGCCTCTTCGCGCAGCCTCACGGCGATCTGTGCGCCGGGCTTCGAATGCTCGATGGCGTTCTGCAGCAGGTTCGACATCGCGCGGCGGAAAAGCGCGCTCTCCAGCCGCGCCTCGGCCTGCACGTCGCCCTCGATGACGACCTGCGCACGCGTCTCGTCGAGCACGAACTCGAAGAACTCGATGGTCTTGCGCACTTCCTGCGCCACCGGCGTGAGTACCAGCCCGGTCGCCACCTCGCCACGGTCGGCGCGCGCGAGAAAAAGCATGTCGTTGACGATGGAGCGCACCCGTTCCAGGTCTTCGAGGTTGGCCTGCAGCACCTCCTGGAACTCGCTGGCGCTGCGCTGGCGCGACAGCGCCACCTGCGTGCTGCCGATGAGGTTGGCCAGCGGCGTGCGCAGCTCGTGCGCCACGTCGGCGTTAAAGGCTTCGAGCTGGCCGTAGGCTTCTTCGAGCCGGCTCAGCGCGCCGTTGAATGCTTCGGCCAGCGCCGAGAGTTCCACGGGCAGCGGCTCCGCGCGCAGCCGCTGCGACAGCGTCTTGGGCCGCAGCGCCTGCGCCTCCTTCGACAGCCGCTCCAGCGGCCGCAATCCCACGCGGGCGATCCAGTAGCCCGAGAAGGCCACCACCAGCACCGCGCCCAGCCCGAGCGCGACCAGCGCACTCAGGAAAGCCTGGCGCGTGCGCGCATAGGGCTCGGTGTTGCGCCCGACGATCAGTCGCACCGCCGGCCGCTGCTCGAAGGGATCGATGTGCACCGACAGGGTACGGAACGGCCGCTCCTGCCCCGGCAGCTCGATCACGCTGGTGTGGCCGTTGGCCTCGCGGGTGAGCCCGTCGATCTCGGCCAGGCCCTTGCCGTACTGGAAGCGCGGGTCGTCGCTGAGCACCCAGAAGCGCACGCTGCCGTCTTCGGGCGTGAGGGCGTCCATGCGCGCCTGCACGCGCGACCAGCGCTCGGGGCTGCCGATGGCCTTGATCCAGAACTGCAGGCTCTTGAGTGTGGTGTCGAGCTCCTCGTACTGGTGCCGCTCCAGCTCGCGCGCCAGCACGTTGTGCAGCGCGAAACCGGCCAGCGCGAAGGTGGCGAGCGCCACGGCCGCGAACATCAGCACCAGCCGCGCGGTGATGGAGCGCTTCACGGGGCGGCGCCCTCTCCTCCAGCATCACGCAGCTCCATCACGTAGCCCATGCCGCGGATGGTGTGCAGCAGCTTCGGGCTGAAGGGCACGTCGATCTTGTCGCGCAGCCGCTTGATGGCCACCTCGACCACGTTGGTGTTGCTGTCGAAGTTCATGTCCCACACCAACTCGGCGATGGCGGTCTTCGAAAGGATCTCGCCCTGGCGGCGCGCCAGCACGGCCAGCAGCGCGAACTCCTTGGCGGTGAGGTCGATGCGGGTGCTTCCCCGGAATGCCTTGCGTGCCAGCAGGTCGATCTGCAGGTCGGCAATGCGCAGCTGCATCGGCTCCTGCTTGCGGCCGCGGCGGTTCAGCGCCTGCAGCCGCGCCAGCAGTTCGAGAAAGGAGAAGGGCTTGACAAGGTAATCGTCGGCCCCTTCGTGCAGGCCCTTGATGCGGTCTTCCACGCGGTCGCGCGCGGTGAGCATGATGACGGGCGTCTGCTTCACGGCGCGCAGCGCGCGCAGCACCGAGAAGCCGTCCTGCCCCGGCAGCATCACGTCGAGCACGATCACGTCGTACTCGTGGGTGAGCGCGAGGTGCTGGCCGTCGATGCCGTTGTGCGCCATGTCGACCGCGCAGCCCTGCTCGGTCAGCCCCTTGGAGAGGTAGTCCGCGGTTCTCAGTTCGTCTTCGACAATCAGGATCTTCATGGCATGGGCTTGCGCTGCGTCAACCGGTGGCGCTCATCCGTGCTGCACCTCGGCGGCTACCTCGGCCCTGCCGGCCTTCCTGGCCTTGCGCGCTTCCTTGCGGCGCATGTACCAGTAGTGGGCGCGGTCGAGGTACAGGTAGACCACCGGCGTCGTGAACAGCGTGAGCGCCTGCGAGAGTATCAGCCCGCCGACCATCGCGTAGCCCAGCGGCCGCCGCAGCTCCGAACCCGAGCCGTGGCCCAGCATCAGCGGCAGGCCCGAGAGCAGCGCGCACATGGTGGTCATCATGATCGGGCGGAAGCGCAGCAGGCAGGCCTGGTAGATGGCTTCTTGCGGCGTCATGCCCTGCTCGCGCTCGGCCTTGAGCGCGAAGTCGATCATCATGATGCCGTTCTTCTTCACGATGCCGATGAGCAGGATGATGCCGATCAGCGCGATCACGCTCAGGTCGTAGCCGCCCGCCATCAATATCAGCAGCGCGCCCACGCCGGCCGAGGGCAGCGTCGAGAGAATGGTCAGCGGGTGGATGTAGCTCTCGTACAGCAGGCCCAGCACGATGTACACCGCCACCAGCGCCGCGGCGATCAGGTAGGGCTGCGAGGCCAGCGAGTCCTGGAAGGCCTGCGCCGTGCCCTGGAACGAGCCGGTGAGCGACTGCGGCAGCCCCATGTCGGCCTGCGCCTTGTTGATGGCGTTCACCGCGTCGCCCAGCGCATGGCCCGGCGCGAGGTTGAACGAGATGGTCACGGCCGGGAACTGGCCCTGGTGGCTGATCGAGAGGTAGGCCGTCTTGCTGGTGTCCACCTTCACGAAGGTCGACAGCGGCACCTGCTGGCCGGT
>Ga0102588_1001438_pt1 | contig 17588 bp, 13 predicted proteins | sample AraplaMF_Col_mMS_FD_76854 | JGI IMG/M metagenome (GOLD analysis project Ga0102588, IMG submission 76854) | Arabidopsis root microbial communities from the University of North Carolina, USA - plate scrape MF_Col_mMS (SPADES assembly) (version 2) | ecosystem: Host-associated > Plants > Roots >...
GTGATCGCTGCCGTCAGAGACGTCTTGCCGTGGTCAACGTGGCCGATCGTGCCAATGTTGACGTGCGGCTTGTTGCGCTCAAACTTACTCTTTGCCATTTGAATGCTTCCTGTGGACGTAAATGGGTGACCCCGGCGAACCGGTTTAGTGCCGCCGTTTAAGGCTTTCGGCGAAATTGCGCAAGACTTAATTGCAGACGCCATTCTTGGCGTGTGGCCGGATATGGGGGATAATTCGAAACCCACAAGGCGATTCGCCTGCCCCCTCCCCAAAATACCTGAAATCTCAGACAAAAATCGAAAGAAGGGCGGGCTCGCATCTTCACCGAACCTGGTCCTGGCTGCAATCGTCGCGCCAGCATCATATGGGTGTCGGCAATGCAGAACCTTCCGGCCCCGGACGCAAAGCATTACGACAGGTCTTCTATGATCGGAGAACAAGATGGAGCGGGTAGCGGGAATCGAACCCGCGTATTCAGCTTGGAAGGCTGCTGCTCTACCATTGAGCTATACCCGCGGGGTGGTCCGATCCAATGACGAATGGTGGAGAGAGTTGGATTTGAACCAACGTAGGCTGAGCCAACGGATTTACAGTCCGTCCCCTTTAACCACTCGGGCATCTCTCCAGTTTTTCGTCCGGATCTTGAAGACCAAGTTCGTCAGACTTTGAAGCGTTGCCGCCCCGTCGTCTGCGCCGCGTATATGACCGGACGATTTCAGTCTGTCAACACGATGACAATGGAAAAGACAGGAAAAATTTCATTGCCCGTTGAAAGCCGGCGCATGAAAGAAGGCCTATGCGGCAACAAGCGCCATCGTTATAAAGCCGCATGAGCAAAGATAAAAAATCCGGCAGCACGCCCGTCACCGACACGTCCGCAAAGGACACGCATTACGCAACGCTCCGGCGCGCGCACCGCGACGCCAAGCGCGAACGCGGAGAAATCCCGACACCTGTACTGCAGAAGCGCAAGCGTGGCGCTGATGACTGGAAGCCGCCGGCGCTGGCGCCCGATCAGGTCTTCCTCTACGGCCTTCATACCGTTCGTGCCGCGCTTGAAAACCCTGAACGCAAGAACGTCAAGCTGTCGATCACGCAGAACGCGCTTGCGCGACTGGAGATCGATCCCGACGTGATCGGCATTCCGGTCGAAATGGTTTCGCCGCAGGATATCGACAAGGTGCTCGGCCCCGAAGCGATCCATCAGGGCGTGATGCTGGAAACGCGCCCCCTGCCCGTCCGGCGGCTGGAAGCGTTGAAGGACAGCCCGCTGCTTCTCGTGCTCGACCAGGTGACCGATCCGCACAATGTCGGCGCCATCATGCGCTCGGCCGTCGCCTTCAACGCCGGCGCCGTCATCACCACTCAGAGACATAGCCCGACCGAATCGGGCGTGCTCGCCAAATCGGCTTCGGGCGCGCTGGAGCTCATACCTTATATACAGATCACCAATCTCTCGGATGCGCTCGGCGAGTTGCACAAGCTCGGCTTCTTCACGATCGGTCTCGATTCGGAAGGGCCGGCGCCGCTCGAGGGCACGTTCTCAGGCGGCAGAATCGCGTTGGTGCTCGGCTCCGAAGGTAAGGGCTTACGGCAGAAGACACGGGAGACCGTCAGCGCGCTCGCCCGCCTCGATATGCCCGGCGCCATCAAATCGCTGAACGTGTCGAATGCCGCGGCGATTGCCCTTTATGCGGCAAGGCTGCACCTGAAGGCATAGGTGTCAATGCCCGGTTTCTCGGGCAGCCACCGCCAATATCTCGTGGATAGAGGCAAGGATTGCCGCGCTTGCGGTTGAACGCCTCTGTTCATGATCCATATTCCGCCTTGGAAAAGGCCAGCCGGTCATTGTGCTCGGCGATCTATTCTTTTTTCCAGGGGCGCCGGCAAAAAGGAAATCCACATTATGACATTTCGACCGCTGATCTTCGGCGTTCTCTTCATCGCGGTCCTTGTCATGATCATTCTGAGCCTCATCTGGGTCGATAGATCGCCTCCGATCCGGCAGCCCGACCCTCTCGCGCCGACGGCGCCGGCAAATCCGCCCCAGCCGGCACAATAGCCGATCCGGAACCCGCAAAGCCGTCGGACGTTCAATCCCGCAAGACAAACAGGGATTTAAATGTTCGTGCACCTGATGATTGCAGTCGTTGCCGTCAAATAGTCTCAGCGAACGAGGCGCAGGACGTTATCCTCGATATCACGAAGCAGCTTTGCACGACCGGCTCCATCGTCGCCGGCACCGTCCTGATTGACGACGCCATGAAGGGCGTTGAATAAAAATATGGCGGTGAAAGCCGGGTCCGCCAACGACCATGCGCCTCCGCGGCTTCCTTCTGCGAGCAGTTCCGCCAGATCATCTATCAGGATATTGCTCGTCAGGCCCTTGCGGCTCGGCGGTGGGGCGGCGGCAAAGACGAGGTTGTGCAGGCGCGCGGCGTCGAGGTAGCCCTTGGCGCAGGCTTTTGCCCAGGCCGTCAGTTTTCCGTTCCAGTCGCCGGCGTCCTGTTGACCGACTTCTTCGGCGATGCCGTTCAGAAGGCTTTGGACGAAGCGAGCCCGCAATGCTTCGATAACATCGGCCTTGGAGGAGAAGTGAAGGTAGAAGGCGCCCTTCGAGACAGCGGCGCCCTGGGTAATCTCCTCGACCGTCGTCAGATCCACCCCCTTATGGAGAAAGAGGCGTTCAGCCGCGAGCATGAGGTCGTACCGTCTTTCCTCGGCTGGTTTGGTTCTCGGCCGGCCGGCCATGCGTGATGCCATCAAAGGGTCCGCTATTGCCTGCGACGCTGAGGCTCCACCCGATGCAGGTAGCCCGCGAATACGTCACGCATAGCAATGTTTTCGATTTCCGGCAAAAGACGACCGACCTCCCCGCGGTGATAACCACTGTGAGTTATGACATGGGCTAGCATCTCCTCGCGCGACATACTGCCCTGCCCGCCATCGGTAAACATAAAGTCGATCATCTCGCCAAGTTCCTCCGGCATCACCTGCAGCATATAATCCAGATACCATCTGTCGGTTTTCCTGATCGCGGAAGCGAGATCGCCAAAGACTGGCGGCTCGCTGGTCCAGCTTGCCGTATAGCCATGCGGCTTTTTCTGTAGGTTGGCAGCGAAAATCCGGTCGACAATATAAGCGTGATTGAGAACGCGTAGAGCAGACTCAAGATTTTCGGATGGCCCGCTTTCGGAAAGCGCGGCCAGAAGCTCCTCGTCAACGCTGGCCTTGTATTGAAACAGGGAGATCAGAAGCGTTTTCGCAGACATGGCGAACTCCATCGCATCAATGATCCGCCTATCTATATTATTGACTGGTAGTCAGTCAATAATATATTTGCTTATGCGGCCGAATGCAGGTCGCGCAAAAATCCCATCGCAAGCTCGAAATCTTGCGACGGGATTTTGTTCGGGGTTGGAAGGCGGCTTGCCTCACTCAGCTCCGATAGAGCCAATAGGGTCCGCCGTGATGGCGCCGCCAATATTGACGCTCGCGCCAACGCTCTTCCTGCCACGGGCTCCAGCGGCGCTCATAGCCCCAGGCCGGGCGCCAGTAACGACGTTCACGCCAATAGCGGCGCTCGCGCCAATCACGGCGATCGCCCCAATCTCGATCGCCCCTATCGCGGTCACCCCAATCCCGATCGCCCCAATCCCGATCGCCGCCACGGACCTGGATCACATCGCTCTGTTGCGAGACGGCAGGACGGTCGAGAGGGACAGCCGCAGCCGGGGCTACGGCGGAAAACAAAGTACCGGCCGAAAGGGCGGCTGCTAGGAGAAAACTGGAGATCCTCATGGCTCACTTCCTCGTTTCTGATGAAGCGAGAATGATCGAGCGCGCCTGAATTGCCGCTGAAGCGACCCTTCAGTCTCTGTTCATGTAATGGAATGGCTGGAAAACTGGTGCCCCCGGCAGGGTTCGAACCCGCGACCCCCTGATTACAAATCAGGTGCTCTACCAACTGAGCTACAAGGGCAATGGCTGCGAAGTAGCAGATTCTGATCTTTTGTAAAGAAAATTTGCCCTTTCCGGCAACGAGGCAAATCTATCCACAGCGGAGGTTTTTGTGCCATCGGCCTTCGATAGGGATTCAATTCGAGCGCGGGCGTAACCTGCAACGGCATATCGATCGAAGGGCGGCGGACCTATCTCTTTGTTCCCAAGATCGCCCAAACTCCGGCAGCAGACGCAAAACGTCTTGTCGTAGAAGCCCTTTATCCTTTAGCTAGAGCAGCATAACAAAGGGCATTGCATGGGCCGGTCATTTCAGACGCTTTCTTTTATCGCCTCGCCGACCACGGAAGCGCTCGCCGCGCGAGACGAACTGATTCGCCTTTACGGCGATGTGCCCGCAAACGAGGCCGATGTGATCGTCGCGCTCGGCGGCGACGGCTTCATGCTTCAGACGCTGCACAGCACGATGAACAGTGGCAAGCTCGTCTACGGCATGAATTGCGGATCCGTCGGCTTTCTGATGAACGACTACAAGACGGACGGCCTGCACGACCGCATCTGTGCCGCCGTCGAGAATGCGTTTCACCCACTGAAGATGACGACATCCAATGCCGACGGCAGCAACTCGTCGGCGCTTGCGATCAACGAGGTCTATCTTTTCCGGCAATCCTATCAGGCAGCGAAGCTCAGGGTGGAAATCGACGGGCGCGTGCGGCTGGAGGAACTGATCTGCGATGGCTTGATGGTGGCCACACCTGCCGGCTCGACCGCCTATAATCTTTCCGCCCACGGTCCGATTCTTCCGCTTGATGCCCCCTTGCTCGCCATGACGCCGGTCAGCGCTTTCCGGCCGCGGCGCTGGCGCGGAGCGCTGCTTCCCAACCGGGTGACCGTCGACATCCATATATTGGAAGCCGAGAAGCGGCCCGTGAATGCGGTCGCCGACAATACCGAGATCAAATCCATACTGCATGTGCGCATCGCCCAGTCCGAGGACATGACGGCACGCATCCTTTCCGATCCCGACCGCTCATGGTCGGACCGGATTCTGGCAGAACAGTTCGAGGATTGAAATGATGGCGATGCGGCAAGCATTTATGACGGCGCTCCTTGTTTCAGGCTGGGCGATCGCCGCCGAGGCGCAGACCGTTCACGACGATATCCTGCCGGCCTCGATCATCTTCGCGACCAGCACTGGCTATTGGGAAGATGACGGCAATTCACTGCCGGTCGAGCGCGCGCCGACAACCGCGCAGAGCGTCAGCACCCAAAATGTGAGCGGGGAGGATGCCAAGCCGCAGCAGCGGCACGGCTATTACAAGCTTTTCGCCGTGCGCCAGCCGGACAAAACCTCCAAGATCTATCTGCAGCAGATCGCGCAGAGCGACGCCGGACCTGCCATCGTCTCGACGGTAGAACTGCAGGAAATCAGCGACCTCAAACCCTATGTCACGGATATCCGGCCCGAGAATTCGAGCGGCATCATCAAGGAGCCGGGTCTTTTCGCCACGGTCTACCTGAAGACCGATGCTGCTGCCGAATCCGACGGCTGGACGGTGCTGATCGACGAGTTCGGCGATATTACCGTGGAGAAGGCGACGAACTGAACGTCGCGGTTCCATTCACCGAGGCTAGGCCATGAAACTCGGCTTTCGCGAAGGCGTTCTCCACGACGAGACGCGGCCGGACTGGGATGCGACCGGCCCAAGACCTGTCCGCTGGTCCCTGTGGTATCCGGCAGCCGATGGCTCGCTTGAAACCGAAATTCCGGGACGAAGCTGGTTCCGGAGGGCCGCGGTCGCCCGCGATGCGCCCATCCGGCCGGTGACGAAATCCTATCCGCTGGTCCTGCTGTCGCATGGTACCGGCGGTTCGGCAGCCGGGCTGGAATGGCTCGCTCGCCGTCTGGTCGATCGTGGTTTTATCGCTCTCGGCGTCAACCATCATGGCAATACCGGCGGCGAAGCTTATCGCGCCGAGGGTTTTGCCTGTCTCTGGGAGCGTGCGCCCGATCTGAGCTTCATGCTCGACCGTCGCGAAGACTGGCAGGGCGATCTTGCCGGGCATATCGATACCGACAGCGTGTTCGCCGCCGGATTTTCAGCTGGCGCCTATACGGTGATGCTGCTTCTCGGCGCTGTCGCGCAATTCTCGCAGTTCGAACAATCCAGGCTGAAGCCTGGAGGGCCGCGCGGCCCGAGGGAGTTTCCGGACCTCGCTGATCATATCCCGTCGCTGCTCCGCACGAGCACTGCGTTTCGCGAATCATGGTCGCGGATGTCGCAATCCTATCGCGACGACAGAATCAGGGCCGCGCTGGTCTGCGCGCCCGGTCGATCTATCCGCGGCTTCAGTGAGGAGAGCCTGAAAGCCATCCACAAGCCTGCTCTCATTCTGGTCGGCGATGCCGACAACACGGCCCCGGTCGAAGAATGTGCATCATGGCTGCATGCGCGGCTTGATCGAAGCACATTGAAAATCCTTCCGGGCGGTCTTGGGCATTATGTCTTCCTGCCGGAAGGCACGGCATTGGGACTCTCCTTTGCAGAGCTCCTGTTTACCGATCCGGCGGGCATAGAACGTGCTGATGTCCATGAGGAGATCGCCGAACTATCGGGTGCGTTCTTTCACGGAATCGACATTTCTGCGGACGCCTGAAAAAGAAAAAGCCCCGTTTCCGGAGCTTTTCCTTTCAGGTCTGTCTTTCTCACTCAGTCGACGTCGTCGACGACAGCGTCGGCTGCGCCACTGATGCGGTGAGCAAGTGCTGCCTCCATGAACTCGTTCAGGTCGCCATCGAGCACGTCATCAGGAGCAGTGCTCGCAACGCCGGTGCGCAGGTCTTTCACGAGCTGGTAAGGCTGCAGAACATAGGAGCGGATCTGATGACCCCAGCCGATATCCGTCTTGGAAGCGGCTTCGGCGTTGGCGGCGTCCTCGCGTTTCTTCAGCTCCGCTTCGTACATGCGGGCGCGCAGCATGTCCCAGGCCTTGGCGCGATTCTTGTGTTGCGAACGCTCCTGCTGGCACTGTACCACGATACCTGTCGGGATATGCGTGATGCGCACGGCCGAGTCTGTCGTGTTGACGTGCTGACCGCCGGCGCCTGACGAACGGTATGTGTCGATACGGCAATCGCTTTCGTTGATCTCGATCTGGATCGAGTCATCAACGACGGGATAGACCCAGATCGACGAGAACGACGTGTGGCGGCGCGCATTGCTGTCGTAGGGCGAGATGCGCACCAGGCGGTGCACGCCCGATTCGGTCTTCAGCCAGCCATAGGCGTTGTGGCCCTTGACGAGAAGCGTTGCGGACTTGATGCCGGCTTCTTCACCGTCATGCACTTCCAAGAGCTCGACCTTGAAGCGCTGGCGTTCGGCCCAGCGAGTGTACATGCGCAGAAGCATGTTCGCCCAGTCCTGGCTTTCCGTGCCGCCTGCGCCGGAATGGACTTCCAGATAGGTGTCGTTGCCATCGGCCTCGCCTGAGAGCATGGCTTCGACCTGTCGGCGAGCTGCCTCGGCCTGCAGGCTTTTCAGCGCGGCCTCAGCTTCCTTGACGATGCTTTCGTCGCCTTCTTCTTCCCCGAGATCGATGAGTTCAACATTGTCGGAAAGCTGCTGTTCCAACGCCTTGACGCCATTGATGCCGTCATCGAGTTGCTGGCGCTCGCGCATCAGCTTTTGAGCTTCCTGCGCATCGTTCCAGAGGTTGGGATCCTCTGACTTGTTGTTCAACCAGTCCAGTCGTCTTACCGCCTGGTCCCAGTCAAAGATGCCTCCTCAGCAGGGTGATAGCCTGCTTGGTTTCATCGACTACGTTCTGGATTTCCGCTCGCATTTTCCTGCTTCTTTGCTTCGGTATTCTGTGAGTGCCGGGGGTATTCTATAAGGCTGGTGACATAGAGACGCCCGCCGCGGATGTAAAGAGCCGTGGCGGGCGCAATGGAAATCGGTTGTGATCAGAACAGGCCGGGCGTGTTGGTCTGGACTGCCTGGTTTGCCTGCGGCGACGTGCGCAGGATCTCTTCCGGCGCCATCGTGCCGTCCATGCCGATGACGGAGAGGCTGTCGGCCGGGCCGGTGCCCGGCTTGAAGGCCTCGATGATGGTGCCTGGATCGCCATCGACAGCAGCCATGCCGGTCTTGCGGTTGATCGCGATCATGTTCATACCGGCCGGGACCACGAATTTGGATTCCGGCATATCCTTGACAGCCGCCTGCATGAACTCGTTGAAGATCGGCGCCGAGAGAACGCCACCCGTGCCGCCGCGGCCGAGCGGAGCCGGCGTATCGAAGCCCATATAAAGGCCTGCAACCAGATCCGGCGTGAAGCCGACGAACCAGGCATCCTTCTCATCGTTGGTCGTGCCGGTCTTGCCGGCAACGTCGCGGCCCGAGAGATCGACCTTGCCGGCCGCGGTACCGCGCTGGATGACGCCCTGCATCATCGAGGTGATCTGGTAAGAGGTCATCGGATCGAGAACCTGCTCGCGGTTGTCGACGATGTTGGGCTCGTCCTGGCTCTGCCAGTCCCCGGCATTGCAGCCTTCGCAAAGACGTTCCTCATGCCTGAAGATCGTCTTGCCGTAACGGTCCTGGATACGGTCGATCAGTGTCGGCTTGATCTGCTTGCCGCCATTGGCGATGACCGAATAGGCCGAAACCATGCGCAGCACCGTCGTTTCGCCCGAGCCGAGCGACATGGCGAGCAGCGGCGGCATCTTGTCGTAAATGCCGAAGCGCTCGGCATATTCGGCGACGATATTCATGCCGAGATCGTTGGCGAGGCGCACCGTCATCAGGTTACGCGAATTCTCGATGCCGGAGCGCAGCGTCGAGGGACCGCCGAATTCGCCGCCGTAGTTTTCCGGCTTCCAGACCTGGCCGCCCGAAACGATCTCAATCGGCGCGTCCATGATGACCGAGGCCGGCGTGTAGCCGTTGTCCATCGCGGCAGCGTAAACGAAGGGCTTGAAGGAGGAGCCCGGCTGGCGCATCGCCTGGGTGGCACGGTTGAATTCCGACTGGGCATAGGAGAAGCCGCCGACCATGGCGAGAACGCGGCCGGTCTTCGGGTCCATGGCGACGAGACCGCCCTGCACTTTCGGCGGCTGACGCAGACGATAGGAGGTCGAACCGTCGCCGCCGAGACGCTCGACATAGACGACATCGCCTGCCGAGACGGCGCCGACCGGCGACTTCGTCGTCTTGCGATCACCGCCGGCGGAGCGGAATGCCCACTGCATGTCCTTGGCGGCAATCGTGCCACGCTCACGTGCGGCCGCAACCTTGCCGCCTCCATCCTTCGGCGGCTGGAGGCCGATATCGACAGCCTCATTGGAAACGGCAAGCACGACCGCGAGGCGCCATTCCGGCACGTCGGAGAGAGCGGGTACTTCGGCGAGCGCCGGACCCCAGTCGCCAGACGTGCTGATCTGCTTGATCGGACCGTGGAAACCGCGACGCTCGTCATAGGTGATCAAGCCGTCCTGCAGCGCCTTCCTGGCCTCGAGCTGCATCTGCGGATCGAGGGAAGTGCGCACCGAAAGACCGCCTTCATAGAGCGCCTTTTCGCCATACTGGTCGATGAGCTGGCGACGGACGGCTTCGGCGAAATAATCGGAGGCAAAAAGAGATGAGCCGCTGTTGCGGGCGGTAACGCCGAGCGGCTGTTTCTTGGCGTCCTCGCCATCGCTCTGGCTTACATAGCCATTTTCGACCATGCGATCGATGACCCAGTTACGGCGCGTGACGGCGGCATCGGGATGGCGGAACGGATGGTAGTTGGCCGGCCCCTTCGGCAGCGAGGCGAGATAGGCCGCCTCGGCAATGGTCAGTTCACTGACGGACTTATTGAAATAGGTCAGGGAAGCGCTGGCAACGCCATAGGAATTCAGGCCGAAGAAAATCTCGTTCAGATAAAGCTCGAGAATCTTGTCCTTGCTGTAGGCCTGCTCGATGCGGAAGGAAAGGATCGCCTCCTTGGCCTTACGCTCCATGGTCTGTTCGCTCGACAGCAGGAAGTTCTTGGCCACCTGCTGGGTGATGGTCGAACCGCCCTGCGTCGGACCACCGGTCAGATAGGCAACCACCGCGCGCATGAAACCAGTGATATCGATACCCGGATGCTGGTAGAAATTCTTGTCTTCGGCCGAAAGGAAGGCCGCCTTCACGCGGTCGGGCACGGCCTGGATCGGCAGGAACAAGCGCCGCTGCTTGGCATATTCGGCCATCAGCGCGCCGTTGCCGGCATGGACTCGCGTCGTGACCGGCGGCTCATAGCTGCTCAAAACGGCGTAGTCCGGAAGATCCTTCGTGACGCTGCCAAGATAGACGGCGACGACAGCCGCAGCGCCCAGGAAACCGACGCACGCTATTCCGAAGAAATATCCAAGAAGTCTAACCATATTTTCAGCTACCGGTACTTCTAATCTCTGATCGGCGCAGCCGCTACAATCGCATAGACGATGCAAGTTTGCACGTTGCGCGGCTTACTCCATGCGCGTTGGCGCCACAAGACGATTCCGTCCCACATATGTGCGAAACATATAGACCGGAGTAACGGCGTGAATGTGAGCAAAATAGGGCTCGTCCCACCACTTTCCCTTTCCTTGTCCTGCAAGAGGTCCGGTTTAGGCCTGGGTGTCGCTTCCGGGCAACGCCTGGTTTAGCCGCCGTTGGCCATTAGGCTCGTGCGGTAACGCTTCACCGCATCAGTCAGAAGATCGATCATCTTTCCGCGCCAGCCCTCATCGAGCAGAAGCTTCTCGTCATCGACGTTGGAGAGGAAGCCGAGTTCGAGCAGGATCGAGGGGACGTCCGGCGCCTGCAGCACACGAAAGCCTGCATGACGGTGCGGATTGTTGATCGTGCTGACCTGATCCTTGAAGGAAGCGAGTACGCTTTCGGCGAGCGAGATCGAGAAAGCCTGTGTCTCGCGCCGCGTCAGGTCGAGGAGGATATCGGCGACTTCCGGCGGCTCGGCGACCGTTTCCTTGCCGGCGATCTGGTCGGACAGATTTTCGCGTTCGGCGAGATCGGCGGCGAGCTTGTCCGAAGCCTTGTCGGAAATCGTGTAGACGGTCGCGCCGCGAATATCCTTCTGCTTCAGCGTATCGGCATGCAGGGAAATGAAGAGACCGGCGTGGTTCTGCCGGGCGATGAGCACGCGCTGCGAGAGCGACAGGAATTCGTCACCGTCGCGCGTCAGGAAAGCCTTGATGCCCGGCTCCTTGTTCAGGCGGTCGGCGAGCGCCTTGGCGAAGGCAAGCGTCACCTGCTTTTCCTCAGTCTTCGTATCGACGCCGATAGCGCCCGTGTCGATACCGCCGTGGCCGGCATCGACGGCAATGACGAAATCTCCCGGCGCGGTCTTTTCCGGCTGGGGAATGGCGCTCGTCGTCTGCGCTGCATTGGCCTGATTGGTCCAGGACTGGGTCTTCACCAGTTCGGCGAATTTCTGTTTGTCGATCATCTCGGCATAGAGCACCAGCCGGTGACCGCTGCCGTTCTCATCCGTCTGCACCTTGGCCAGCGCGAGTTGGACCGGGCGTGCCGCCGTCAATACGATGCGGGCGCTCCCCTCGTCCATGGCACCGTAGCGGATGTCCTTGAAGAGGCCGCGGGCTTCGAGGTCCTTGGCCGGGAAACCGAAGGCCGTTGCCGGCAGGTCGACGACGATACGCTCGGGATTGGCGATGTAGTGGACGGAGAAACGCGGCTCGCGGTCGAAATCGATGACGATACGGGTTCTGGCGTCGTCGCCGACGATGCGTGCTCCATAAGCCAGCAGGGAATCCTTCGCACCGGCTGCGCTGCCCGGAACCGTGCAAAGCGCCGCGAAGGCGAAAAGCCACGCCGCAAAACCCAGTTTTCGCCCTCCGGACAACTCCGCCCCGACCCAAAACCTCTTAAACAATAGCCCGCCACACCCTATTTATTACTGCGATGGACCCTACGTCGCCCCGGCGCACTCCCGCCAGAGGCGGGCGCGCATACACCGACCCGCGAATCAGGATCGCTTATCCCCCAGGAGTTTATGCGATACGAAATCCATCAATATTATGGCACATTTGGCTTTTCCCTTGCTATTGTGACAGAGAAAACATACAACGAATTTCAGGGTAGAAGTGTTGACGGGATAGAGTCGCCGCGAGGCAGCCAGCCGGCCCCCCGGACCTGGCGCCACAACCGGTAATCGTCCGCCGTCGAATGCATTTCCACCCGAGAACTGGATCCTGATTTTCCGGCTTCATGCTGGGATTTCATCGGTGGATCAGCCACCACGCTCTCAGGGAGCAAACTCATCGGACCCGAAATGGGTCTTCGTCATTGTCGATCACGCTTGGTTGTTGATGGTTTCGCAGCAGGTTTTATCTGAAGTGTACAGGCCCCGGAGCGAAATGGTTCCGGCTGCGGTCTGGCTGCTGCCTTCTCCCTCGCACCAATCGCGACTTTCATTATCCGGCGCGGCCACGGCGGACCGCATTCTTTCTGTGTCAACAGCAGTCGGGAATGCGCTCTCGCGGCCTCGCCGAGGAGCTCAGCTTACATGGCAGACAAAATGCTTATCGATGCGTCTCACGAGGAAGAGACGCGCGTCGTTGTCGTTCGCGGGAACCGCATAGAAGAATTTGACTTTGAGTCGCAGCACAAGAAGCAGATTCGCGGCAACATCTATCTTGCAAAGGTAACGAGGGTCGAGCCCTCGCTGCAGGCCGCTTTCGTAGATTACGGCGGCAACCGGCACGGCTTCCTTGCCTTCGCCGAAATCCATCCTGACTATTACCAGATTCCGCTTGCCGACCGTCAGGCCCTGCTTCGCGCCGAAGCCGAGGAGCACCGCCGCGACGAGGATGTCGAGCATGTCGAGACGGCTCCTGTCGTCGATCTCTCGACACAGGATCAGCCCGATATCGGTATCGTTCCGGTCGAACAGCCCGAAGTCGCAGCAGCGGATGAAGCGGCACCAGCAGAGGCAGCACCCGTTGCCGAAGAGGCGCCCGCCAAGAAACCACGCGCCCGCCGCAGCCGCAAGAAGGTTGCCGAACCTGTCGCCGAGGAAATCGCGACGCCGGAAGCATCGGTTGCCGATAACGACGACGAAGGCCCGGCCGGCGGTGAAATGGCCGCGGTGGTCGAAACCGACTCCATTTCCGAAGACGTAGACGTTTCCAAGCGTCGTCACGACGATGATGACGATGATGACGACCACGGCGAAGAGGAAGTCATCGAATCGGTCGGCGCCGAAGATGCGATGGAAGAGGTTCCGGACCGCGTGCAGCGCAAGCCGCGCAAACAGTACCGTATCCAGGAAGTCATCAAGCGCCGGCAGATCCTGCTGGTGCAGGTTGCCAAGGAAGAGCGCGGCAACAAGGGCGCGGCTCTCACAACCTATCTCTCGCTTGCAGGCCGCTATTCGGTTCTGATGCCGAACACGGCGCGTGGCGGTGGCATTTCCCGCAAGATCACCAACCCGCAGGACCGCAAGCGGCTGAAAGAAATCGCCCGCATGCTGGAAGTTCCGCAGGGCATGGGCGTGATCCTGCGTACCGCCGGCGCAAACCGCACCAAGGTCGAGGTGAAGCGCGACTTCGAATATCTGATGCGCTTGTGGGAGAACGTCCGCACGCTGACGCTCGCTTCCACCGCCCCCTGCCTCGTCTATGAGGAAGGTTCGCTCATCAAGCGCTCGATCCGTGACCTCTACAATAAGGACATCAGCGAGATCATCGTTGCGGGCGAGGAAGGCTATCGTGAAGCGAAAGACTTCATGAAGATGCTGATGCCGAGCCACGCCAAGGTGGTTCAGCCCTACCGCGATATCCATCCGATCTTCTCGCGCTCGGGCATCGAGGCGCAGCTCGACCGCATGCTGCAGCCGCAGGTGACGCTGAAGTCCGGCGGTTACCTGATCATGAATCAGACCGAAGCGCTGGTTTCGATCGACGTCAACTCCGGTCGCTCGACCCGCGAGCACTCGATCGAGGATACGGCTCTTCAGACGAACCTCGAAGCGGCGGAAGAAATCGCCCGTCAGCTTCGCCTGCGCGACCTTGCCGGTCTCATCGTCATCGACTTCATCGACATGGAAGAGAAGCGCAACAACCGCGCTGTCGAGAAGAAGCTGAAGGAATGCCTGAAGAATGACCGCGCCCGCATCCAGGTCGGCCGCATCTCGCATTTCGGCCTTCTGGAAATGTCGCGCCAGCGCATCCGCGCTTCCGTTCTCGAATCGACGACGCAGGTCTGCTCGCATTGCGGCGGCACCGGCCACGTCCGTTCGCAGTCCTCCGTTGCCCTGCATGTTCTGCGCGGCGTCGAGGAATATCTCTTGAAGAACACGACGCACAACATCACCGTGCGCACGACGCCTGACATCGCGCTCTACCTGCTCAACCACAAGCGCCAGACGATCGTCGATTATGAAAACCGCTTCGGTGTGGCGATCATCATCGATGCGGATGGCTCGGTCGGTGCGCAGCACTTCGCGATCGATCGCGGTGAGCCGGTCGAAAACCCGGTCAAGATCGAAAGCCTCTTCAACTTCGCAGCCATTCCCGATGACGATGATGACGATGTCGTCATCGAGCATGACGAGGAAGAAGACGAAGAGCTGGAAGAAAAGCCCGCTGCTGCCGAGCGCCCTGCCGCCCGTGCAGAGAGCGAAGGCGAAGGTGGACGTAAACGCAAGCGCCGTCGCCGTCGCCGTGGCCGCAACGGCAGCGCCGAGCAGCAGGTCGCTGCCGATGCCGTCTCCGACGAGGCTGACGATAGCGAAGAGGGCGAGGACGACGGCAGCGAAGGCGACAGCGATGCCGCCGAAGGTGCCGCAGAGACCCGCGCCGAAGGTGATGACTCCCAGCGCCGCAAGCGCCGCCGTCGCGGCAAGCGTGGCGGCCGCCGTAACCGTGGTGAGGAAGGCGTTGAGGGCGCAGCTTCCGAGGACGGCAGCCCGGACGAAGCCGATGACAGCGTAGCTGAAGAGACGTCTGCGACCGAGGTTGAGGCGGTCGAAGTCGTTGCAGCCGAAACCAATGAAGGCCAGTCCGCAGCGGCTGCCATCGAAGGCAGCGAAAGCGTTGCCGAAGTGGTCAAGCCGGCACGCGGCCGTGGTCGCCGTAAGGCCGCCGCCCCCTCGCCGGTCGAAGAGCCCGTCATTGAAACCCCCGTCGCCGAAGCGCCTGTTGCCGAAGTCGAGCCGGAAGCAGCGGAAGCCTCTGCGGATCTCGCTGCGCCGGCGCAGGACGAGGCAAAGCCTGTTCGCGCCAACCGCGGCTCCAACATCTCGTCTTCCGAACCGACGGTCACCTCGAACCGTACCGACAGCGCGGAGGCTGAAGGCGAAGGCAAGCCGAAGAAGGCTGGCTGGTGGCAGCGCCGCGGCTTCTTCTGAAAGCTTATTTTCGGGAATAAGTGACATGATCCGGCTGCGGTGACGCGGCCGGATTTTTTTATGCCATTGAATGAAAGCGTTCAGCCCGCTGCCGGTTGGACGAAGTTCAGCCTAAAGCGTACGGCCAAACCAGACGGTGGTTTCCGAGGGCGAGACGAGCGCTGGGAGCAGGCGCACGAAGCCCCGCGAGATCAGAAGCGCAGACCGCCCTGATTGCCGGCTTTGATGCCGGGACGAATGCGGCACAAGCTGCCCTTTTGGGCCTGCGACACCCACTGCTCCAGAAGCTTGCTATAGAGATGGCGTATCCTCCCCACCGTCACGCATCGCAAGCGAAATGGCGTAGATCTCACCGAGATCGCCCCCTTACGCATTACGAAACGGCTGCGCTACGCAGCCGGCGGATAAAGCAGGTCGACGATGTAGCTCGCATCAAAGCGGGAATCGAGCATGCCGTAGGTCGAACGCCAACCGCCGGCAAGACGGGTCTCGATGAAAGCATCGGCAATGCGCCCTGCCCCGAGGCGGTAGAGCTCGGCGGCACCAGCGGCAAGCGCCAATTGCTCGACCAGCAGGCGGGCCGCACCCTCGTCCTGTTCGCAGAGCGCGATCGCTGCACGCAGTACGTCGATCGTCTTCTTGCCGGCCGGGCCGAGATCGCGCGCAAAGCCTGCAAAAACCGTCTCGAAGAGATCCTTGCCACGGTTCAGCACACGCAGCACGTCCAGCGCCATGACATTGCCCGAGCCTTCCCAGATCGCATTGACCGGGGCCTCGCGGTAGTGACGGGCGATCGGGCGCTCTTCGATATAGCCGCTGCCGCCGATGCATTCCATCGCCTCATAGATCAGCGACGGGGCGATCTTGCAGCACCAGTATTTGGCGACCGGCGTCATGACGCGGGCATAGGCCGCGTCTTCGGCATTGCCGCGCGCCTTGTCGAAGGCATCGGCCAGACGGAAAGAGAGAGCCGTGGCCGCGGCCACATCGAGCGCCATATCGGCGAGCACACGCGTCATGATCGGCTGGTTGACCAGCATCTTGCCGAAGACGCTGCGACCGCGTGTATGATGCACAGCTTCAGCCAGCGAGGCGCGCATGATGCCGGAAGAGGCCAAGGCGCAGTCGAGGCGTGTCAGCGTCACCATATCGAGAATGGTGCGGATGCCGGCATCGGGGCCACCGAGCAGGAAGCCGAACGTATCGGTGAACTCCACTTCGGATGAGGCGTTGGAGCGATTGCCGACCTTGTCCTTCAGGCGCTGGAATTGCAGGCCGTTGGCTGAACCGTCCTCCAGCAGGCGCGGCACTAGGAAGCAGCCCATTCCCTCCTTGGTCTGCGCCAGCATGATGAAGGCGTCGCTCATCGGCGCGGACATGAACCACTTGTGGCCGGAGAGCCGGTAAATGCCCTCGCTGATTTTTTCGGCAGCGGTCTCGTTGGCGCGTACATCCGTGCCGCCCTGTTTTTCCGTCATGCCCATGCCGATCGTCACGGCCGATTTCTGCATGGCCGGGCGATTGGACGAGTCATATTTGCGCGACAGGATCTTCGGCGCCCAGTCCTTCTGGACAGCCGGTGACGCCGAGAGAGCGGCAACGGATGCGCTCGTCATCGTCAGCGGGCAGAGATGGCCGGATTCGAGCTGCGCCGTCAGATAGAAGCGGGCCGCGCGAATGTGGTGGGACTGGTCCTTGGCCTCGGTATCGGCCTGCGGATCCCAGACGGAGGAATGCAGGCCCGAAGCCATGGAGCGGCGCATCAGCGCATGCCAGGCGGGATGGAATTCAACGATATCCAGACGCTCGCCGCGCGGACCGTGGGTGCGAAGCTGCGGCGTGCCCTGGTTTGCCATGCGCGCCAGTTCCTGGGCCTCGGGCGAGGTCACGTAACGCCCCATGTTTTCAAGGTCATCGCGGATGGTGCGCGGCAGCGTGGAGGTCAGATCGACGATCAGCGGATCGGATCGATAGGCATTGATTCCCGACCAGAGGCTCGGCTGGTTGAGTTCGGCGAGTTTGGCTTCAGTCCGGTTTGCGGCGGTCATTATTCGCTTCTATTTCAAGAGCCCGGCAAAAGGAAACCGGAAGTTCATGATTCGCAGATTTCTGCTCTACAGCGCCGCGCGTCTTTTCAGACGCGCAAAGGACGCTGTAGCACTTTAAATTGCTGCATAATTTTATCCTTAAATCGATTCCGATTTAAGGAATCATGCAGTAGCGGGATT
>Ga0102588_1001439_pt1 | contig 17586 bp, 11 predicted proteins | sample AraplaMF_Col_mMS_FD_76854 | JGI IMG/M metagenome (GOLD analysis project Ga0102588, IMG submission 76854) | Arabidopsis root microbial communities from the University of North Carolina, USA - plate scrape MF_Col_mMS (SPADES assembly) (version 2) | ecosystem: Host-associated > Plants > Roots >...
TCGAATTCGAAAAGGCAGGCATTCCGCTGCCGACTCCCGATCTCACCTGGGATGAGTATGCCAAGCTCGCCGTTGAACTCGCCAAGTCCTCCGGCAAGGGCGGCGGCCCCTATGCGGCACGCTACAATTATGTGTTCGATGCCTGGCTGCGCCAGCGCGGCAAGAGCCTCTTTGCCAAGGAAAGCGTTGGCCTAGGCTTCACGGTCGACGATGCCAAGGAATGGTTCGATTATTGGGAGAAGTTGCGCAAGGCTGGCGGCACCGTTGCCGCCGATGTGCAGACGCTCGACCAGAACACCATCGACACCAACTGCCTCGGCCTCGGCAAATCGGTCATCGGTATGGCTTATTCCAACCAGATGATCGGCTACCAGCTGATCATCAAGAACAAGCTCGGCATCACCATGCTGCCGCGCGAGAAGAAGGGCGGTCCATCAGGCCATTATTACCGCCCGGCTCTGATCTGGAGCGTTGGCGCCACGACCAAACAGGGCGAAGCTGCCGCGAAGTTCATCAGCTTCTTCGTCAACGATCCCGAAGCCGGTAAGATCCTCGGCGTGGAACGTGGGGTGCCGATGTCGCCGGCGGTTCGCCAAGCCATCCTACCGCAGCTCAATCCGACCGAGCAGGAAACGGTCAAGTATGTCAACCTTCTGAAGGATCAGGTCGGTGAATATCCGCCGCCGGTGCCGATGGGCGCAACTCAATTCGACCAGCGTGTCCTTCGTCCGACCTGCGATGAGCTCGCCTTCGAGCGCATTTCGGTAGGCGACGCCGCCGCCAAGCTCGTCGAAGAGGGCAAGGCAACGATCAAGGGTTAAATCCTAACCCATATGAACGAGCAGAGGCCCGCCATCGGCGGGCCTGGCTTTTCGGTAACCCCAGCCTAGTTGCTTGCGTCTTCGATAACCCTCCAATCGGGCCGGCCGAGATCGAACGGCCAGGCATGTACATCACGGTCATTGAAATAGACGACTTCCTGAAGCTCCGGAAAATCGCTCTGCTTCATCGTCGCCGTATCCATCCACGGCTTGATGTAGTTGTCGCTGCCCTCATAGCCGAGCTCGGCGACCCAGACGGGCTTGCCATATTGAGCGACGAAATCGTAGCCGGGCTTCAGTGCCTCGGTGAAGGTACGTGGGCCGTTATGTGCGATCTTGTCATAAGCCTCCAGGCCGAAGACGGAGAGGCCGACGAAATCGACATAGTTGTCGCCGGGGTAGTAGGCGTTGAGGCCAGGTTCTCCCTTCGGCGACCACATGAGCTTCGTGCCGGGCGCCTCCTGGCGAACAATGTCCATCATGCGCCTGTAGGCGGCTATATAATCCGGAGGATTCCAGCCCGACCATGAAAAGCGGCCGGTCTTGTCTTCCATTTCCTGCCCCCAGCGGACGATGACCGGGCTCTTCAACTGGGCGATCACCATGGCAATCGCGCGCATGTTCGCGTCGTAATCGCCGCGAAGCAGCTTCTGGCGAAGCTCCGTCGAGGTCAGCCGCCAGTCCACGTCCCACGACCACGGCTCCACGGTGATCAGCAGGTTGCGGCCCCTCGCCAGCGCATAGGCATCCGCCACGCGCAGCGTTTCGAGATCGACATCCTCCCATGGAAGGAAGAGGTGCTCGGTCGTCACGCTCTGCTGCGCGCCAAAATCACCATGCGGATCGTAGGCACCGAACTTGATGCCATCGGCATGAATGGCGGGACGCTTGTCGGTGATCGTCTGCGCACCCGCGTTCAAGACGGCGGTGGCGTTCTGCGCCTCGCTTCGATGCGAGAGATCGGCAACACCAACCAGCAGTATTGCTATCGTTGCAGTCGAAATTCTCTTGGCCAGGGTTTTCATGATCCTATCCTCCCTCCGGCTATTTGCCGGTCGCGAGAACCTGTTTCAGCTCCTTGGCTTTCAGGCTCACCGTGTCTGCCGGAACCAGCTTCCGGAATTCATCGTCGGCTTTTGTGGATGCGTGCCGGAACACGTACCAGTCGCCGTTCGGCTGACGCCGCTGATAGATCGTGTTACCGATCCTGCGGTGGCCGAAGCAGGTGCTGGCACGTGCCGCCCCCTCATTATTGGTCCAGGTTGCGCGCATACACATTTGGCCGAAATCGTCGACGACCCAGCGGCCTTCGGCGAAAGACTGCTTGCCGCCATCATTGACCCAGGCGACGAAACGCCTGTCCTCGCCAATGAAACGGCCGCCGCCCGTATCCCAGGTCCAGGTCTTGTCGGCGTAGATCGCGTAAAGCTCGCCGGCATCGAGCGGCGTCGGCGTTGCCGCTTTTTTCTGTTCCACTGCGCGTGCATTCATCGGGAGGATAAGGCCGAGGCATAGAGCCAGCGCTCCTCCCGTCAATCGTGCTGCCATGCTCATTTTATTCTCCTCACGCATTTCTGCTCTCCCAAATACCCCTTCCCATATGGCCGGCTTCGGCAAAGCCGTGCCACTTGAGACGGAATTTCACGATCCTGGTCTTGCCGCCGCCGAGCCCTGCACCGGCCACGGTAAATTGTGACTGGGTGAAGGTGACGAAGGGCTGGCCGTGCGAAAGCGCTTCCAAAGCGGTCAGCCCGTGATTGCCAAGCTGCGCGCCGCCAATCAGGCAGGCGACGAGACCGCCGGCGACGGCTAGCCTGAGGCCCTGCGACTGCGGCAGGAGCGGCTGATCGTTCTCGATTGCGTGGCGTATGACGATCAGAATTGCGAGCGACACATAGATCACCAGGTTGATCGCCGCGAATATCTGGAAGCCACGTGCCCCGCCGCCATCGGCAGCGAGAGCCATGGCCGCGGCACATATGCCTGCCAACACGATGTAAGGTGCGATGACGCGCACCGGCAATTTGCGCTGCACCTGATCACCCTTCGGGGTGATGCGGAAATCCACGAAGGAGCCGGTCATATGATCGCGCAAGGCGGCGAGGCTGCCGGCAAGCGACCAGGGCCAGCGAAGCAAGATGAAGGCAACCCCTTCCCAGCCGAAAAGCTTTGCGTCGTAAGGCCGGAAGGTGCCTGACGCACGCCAGAAGATGGCGAATGCCGTCAGCACGATCGAGAGCGGCAGCGAATGCAGCAGGAATGCCGGATACGTGACGTTGACGAAGACCTGACCTGTGAGCAGAGCTGCGACCGGCAGCAGGAACATCATGGCCATGAAGGCTGAAAACAGCGGATACCAGAGCTGCGAAAACAGGAACTGAAACTTCAGCTTCAGCGGCAGCCGGGAAACATACCTGCGGGAATATTGCAGGAGAATGGTGACCAGGCTGCGCGACCACTGATACTCCTGAACCACCAGATCGATGAAGGTCGCCGGCCCGTCGCCATGGGCAATGGCATCGACCGCATGAACCCCGCGCCAGCCGCCGGCATTCATCATCAGCGTGGTCGAATGATCTTCCGCAAGTTCGGGGCCGAGTCCACCGATCTCCCGCAGTGCAGCCGTGCGCACGGCATAATGGGAACCGATGCAGAGCGGCGCCCAGCCATTGTTATATCCTATCTGCAACGAGCCATGCAGGCTCGCCTCCGCATAGAGCCTGCCGCGGGCAGCCCAGCTCTCGGACGCATTGGCATCGCAGATGCTGGGTGCCGAGACGTAGCCGACTTCGGGATCGCGGAAAGGCCGCAGGACTTCATGAAGATAGGTCGGCGTCGGCACATGATCGGCATCGAACTGAGCGACGAAGTCATAGCGCTCATGGCCGAAGTGATCATAGAAATAGGCGAGATTGCCTTCCTTGCAGCGCGTACGGCGCGGCCAGACGGGGCGGTGATACTCGCTCACGCCCTTGCGTGTGGAGATCATGACGCCATGCTGCCCGCACCACCTCTTCGTCTCTTCGGATGGATCTTCATCGGCGAGCCAGACATCGAACTCGACGTCCTTCTGATCGAGCATGGCAAGAAGCGTCTTGCGCACGACGGTGAAAGGTTCGGACGGCGCCTTGGTGACCACCATCGCGACGCGGCCTTTCGGCAGGTCTGCAGATGACCTGACCTGTCTTGCATCCAGGAAGATCAGGATGAAGTAGGCCGGCAGCAGCGTGACCCATGCAAGGATGAGCGTGACGAGCAGGAATGTAGGCCACGATACGATATGGATGGGCTGAGCCCACCAAAGCCAGAAATAGCCGAGCGCCGCCAGCCAGCAGAGGATGCCAAGCCCATAACCAGCACGGTTCCAGCCGGAAAAGACAGGCTCGAACATTTCGGCCTTGGCGGCAGAAGACCGATATACGCGGTCTATTTCGGCTCTGGTGCTCACGCGATCACCTCCAGTCCGAAAGTCGGGCCGGCCGTGCGGATGATCGTATCGATATCCGAAAGCGCCGGTGTGAAATCCAGCTCCAAGCGGGCCTTTTTCGTATCAGCAAAAAGAACCGGCGGATCGCCTGCACGGCGCGGCTGATAGCGCACCGGCACCTTGTGGCCGGTCTTTCGTTTGACGGCATCGAGGATCTCGCCGATCGACGTACCGCGGCCGGAGCCCAGATTGACGCTCAGCGAGTTGCCGCCGGCCAGGAGATGGCGAACGGCGGCGAGATGCGCCTCCGAGAGATCGCTGACATGGATGTAATCCCTGACGCAGGTTCCGTCTTCGGTCTCATAATCCGTGCCGAAAATGTCGAGGTTGCCGATCCGGCCGCCGGCAGCGAGAAGGGCACGCGGGATCAAATGGGTTTCGGGATAGTGCCGTTCAGCAAGCTGGCCCTCCGGATCGGCGCCGGCGGCATTGAAGTAGCGAAGGGCGGCAAAGCGGATGCCGTAGGCTGCGGCATAATCCTCCAGCGCCATTTCGAAGATCAGCTTGGTCCTGCCATAGGGATTGACCGGATGTTGCGGTGTTTTCTCACCAATCGGCAGCATCTCCGGGATGCCGTAGGTCGCGCAGCTGCTGGAAAAAACGATCCTGTCGATATTGCGATCGAGGCAGGCGTCCAGCAGCGTCAGGCTGCCGATGACGTTGTTGCGATAATAGATGCTCGGTTTTTCGACGGATTCACCGACACAGGCATTGGCACCGCAATGGATGACACAATCCGGCGAGTACTCCGCCATGACCTGTCGCAGCCTTGCACCATCGGCGATATCCGCCTGGATCAGCGGCCCCCACCGGACACTATCGATGTGTCCGGTCGAGAGATTGTCATAGGTGACCGGAACCATGCCGGCGCGCGCAAGTGTCTTACAGATGTGGCTGCCGATGAAGCCGGCGCCACCCGTAACCAGGATGTAGCGGCGCATCTCATACGGCCTCCACCACTTCCTTGTGGGTGAGCAGCGCATCGAAATAGGCTATCGTACGCTTCAGCCCGGTCTTCAGCTCCGTCGTCGGCCACCAGTTCAGATCTTCCCTGGCTCGGGAAATATCCGGCCGGCGCTGCTGCGGATCGTCTGCGACGGCCGACAGGTAAACGAGGCGCGAGCGTGAATTGGTCAGATCGAGAACGATTTCGGCAAGATCCCGCACGGTGATCTCCGCCGGATTGCCGAGATTGATCGGACCGACGCAATTTTCGCCAGCATCGGCGAAACGCAGGAAACCGTCGATGAGATCATCGACATAGCAGAAGGAACGGGTCTGCCGGCCATCACCGTAGATCGTTATGTCGGTGTTGGAGAGCGCCTGGACGATGAAGTTGGACACGACCCGTCCGTCATCGAGGCGCATGCGCGGACCGTAGGTATTGAAGATCCGGCCAACCTTGATATCGACGCCATACTTGCGATGATAATCGAAAAACAGGGTTTCGGCAGACCGCTTGCCCTCGTCATAACAGCCGCGCGGACCGATCGGGTTGACGTTGCCGAAATAGGTTTCGCGCTGCGGATTCTGATGCGGATCCCCGTAAACTTCCGACGTCGAGGACTGGACGACCGTTGCACCGCTACGGCGGGCCGCATCCAGCGTGTTGACGGCTCCAAGCACGTTCGTCAGCAAGGTGCCGACGGGATCGCGCTGATAATCCGGCGGCGAGGCTGGTGAAGCAAAGTTGAAGATGACGGACGCTTCCATATCATAGGGCTGCCGCACGTCGTGTTCGAGAAGCTGGAAACGGGTATTCTGCAGCAGATGCTCGATATTGACGCGGCGGCCAGTGTAGAAATTATCGAGACAGATGACCTGATGACCACGCTCGAGAAGCCGCTCGCAAAGATGGGACCCCAGGAAACCAGCGCCTCCATTGACCAGTACCGTCTTTGGCCGTGATGATGTCGATGCGGATGCAGGTTCCTGATAAGCTTCGGTGGGAATGAAACTACGCACTACAAACTCCTTCCCATGCGGTGTGGCCTTTCTAGACCCTTCTATACTTTTGGACTCCCCTCATCCGCTTCGATAACTTCAACATAAAGTAGTATCGAGTGAATAACTATGCCAGTTATTCTTCAGACGATTGCAACCATGTTCAAAATGATAGGAGAGTATCAACCAAGGTCAATTTAAAAAAATGGGTACAATTCCAAATAGCTACTACAGAAAACCCTGGCGTTCCTTTGATTAATCCTTTTTAAAGGACTATTCTGCGAAGCTTTTCATCCGGCTGCTCTAGCCTCAGCCACGGAGCTGATATAAAGGAGCCGCCAGCTACTGGTTTGTAAGGGCGCGTCACTATTGCCCAAATATTGGGGGTGCCTAATGACAGCTCATGACCAAGTGCATGGCACATCGCCATGCAGACTTAATTCGTTGGCTTTGGCAGCAACGATTATTCTGTCGGCTATCGGGCCAATGTCCTGTGCGGTCGTCGATGCGACCACAGTCGGAAGTACGCAGAAGAATGTCGTAGTGGCGAGCGTTCCGCACGCCACGAAGGCCTTCGCCTATAGTGCCGAACCGAAGATTACCGCTCCGACAAGGGCCAAAGCCGCAGAATATCCCGGCTCTGCACCCTACATCTGCTCACCGAGCGGCTTCGGCCAGAAATCGCGTTGCTTCGCCCGCTCGTCCCTGATGGATTGATGCCTACAGCATCGGCCCGAAAATCGGAATCGATTTTCGGAAGCCTGATGCGTAGATTCAAAGAGTTAGGGCGTCCTTTGTGCGTCCGAATGGACGCACGGCGCTCTAGTGCGGCCACTTGCCAGAGATATCACCGCTGTCCGAAGTGTCATTGAAGAAACGTGAGGCTGCTTCCGTGCGATTTCTCACATTCATCTTCTTATAGATATTACGAACGTGGACCTTCACCGTGTTTTCGGACAGGTGAAGCTTATCGGCGATGATCTTGTTCTGCGTGCCCTTGCAGATGAGGTCGAGAATCTGCACCTCGCGCGTCGTCAGAGCCGCCATGCTGTTGCGGCGAAGCTTCAGCACATTGGCACGCGCTGCGTCGACGGACTTCGTCTGGTACAGCGAGGGCTCAAGCTGTGCCGTTGCCCGGTTGGACAGACGGCCAAGAAGCGCGGACGGAAAATGCTCGCCACCCTTCATCAGCAGATCGATTGCCGCCATGAAAACGTCCAGGCGCAGATTGAGCGGCAGGACGCCATCGATGACGCGCGCCTCGACAAGGCGGCTGATATAGGGCTCCATCATGTCGATGGCTTCGACGACAAGGCCGATGGATGCGTCCGGACGGTTTTCTCGAACGGTCTGCATCGCGTCGTGCAACTCGGCGCCGGCGACATGATAGAACAGGACAAGCCGCATGTCGTGAATATCCTTCTCGGATATGGACTGCGCGCTCTGTATGCTTATGACATCGAAATTCGGGAATTTCTTCGCCAGTGCTTCAACCATGCATTCGGAGAACAAGTCCGCCTTGGCGATTACCAGAATTGTTTCTCCATTCGGACCCAGTCTTCTTGCCTGATCCGAATCTCCTACTTCCGACCCAACCATGAACATATACGCCTCCCCTAGCGCTACACTATACTCAAACTCGGAGCATCTACTCCCATTGGCGCGATGGCGGGTATTACATGCCGACGAACATTGCCCCTAGGCATGTGGCCGCCTTATCTTTTAGGCATTTCTTAATTATGGTAATATGGATTTCAAAGGAAAGAAATGGCCCAAATGGGTTAGTTGCCACGAAGTTATATTTATTTTTGCCACTTTATGGTTGCATTTCGGACAAGAAACATACTAGCGGGCGGTATTTCAACTAGATCACGGTATAAAGCACCATGTATTAGTTCGATACATACGAAAGCAAAAGCGGTAATGGGCAGACGATATTTCAAAATAAGACGGAGAACCTTTCGAGCTTAACTTCGCGTTATCCCAATCAGTCGAACCCGCCCGATTCCGAGGTATGGGACGCCGTCCCGAATACGCACATAGCTTTCGCCGGGCCTGCGATCCGGCACTGGCTTAGCTGGAGTAATGAACCAGCTTCAGATGCCTTAGCCCGAATTGATATCTATCGAGACCCACTTTTTTCCATCAGTCTGTGATGGTCGCCAAAGTGGCGACGTGAAAATCAAGTATCGGCATGTGTTTTTGATACTTGGTCTTCTTTCGAGGGAACTCAAAAAGAAGTTCGACTGCATTGCTCGCGCTCATATCGAGTCCGGGAATGGATCTGTGCGTCTTTGTACTGAATAGGCACGATCCCAATACAGAATTTGGCCAACAAATCGCGATGAAACAGCAGCTGACAGGGTATCGAGTACATCTGCCGATGTTAACGCTCGGAGCAAGCGCGAGCAAAATCCCATTTGAGATGAGAGGGATTTCGAAAGCTGCTCCGGTTTTTTTCCTGGAGGAAATGAAATGCCTTATGATCCGAAGCCCGGTCAGGGCTCCGACGACGACACCGTGAAGGTGGGCGCCTTGGCCAACGGCCTTTCCAGCGCCATTAACTCGACAGAAATCGATGACGATTCAACAGGTTACGTCGGCGGAATCGCCAATGGCGACAACCGCGACAACGAATACGACTGGTCCTACAAGTCCGACGACGACACGAACACCAAGACGACCACTATCAACGACAATGACACAACCACCACCACGAAGTCGGACTACGACTGGAGCTACGATTCCAAGTCTTACAGCGATAACGATACTACAACGATTAGCGACAACGACACAAAGACGGATATCGACACCGACATCAAGACGATCACGGATACCGACACCAAGACGACCACCGACAGCCTCAACACCAGTGACAGCTTCAACAAGACGGATACGGATTTTGCCGTCATCGATGATGTCAAGGACTTCGGAAACCTCGGCGTTGCCGGCCATGATCTTACCTTTGACATCGGGGATGACTTCTCCTTCACCCTCAATATCGACAATATCCTCAACGGTTCACTGTCCGGCGGAGGCGCCGACTCCGTGTTTAGCACTGTCCAGGCAAACCACCTCGCAGACCAGGATCAGGCCTGGAACATCGCGCAGAACAACAGCGATGCTCAGAACCACCTGAATGCGGATGCCGGCACTGCCCATGGTGCTGATGGTGTCGATATGGACGGCAAGGGCTGGGACCTCAAGGCAGGCGACGACGTCGCAGGCACTTCGACGGCAGATGCTTCCGCAATCCTCGCCAACTCGGGCTTCCATCTGGAACTCGTCCAGGGCGCGAACTTGCTCAGCAATGCTGTGGACTCCAGCGTCATTGGCGGCAACTCGCATGTCTCCGATGTCGGCGAAGATACCAGCGGAAACTAACCTCCAAGACAAGAGAAGACTGCACCGGCTTCGGCCGGTGCAGTTTGAATGCTTGCGTGCGAATTGACGAACAGCGCGGCTCGGACAGAAGGAGCCGCATGGCCGATCGTCTCTTCGATAGGGAGGGCCAAAGCAATGCAAATTGAGAAATTCTCAGAGATCATCGCCCATTTCATCGGCATACTCGAAACGACGACCGAGGAGATGAGGCTGCGCGCAGAACTGACGGAGGGTACAGGCCCTGCCGAAAATGATCCGACGCTTGACGATCTGGTCGCCGCCACGCCCACCTTCGCCTCCGATCTCATGCTCAAAGACTACGATCCCGACGTCAATTACAGAAGCGTCAGCTATGAGATCGTCTATGGCGGGGACCGCCGGTTCGGCCGCCCCTTCGAGGAGAGCATCGAGAAGCTCTCCGAAATCGCCCATCGCGACGTGCCTTTGCCGAGGTTCGGCAGCCCGCAGGACATTGATGTCGAGACCGAGGAAAAGCTGGACGTTTTCAATGGTCCCGGATCGGCGGTCGGATATGCCACGCAGATCAACGTTCTCTTTGACGACGATTATCTCGACATGACGGATGGCAACCACGCCCCGCGCGATACGAGCTTCGTCACCGAACGGCTGGCCGAGTTCAGCGCTCAGACAGAAATCTTCACTCCCTTTGCCAGCCTGCAACGGACCGACAGCTTCGAGGGTGTCAAGCAAATCGCCGATGATATGGAGGCCTATATCCGGGCGGTGAAGGATTCCGGCCAGACGTCGGTCGGAACGGGCGAAACGCCGGCAGACAGTCCCGCAGACAACTCCAATGACCAGGCACATAATTTCGTGCTGGCGAGTGACGAGATCACCGGAACCTATATGAACAGCAAGCTCGTTTCCGAGGTCCCGGCGCTGGATGATCTGCTGCCGGACCGGGGGCTGGCCAAACTACCGGAGGAACCCGACGAAACCCAGACATCCGTCGAGCAGCACGATCCTGCCTCAAGCAGCCTGGAGGTTACGGCGGGCGCTAACCTCGTCGCGAACATCGTTTCCGTCATCAACACCGCGGTGATCTCTTCCGTGACGGCCGCCATGGGCGACTACCACCAGATCGACGCTATCACCCAAGTCTATGCCTACAGCAACAATGATGACATCGCCTCGGTATTCCATTCCTCAGCCGATGCGGCTGAGAATGCCGGTGTCGCCGCCTACAATATTGCAGGCTTCGAACGGAGCACTTTCCAACACGACCAGCCGCAGGCGGCGGTCGATGCAGATGGCGACCCCATCTTTCCGGGCGCCTGGCGGGTCAGCGTCATCGAGGGCGACGTCTCCTTCGTAAACTGGATCGAACAGTATCATTTCGTCAGTGACAACGACACCATGACCATCATGACGAGCGGCTCGGAAACGACGGTTCTGACGGGCGGCAATACGACGCTGAATTTTTCGTCCTTCTTCCAAATGGGGCTGCAGTACGATCTGGTGATCGTCGGCGGAAATGTCTACGATATCAACAGCATCACGCAGATTTCACTTCTCTACGACAACGACTGGGTCCGCGCCGAGGACGGCGTAGACGATGGTGCCACCATCCAGTCCGGTAACAATCTCATCTGGAATCTTGCGGCGATCCACAATGTCGGCGCCAATGACCGTTTCGAGACCATGCCCGACTATATGCACGAGGCGGAGAAGGGGATCCAGGAACGTGATCCGACAATGCCCGAGGGCTTGTCCTTCGATCCCAATTTCCAGGGCTATGTCGGCCTGAATGTTCTCTACATCACCGGCAATCTCTTCGACATGACGATCATCAAGCAGGTCGCAGTGCTTGGAGATTCCGACGATGTGACCTGGGCCGCAGCCGAGCTTCTGAAGAACAACCAGGACGCCGTGGTCACGATCGATACAGGCAGCAATATCGTCGCCAATATCGCTGAAATCGTCGATTATGACAGCTTCGGCGGTACCACCTATGTTGCCGGTCAGCTCTATTCCGACGCCATTCTCATCCAGGGCGGGATCATAGAACACGATGCCACCCAGCCCGAGACGGCTGGCGAGAGACTTGCCAATGAGGTCATCGCCTTTCTCGATGACGATAGCCCCCAAGGCGCGGATAGCGGCGATGGCATCATCAACGGCGGGCATGACCTTTCATGGTCCTCCACCCAGCCCTCAGATGTAATGCAAGCCGTGGTCGCGTGACCTGCGTATCCTGGGAGAGACCGCGATGAATCAAATTTCAAAACAGATTTTCGCCAATGGCAGCGCGCTCGACCTGCGTGGCGACAAGCCTTCCTCGACAGCCGCAAATCCGCAGGATTTTCTGACGCAGGCGTGCGTTTCGGCGATCGACGATGCAGTGGACCATCTTCGCAAGCTGACTCGGGAGGCTCCTTCCTATCCCCATGAAGTCGAGCTTGGCGAGACTTTTGCTGAAGAGAACGTGGATGAAGTGCAAGCCGTGATGCCGACCGAACGGTCTGAAAGGCGGCTTTCCGGCGACGACATATCCGTCGTCGATGCCGTAGGGCGGGAAACAAAGCCGCAGCCGGCTGAAGAACTGCGGGCAACGCCCGGTATCGAGGCGCGGCGAGCACCCGATGAAACCGACGAGCTCAAGGCCAAGCCGGATATTCCCTTCGCCAAGACGATCGATGGCAACACTGGGCCGGTGAAAGAAAATGAGCGCCGGCTGCGTGCCGGCGGCGGCGGGGGCGGCAAGGATCCGGATTTCGGCGGCGGCGGGGGCGGCGGCGGAAACAGCGGCTTCCACAAACGCAGTGAGCCGGTAAATTTCGCCTTGAGCCTTGCGCGCGGCATCGCGGCCATCAGGCGCAACCTGGCAATCGTGATGGTCTTCACCGTCGCCATCAACGTGCTCCTGCTGGCGATACCGCTCTACCTCTTCCAGATTTCCGACCGCGTGCTGACCAGCCGTTCCATCGACACATTGGTGATGCTTTCGATCGTGGTGGTGGGAGCCGTTCTCCTGCAGGCCTTCCTGGATTCCGTCCGGCGCTTCATCCTGATGCGGACTGCCGTGGAACTGGAAGTCCAGTTGGGCGCGCCGATCCTCAGTGCGGCCGCTCGCGCCTCGCTGCATGGAAACGGCAAGGATTACCAGATCCTGCAGGACCTTCAGCTTCTGCGCAGCTTCCTGACTTCAGGAACGCTGATTGCCTTCCTCGATGCGCCACTGATGCCGCTCTTCGTGATCGTCGTCTATCTGGTGCATCCGCATCTCGGCATCATCATCATGGTCTGCTGCGCCGTGCTGTTCCTGATCGCCTACCTGAACCAGAAATTCACGGCCAAACAATTCGCCGAATCCAACAGCTATCTCAGCCGCGCGAATTTCCACCTCGATTCCATGTCGCGCAATTCGCAGATCATCAACGCGCTCGCGATGATCCCCGAGGCGGTGAAGATGTGGGGCCGGGAAACCGCCGGCTCGCTGAAATCCCACGTCGAAGCGCAGGACCGAAACATCATCTTCACCGGCGTTTCCAAGGCCTGCCGTATGGTCACGCAGGTCGGGCTTCTCGGCTGGGGCGCGCATCTGTCACTGTCAGGAGAGTTGACCGGCGGCATGGTCATTGCAGCTTCGATCATTTCCGGCCGCGCGCTGGCGCCGATCGAAGGGGCAATCGAAGGCTGGCATCAGTTCAATCGATCGGCCGCCGCCTATGGCCGCATCAAGAACCTGCTGCTCACCTCGCCGCTCAACTTCCCGCGCCTGCGCCTTCCCAATCCGGAAGGCCGGCTCGATGTGGAGCGGATCCTCTTCGTTCCGCCGCCACAGAAGAAGGTGATCCTGAATGGCATCTCCTTCTCACTGAGGAAAGGCGAATCGCTGGCGATCATCGGCAATTCCGGTTCCGGCAAGACGACGCTCGGCAAGATGCTGGTAGGCTCAATCCTGCCGACCTCGGGCAATGTGCGCCTCGACCTCATGGATCTGCGCAACTGGGACCAGCGACAGTTCGGCGAAAGCATCGGCTATCTGCCGCAGGACGTTCAGCTCTTCCCCGGAACGATCAAGGCCAATATCTGCCGCATGCGCGACGACATCGAAGACCGGCAGATCTATGAGGCGGCCGTCCTTGCCGACGTGCACGAGCTGATCGCCGGCTTCCCACAGGGTTATGAGACCGTCGTCGCCGCCGATGGTGCGCCGCTTTCGGGTGGCCAGAAGCAGCGCATCGCGCTGGCACGCGCGTTCTTCGGCGATCCCAAATTCGTGGTGCTCGACGAGCCCAACTCCAACCTTGACACACAGGGTGAAGCCGCGCTCGCAAAGGCGCTGATCCACGCCAAGAAACAGGGCATCACGACAGTTACGATCACACAGCGCCCGGCACTTCTGCAGTGCGTGGACAAGATCATGGTCCTCAAGGACGGCACCGTCGCCATGTTCGGCGAACGCATGGAAGTCCTGCAGGCACTCTCCAAGGGCAATGGCCGCAACGGCCAGCAGACACCGCGTATCGAAGGGTAACGGCCATGAGAAAGAAGAAGCAGGAATCCACCGGCCCGGTGCAGCTCGAATGGTATGGCGACGTGCCGCGCTCCATCCGTTTGCACAGCTTTGTCGGCCTGACGGTCCTTTTCTGCTCGTTCGGCGGTTTCGGATACTGGGGGGCAACCGCGCCACTTGCCTCCGCCATCATCGCCCAGGGCAGCTTCGTGGCGACCGGAAACAACAAAGTCGTCCAGCACCTTGAAGGCGGTATCATCAAGGAAATGCTCGTCAGCGAAGGCGAAAGCGTCAAGGAGGGCGACGTCCTGGTGACTCTCGACCAAACAGCCGCCTTGACCAACGAGCGAATGCTAACGCTGAGGCGGCTGCGTCTGGAGGCAGTTGTTGGACGCCTCAGGGCCGAAGCACAGGGATCGCGTGAGTTCAAGCTTCCTGACATCGTCATGGCAGAGGCGAGCGACCCCGATATTAACGCTATCATCCAGAGCCAAAACGTCGTCTTCCACAGCAAGCAGGTCAAGCTCGAGGAGCAGCTCAACCTCATCGAGAAGAACATCAAGTCGCTGGAATACCGCTTCGAAGGCTACAAGGGCCAGCGCGAGTCCTTCGAACGGCAACTGGCGCTGCTCTCAGATGAGCGGGATTCCAAGGCACGGCTCGTCAAGGTCGGCTATATGCGCAGGACCGACCTTCTGGCCATCGAGCGCGCCATTGCCGATGCGATGGGCGATATTTCGCGCCTGAACGGAGAACTCAACGAGAGCGAGGCGGAAATTGCCAAATTCCGTCAGGAGGCGGTCATCGCCGTCAACTCCAACAAGCAGGCAGCGCTTGATGCGCTGGAGACCGCCGAATCCGACCTCGACAGCGTGCGTCAACAGTTGCACGAAGCTGCCGGCGTTCTGGAGCGTACGGTCATCCGTTCGCCAGTGACTGGTACCGTTGTACGCTCCTACTACCACACCGCCGGCGGCGTCATCACCACCGGAAAACCGATCATGGAAATCCTGCCGGCCCATGTGCCGCTGATCCTGGAGGCGCAGGTATTGCGTACCTCCATCGATCAGCTTCACGAAGGGCAGACGGCAGCAATCCGCCTGACCGCCCTCAACAGGCGCACCACGCCGGTTCTGGAAGGCAAGGTCTTCTATGTTTCGGCCGACTCCATTGAGGAAAATGCCGGCATGTCCGTGAAGGACGTGTACATCGTGCGCGTACAGATTCCGGACTCGGAAATTGCCCGCGTTCACAACTTCCATCCGGTTCCCGGCATGCCGGCGGAGGTACTGCTCCAGACCTCGGAGCGCACCTTCTTCGAATATCTGAGCAAGCCGATCGCCGACAGCATGTCACGCGCGTTCAAGGAGCGTTAAGCGCAGAAATGGCCGAAGCGTTCAACGAAATGATCTGATATAGTTCGTGTATTACCAGCGTTTAGCCGAAGGAGTTCAGCATGCCGGCTATGTACGATGTCTTATTGAATGTTGGCCGGTTAAACTATGTCTGGACGAATACAGAAAGCCTGCTGATCTATATTATCGCCCACCTTCTCAAGGTGGAGAAGGAGGCGGCGATCGTGGTCTTCCTGACGCTTAATACGACACGCGCGCGCATAGATCTCGTCGAGCGTCTCGCGAAGCTTCCTTCGACGCCGGCTGCGGACCGCAGAGCCGTTCTTTCAGCCATGTCGCGCCTGAAGAAGGAATCGAAGATGCGCAACAAATACAATCACTGCATCTATTCCTTCGACGAGAAGGGTGAAATCTCCAGCACGCAACTCATGCGCCTGGTCGAGGACGACAAGGAAATCCGCTACGGAAAGATCGAACAGATGGATGACCGGGAATTGGAGCTTCTGGAAAAATCGATTGGCGAGATCGTCAATATCAGCAAGGCACTCTGGGCTTTCATCCATGCAAGTCCACGGATTGTCGCGCTCTAGTATTGTCGGCCGAGAACGGCTGCTTTGGGCTAATCCGATTTCGTCTCAGGGAATCACCCGGACGGTGACTGGAATTTCCCGAATTAGGTATGGAGTATTGGGAGGGGGGCATGCGCATAGATGTCATTGATACCGTCGCCGGTTTTGACGCCGTTCGCGACAACTGGGATCAGGTCTATCGAGACGATCCGGACGCCCAACATTTCCTTTCCTGGTCATGGCTCAGAGATTTTCTTGGGCACCGCGGCCGGTGGTTCGTCCTGGCGCTGCGCGAGCGGAAGCCGGATGCTCCCTACGTCGCCTTTTTGCCACTGAGGTTGCTCACGAAACTCGATGAGCAGAGCGGGCTTTTCTACGACGAAATCGTCATGGGCGGGAATTATTCGGCCGATTATGCAGGCCTCATCGTCATGCCGGGCTACGAGCAAAAAGCCATCGCCGGCTTCGCCGCTTACCTCAAACAGCAGAACTGGACGCATCTCAGGCTGGAGCATTTCAGCGGGCCGCCGGAACGACGGGAGAAGATGATCCTGGCGCTGCAGGGGCCGCTCGTCATGTTTCGCGACAACGCGCCCACCAGCCATGACAATATCGACAATACGATCTGCCCGGTCGTCTCGCTGCCTGCAAGTTGGGATGACTATCTGGAGCAGAAGATGAGCAGCCAGACACGCCAGAAGCTGCGCCGCGTCCTGCGCAAGCTCGATGGCGATGAGGGCTACCGGATGACCATGGCGACGCCCGAGACTATTGACCGGGACCTCACCATTCTCTTCGATTTCTGGCGCACGCGATGGACGGAGCGCAAAGGGCCGGAGCGGACGGAGCGGCTCATCAATTCCACGCATGAAATGCTGATGGACTGCTTCAAGAGCGGCACGCTCGACGTCCCGGTCTTCTGGTTCCGCGAACAGCCGCTCGGCGCTCTCGCCAACATCGTAGACCGGCCCAAAAAGACGATCCTCTTCTATATCACCGGCCGCGACGAGAACTGGAAGATGCCGTCTCCAGGCCTCGTGCTGCATGGATATTGCATCCGCCGGGCGATCGAGGACGGCTTCAAATTCTATGATTTCCTGCGTGGGAACGAACCCTACAAATATGTCTTCGGCGCTGACGAGCGGCGGATCAGCTATACGCTTTTCCGGACACGCGACGGGCGCAATCTGGGCGGCGTGCTGCATCCGCGCAGCGTCAAGTATGTCTATGAGCGGGCGCTCGAAATGTATCGAAACGGCGAAAAGGCAAAAGCGGAAACGGTCTTCATGCAGGTCCTGCAATCCTCGCCGGGCCATGTCGGCGCCGAATTCGGCCTTGCCAACCTGCTCTTCGACGGGGGAAAGCTGACCGAAGCCCTTACCGCCTATCAGACATTGCTGGAACGCACCGCCGAGCCGCTGCCGATTGCACTTCGCCTTGGAGATACACAACTGGCGCTGAAACTCTATGAGAATGCAGTCGTGACCTTCCGTCGCATCGGCGCGCAGGCGCCCCATGTGGTGCAGGCCCGTTACAAGGAGGGTAT